>Ga0307425_1001256_pt1 | contig 15370 bp, 19 predicted proteins | sample SalMarWE160330MG_FD_202152 | JGI IMG/M metagenome (GOLD analysis project Ga0307425, IMG submission 202152) | Salt marsh sediment microbial communities from the Plum Island Ecosystem LTER, Massachusetts, United States - WE1603-30 | ecosystem: Environmental > Aquatic > Marine > Intertidal zone >... | reverse complement strand
GAAGAATGAGGATAACGCCGCAGATGGACGTTTTCCGACAGCCTCCTAGCATAAAAAATCCGGTGAGTCCGAGGAGGTTAACATGAGAATTCTCGTCGCGGTGGATCAGAATCCTTACAGCGCCCGTCCTGTGCTAATCCCCAGGTAACTGTGCATCTTTCCGCACAGGTGGAAACGTTTCTAATATTGGATTTCAAGATTAAGATTGAGTCAAAACTCAATTAAGGTGAAACAAACGGGGAAACTCGGCTTCTTCCAATCAAACAGGGAAACGCACACTGAACGTCACACCCTTTTCCCGGTTCGGCTGGAAAGAGACATTGCCTCCATGGGCCTCCACGATCTTTTTCACAATGCCCAAACCCAAACCGGTCCCTCCCTTTTTTGTCGAAAAGAAAGGATGAAACACTCTTCCACGATCTTCTTCTGTGATCCCCATGCCGTGGTCTCCGACTTCCAGAACCACAGCATGGCATTCCAGGCCAGTCCTGATCAGCACACGCTCTCCGGCTGGGGAGGCCTGAACAGCGTTGGTCATCAGGTTCAAAAGGACTTGCTTCATTCTAGGGCCGTCCAGCCGAAGGGGAGGCAAAGAAGGCTCCAGATCAATTTTCAGGTCCACCTCCGTGTTCCTTGCCACTGGTTCTGCCACCTGCACCGTGTCAGTCACCAGCTCATTCAAGCCTATTTTCGTAAGCTGAAGCTCCAGAGGCCGGCCAAAGTCCAGCATCTTCTTGACCATGGAGTCCAGACGATCCGTTTCCTGAATGACTATTTCCAGTCTCTTCTGATTGGGATCTTCGCTGCCGAGTTTCCTTGAAACAACAGCGGTAAATCCTCCGATGACCATAAGGGGCGTTTTCATGTCGTGGGCTACTTCTGCGACCGCCTTTCCAATAGCAGCAAGACGCTCAGCCTGCACAAGGGCACTGTGTTCCCTTCTTTCCTTTTCAACCAGAGACCCGGTGATGAAGGCAACGATAATGTATAAGATCCCCTCTAACAGTTCATGAAAATCTTCTAAGGAAAACCCGTGCCACTGTGTCATGGCATAAGGCAGATAGAGTAAGGAAACACTTGCACACACGTACATGGCCCCTTTCATCCCGAACCAAAAGCTTCCCAGAACCAGAGGTAGGTAAAACAACATCCGGTAAAACGCATGCCGGTATCCCATATAAGGCAACGTGAAGTAATGCAGACAGACAATGCCGCCGATCATAAGGGCAATCACCACTACTCTTGTCCATTTTTCATTGTCAGACATGGCTTATCTTTCGAGTGCTGTTCCGGTCGCTGATGGTTTGATAGCCAGCACCGCTCGAACTGTTTCTTGAATGTCACTCAATCTAAACGGCTTAAGCATAACAAAGTCAATGCTGCTCCCCTTTAGCTTTTCCCTGACGACCTCTTTCGCCTCCCCGGTCATCAGAACAACCGAAGTGGCTGATGACTCCTCCTTGATGCGGAGGGCTAAGCGCCAACCATCCATACCGGGCATGTTCAGATCGGTTAAGACGAGGTCGAAAGAGGTCTTAAGAAAGGTATTTAAACCTTCATTGCCACTGTCGGCAACAGCAACTTCGAAACCCATTCCAGCAAGTATGTCAGAAAGGATATCTCGAATGTCTTTTTGATCATCAACAACCAATACGCGTCTCATTCTGCCCCCCTTCAGACTTCTAACCAATCCATGTCTGAGCCTTGCATGGGCACCTGCAGGAGCCGGATGTTTCTCTAATGCGCTTCCACCTGAATATATCCAATCCGGCCACTTTTCCTAATCAGTTTCTTGAACCGCCTCCAATCCGTAACCAGTTGCCGAAGGTCAGCAGGGTGATTCTGTGTCGCACTGAAGGCCGTTTTGGCCTTCTTCATGTCATTGAACACGTTGTCCAGGATGAAAAAGGAGCGGTGTCGACCGCATCCTTCAAAGTATCAGGCCCAAGGCCTTCCTCCTGCCATTGCTTTAAACAAGGACCTTGGGCTTTACCTTAGCTCTTGGAGAGGGATTTAAGCACCACATAAAGAGTACCCCCACCCCGCTTAACCAGCAAGAGTGCAGTTTTATCCTGCTTGCCTTTCTCTAACGCCCGGTTGTAGTCATGAAGATTCCGGACACCATGACGGTTCACTTCCTTGATCACATCGCCGCGGCGCAACCCAGCCTCTGCCGCCGGACTTCCGGGCTCCACACTGGAAACAACTACGCCCTTTTCCCCTGAGCTCAAGCCCAGCTGTTGAGCCAGCTCAGGCGTGATATCCTGCACTGTCAAGCCCCAGTCCGCAGTCGCTTCCGGAAGTTGTCCCCCCTCTTCTTGGGGCATAGTGGCGATTGCCACTTCAATCGTTTTTTCTTTCCCGTCCCGGATGACATCAAGTGTGACCTTTGTGTCCGGCAGGGTCGCTGCTACAAGCCGAGATAGCGTATGGGCATTCTCCGTTTCTTTGCCATTGAACCGAATCATAACGTCCCCGCGCTTCAGCCCCGCCTTCTCCGCCGGGCTGCCTTGCGTAACATCTGAAAGCAAAACCCCTTTTTCTGCCTTGAGACCAAAAGATTTGGCCAGCTCAGGCGTGATGTCCTGGATCATTACCCCAAGCCAGCCACGAATAATCTTGCCGGATTTGAGCTGCGGAAGGAGGTCTTTTGCCATATTGACGGGAATGGCAAAACCGATGTTTTGCCCCTGCGCGATGATAGCCGTGTTGATACCGATCACTTCGCCTTTCATGTTGAAAAGGGGCCCTCCGCTATTGCCCGGATTGATGGCCGCATCGGTCTGCAGGAAGTCATCATAAGGACCGGCTCCTATGATGCGCCCCCTCGCACTAATAATACCTGTCGTCACAGTATGACCCAGCCCGAAAGGATTTCCTACCGCCATCACCCAGTCTCCAATCCGAATGGCATCAGAATCGCCCAAGCGGACGGGTTTGGGCAAATCAGCATCAGGCTTAGTTCGAATCAGTGCCAGGTCGGTCTTGGGATCCCGGCCGATCACCTGGGCGTCATATTCCTTCCCGCTTTCAAGCTTCACCTTGATCTCCGTTGCTTTTTCAACGACGTGGTTATTCGTGAGGATGAAGCCGTCTTGATCGATCACGAAGCCGGAGCCCAAGGCGTGTGTCTTCATCTCTCCCTGTGGCATGTGCCCAAAGAATCGTTCGAAAAAGTCATCTCCGAAAAAATCCCGAAAGGGGGCATTGGGTCCAAAAAAGGGCTGAATCCGCGATCCCTTCACCACCTGGGTGGTAGAGATGTTCACGACCGAATGTTTAACCTCATCAGCCAAGTCAGCAAACGATACCGGTGCCTGCCTTCCAAGAGCGGGGAAGGCAGCCTGTGCATTCTGCGTTACCGAAAGAAATGTCATAACTGCTAACAGGAACATCAATCCTGCTAGCTGCCGTATCTTTGTATTTGCTTGTTTCATCTTCGATTCCCTCCTTCAAGTGATATGAACTAAAGAGACAGAACTACCTCATTCCGTCAACGCAAACGGGATCTTGCTCAGCTTTGTGGTTATTTTCTCACCTGCCTTTTTGAAAATGCGGATGCGGAGTCTCCTCCGCACAGTCGCGCCCTTCAGGGCAGGTTCGACAGATCTCAAGCCCCCACCCTTGGACAACACCAAAACCACGGGCTGATCTCTTGCGTTTTGTTTGCTGGGCCTTGAGGTAACGTAGGGCGCAGGCCCGCTTTGAGATCCGAAGCTTTCCCGGTTGCCGAGGACACAAGATCAGTTCCAGATCTAACGTCTCTCTCTTAACCGGTTGTGCAAAAGCAGACATCTCTTCATCCTCTCTGCTTGATGGGAGCACATTGCTTGCTTTCACAAGACGCCTGCTCATCTTCCAGGTGCATCCGGACTTGTGCAATGGTTTTGCTGAATTTTCCCGAAGTGATTCCTAATTGCTTGATCTCTCCAGGACGGATATATGACTCATTGAGGTCCGTTCTCATTTGCTTAAGATCGTTGAACAGAGTGTTCAGACACGCAAAAGCCTGGTGGAGATCGTCGATGAGCTCCTTGTCACTGTCCCGGCAGCTGATGGAAAGGCAATCACTCATGATTATGCTTACATTAAACTCCAACTGTTTGGCCTGTTCGATGAGTTGCGTCACATCATTTGCCTCGCGCTTCCTGGCCCAGGCTTCCTGGTCTTGTTCCAGCACGTCCACATAGCCTTGGATCTTCTGGGCATCAAGCGCAAGTTGCCGGATATCCCGTCGCATGATTAAATCCACGAAACTCACTCCTTTCTTTTCTTTTGCTCGGCGGGGTCATCATAGAGATCCCTCCCGGTCACCTTACGGTTTAATAAAATACAACTTGAAGGTTTCACGAACCTTGCAGGAAGATTACAATTTGGAAAGGTCACTTGAGGGAAAGGACTAAGACAAAGGGGCAGGGAATTCCTAATCCGCAATCACAATGACAACCCCGCCCTCCCGAAGGCGAAATGCTGATGGGCCAAAACCGGCACTGTAAATGCCCGGTAAGGGTCAGCCGTTTTTCCCCGACCCGCTAGTGGGCGCGTACCTGGACGTAACCTTTGCGCCCAGTCCTGTGATCAAGAACCAGTATGGTGATTCGCTGTTTCGGCCTTGTCTGACTGACCAGATGGGCGAAATAATCGAAACCGTTAATCCGCCGCCCGTCTATCTCCAACATCATATCGTTTACCTCGACGCCAGCACGTGCCAGAGGGCCTGCAGGGTCAAGCCAAGCAACCACCAAAGTCTTCACCAGATTCAGATGATATCTTCTGGCCTCTTCCGGGGTGGCGGCCCGGGCTGCCACGCCCAGGTATCTTTTGATCAAAACATTCTCCAGCTGGCCAGGAGCTTGAGATTTGCCGAAGACAGGTAATCTTTCAGACCCTCCAGCCCGGTCGTGGCCGCTCACGGGCGTCGTCTTGTCCTTGGAAATCACGCCTGGAATGTTGTGGCCACGGTGTGTCCTGACAAGTCCCCTTTCGATGTCCGAGTGTTCAACCTCACCCCCGTAAATCGAACGCATGGCCGGCATGCCTTGCAACTCCGTCAGCTTCATCGATTTGGCCAGAGATGAGCAAAAAAACTCCGGCGTCTTCCCTGACCGGCCGTCGTCTGCTTCCTTGCGCCCGGAAATCAACTGGGTCGCGGCGCAAAGAGCCACATTGCTGGGGATAGAGAAAACAATGCCATCGAATGCCCCCGACGGGGATAAGATGGCAGCGTTCACTGCGATGACATCCCCCTCAAGATTCAGCAACGGTCCTCCGCTCAACCCCAAATTGATGACCGGTTCTTTGTCAAAATAGTCGTTGTAGCGAGTTGCGGCTTTTGATCCCGGACGACGCCTTGCCAGGATAGTTCCATGACTGACCACCGGATTTTGGGGGGAAAGATGGGCGATGGCGGTTACCGACTCGCCCGCTTCTACTCTGTCCGAATTGCCAAAAGTGAGATAAGGTAATGGATCGTGGGTCAAAATCCGAATCACTGCCATATCCGTCTTACGATCTGTCCCGACAAGCTTTGCCGGGTATTGCCTGCCGTCGGTCAGCACAACATACGTCTGGACGGCCCATGCCACCACATGACGATTCGTAAGGACATGACCCAGAGGATCTATGATGATGCCTGTGCCGAGGCTCCTCAGCTCCTGGCGAACCTTGCCGGACGTCCTGGCAAGGTTGAGAAGATGCTCGATGGAGGGACTGCCGGCACCACCAGCCTCGGGATAGGGGGCCTCTTCCCGTCTGACAGCCTCAACATGGACCACCGCCGGCATGCTCAGCGCCGCCACCCTGGCCAGGGTGGTGTGCAAGGCGGTCGTGCTCTGCGTTGATTCTGCTCGTACTCGGGGCCTGACTCCCATCAGCAAAACCACAACGACAACCAGGCACAAGACAATAGCTGACCGCCAACAATGGATATGACGCTCGAACATGACTGGCTGGTTTTTCATCGCCACTTGCCGTTGCTTCATTTTTTCTTCAAGCTTTCAACTGTACGAAGGGTAGGCATTCCTCAAGGAAGGCCATCACTTGGTCCTTCCTCTTAGGGCAACCGTCTCAGAATAATGTCGGCCTTTCGGACAAGTGCGACAGACCTCTAGACTCCGCAGCTTGGAATTACCAAACACACCGGCCCCTCTTCTTCGATGCGTGTTGCGGGCCAAGTTGTATTGACGAGCACATGCCCCTTTTGAGATGCGGAGTTCTCCCGGCTGCCGAGTGCATCTGATCAGCTCCATTCCCGGATCAGACGTTCCTAACAAATCATACATCGCGTCACCCCGCACGTCAATGAACTGCCTTTCCGGTTGCAAGAAGCTTGTCCTCTGCGAGACGGTCTCTTGCCTGCTTGGTTAGCTTATTGAGTCTGACCCAAGACACTTGTAGTTCCTTCAGCTTGGATGGATGGACACCCAGCCCATTAGCGTCCTTGTTCGGCATCGTGAGGTCGGCATACATGCTGGCAAGGATCAGAAAGACACCCCAGAGTCCGTCGAGGATCTGGGATGTTCGACCCAGGGGATAACGAAAACCGACAGACAGGCATTGTGCCATCAATGCGGTCACATCAAGTTCGAGCTGCATAACTCGCCTGACGAGCTGTTCCACGGTATTTTCCTGGACAGTCCTGTCCCAGCCCCTGTGGCCTTGCTCAATCAGGAAAAGGTCCCGTTTCAGCACCTGGGTCCCAAAGGCGACCGTGTCGATCTTCGTTTGCAAAAGAGCATTCATGACATCTCCTCCTTGGTTTGGTGGTCTGCTTCCTCGAGCCGTCCGAAGCATTTTATGTCAATATACCCTACGAACCTTGCAGGAAGGTTTCCGGAAGATTACAAATTTGAAAGGTCTTGGCGGAAGAACGACGAGAGAAATTGAAGCGCCCTGTAGCAAGCTACAGGGAGTCTTCGACCGTAAGGAACGCTGACTTTCTTAGATACGCTCGCTAACCCCGCAGCAAGCTGCGGGGAATGCGCTCGCTTTTGCGGTTCAATGTGCGGCGGGAAGAGCGATGGTAAACGTGCAGCCTTTCCCGGGTTGGCTTGAGACCTCGACATGACCTTTGTGGGCCTCGACAAAGGCCTTGACTAGGCTCAGCCCAAGGCCCAAACCCGATTGTGAGCGGCTTTGGTCGCAACGATACGAACGGTCCCATATTCTCGGCAGATCCTTTTCGCGAATCCCTATCCCTGTATCCCTGACGGCCACAAAAACCTCGGCGTCTTTTGCTGTGGCTGCTACGTCTATCCTCCCTCCACGGGCCGTATATTTGAGGGAGTTCTCAAGCAAGTTGGAAATGATTTGATATAGCCGCGTCGGGTCTGCCATGATCCAAAGGCCCCGTTTACACTGCATCTGCAAAGATATCCCTCGATCCTCGGCGATGTAATCGTAGACCTCGACAATGTGTTTCAACATATCGCAGACTTTTACCCGCTGCAGTTCAAGTTTCATTGCCCCCGTCTCTGCTTCGGAAATGTCCATGAGCGTGTTCAACATCTTGAGGATACGTTCTGACTCCTCCATGCATTCGGCCAATGATTCCCGGCAGGCATCCGGGCCTTCATCAGAGCTCAGGGCAATTTCAGCAATGCCTCTTAATCTGGTCATGGGAGTCCGCAGGTCGTGTGCCACATTGTCCAAAGCATCCCTCATCCCTTGCATCAATGCCTCGATCCTTTTCAGCATCTGGTTGAAAAGCGTGACCAGCTCTCCCAACTCGTCGTCCGTGCCTGTGCTGGGAACGCGGGTATCCATCCTTCCACTGGCTGCTGACCGAACGGCGCCGATAATGTGACGGATGGGTCGGAGGGCTCGAAATGCGACAAAGGCTCCACCGGCAAAGGCCAAAACAATTAAAGGAACTGTTATCAGCAAGAAGTTCGTGCGAAAATGAGCCAAAATCCTTTCCCGATCTTCTATGCTCCTTCCAACTTGCAGTACATGACGATCGGGTAAGCGGATTGAGCCGACCTCGAAAGCGTTCTTGCTGTTTCGGTTATGCAAGGGCGTCCACGTGATACTGCTGTTCGAACTAATCTGCTTGAGATCCTTAATGTCAAACTCCATCCACTGATTGGGCAGTATCAATAGAAGCGTCTCGTTTGTAGCATCGCCCACCCGCACTAGAAAGGGTTCCTCCTTTTCGAACTTTCTGTGAACGGTGAGTTTTCTCTCTATGAAATCCATGCCTCCCATTTCATAAAGGGAGGCGAGCTCTTTCAGTTCAGACTCGATGGCCCTCTGATCCTGCTTCCTCAAAGAGCTTGAAATATTGAAGTAGGAAAAACCGAAGAGCAACACAGAACTGAAGATGAATATTCCTGAATACCAGAGGGCCAGCCGGAAGCCTACCGTTTTCCGGAACGCTTTGCGGTTAGGCCTTGAGAACATAACCGACTCCCCGGATGGTATGGATCATCTTTGGTTCAAAATCCCGGTCCACCTTGTCTCGTAAACGGCACACCAACACGTTTACAACATCTGTCTGGGGATCAAAACTGTAGTCCCAGACATGTTCCAGAATCATGGTCCTGGAAACCACCTTCCCCGTATTACGCATGAGATATTCGAGCAGGGCGAACTCGCGGGGTTGCAGGTCGATCGTCTTGCCGGCCCGGGTCGTTTCCCGTGTGAGAAAATCCACGGCCAGGTCTCCTGCATGAAGGCGGGTCGGCTCCGTGGTCCTGGTGGAACGTCTTATCAAGGCGTGCACGCGTGCCAGAAGCTCGGAAAAAGAAAACGGTTTGGTCAGATAGTCGTCGCTTCCCGTCTGGAGCCCATTGATACGATCATCTACCGTTCGTTTGGCGCTCAAGATAATGACCGGCGTGTTGACCTTCTGAGCGCGCAATGCCTCAATAAGACTCAGCCCGTCGAGCTTGGGCAGCATGATGTCAATGATGGCCGCATCATAAGGCTCATTGAGCGCCAGATGGAGCCCGTCTTCGCCATCTGCCGCGTGGTCTACGGCAAAACCTGCCTCTTTCAGGCCTTTTGAGATAAAAGACGCGATCTTCAGGTCGTCTTCAACGAGGAGTAAACGCATAAGACAAGTTTCCTTCAGTGATATTCCTTTATACCGCACTTTTAACGTTGTGTGACATATCCGTCCTTCTTCAACCAAAGGGCGACTATTTTCTTAACTGCTCATGATAATGACGGCCCAACCAGGAGTGTATCCCGTCTCCCGCAATTGTGCCGGTCGTGGCCGCAATTAACGTGAGTTTCAATGAAAGGCTCTCGGCAGCGATCACCGCCCACACAGCGAGCATAAGGATGATACCTGTGGCAAAAAGCCCGACCACGGCCAATGTTTGAGAAAGAGACATCAAGGGGATCGGTAGACAGGCAATGTGAGAATGATTCGTGATTACGCTAAGAAGACTATTTGAACTCATTTTGCAGATTTCAGTTCGAATCGATAGCTACACTCACCGCCGCAGAGAGCTACTTCGTCGATGTCCCTCTGATCGATGGGGAAAACCTTGCAGACTTGCGGTCGGCATCGGCCGTAAATAAAACAAAGGCCTTGCCGTGTCAACATAGGGCAGGAGAAAAGGAGGGTGCAGCATGTGCCACACTGGCGACATTCTCCCCTGCGGAGAAGAAGTTGTCTGCGCTTGTAACCCTTCCTGAAATGAACCAGGTAAAATCGCCTGAATTTGCCAGTTACCTGAACCAGGAAACGTGATTCTTTCATGAATTGCCTGCATAAGGAAAAACCCCGCAAAACCGGAACCGTAAATATAGTGATGTTTAAACTATGCACGAACTGTCTCCTTTGATAACCTGGATCCAACCTTAAATTTGCGTGACATTCCCATCCTCCTTCAGGTGAACACACACAGTGGTTCCTGTGCCAACTTGGCTTCTTATTCCTATTCTGCCTCCGTGCAATTTCACTATCTCATCGCAGATGCTCAGACCCAGTCCGACACCGCCAATCTCCTTTGAACGCGACTTATCAACCCGATAAAACCGGTCAAAAACCTGATCCAGGTCCTTCTCAGCTATGCCGACCCCAGTATCTCTTATTTCTGTCACAATAGAAGACTTTTCTTTTTTGATGGAAATGTCAATTTCCCCCCCTGGAATATTATATCTTATGGCATTGTCAACAATATTTACAAAGAGTTCCAAAAGTGCCGCCCGGACTCCATAAATTACAGGGTGTTCACCGACTGTCATGTTTATGCTGACGCCCTTCTGGTCGGCGAGAGGCGTTAACAGCTTCACCGCCTTGCGGATTATTGCGCTCAAATCTGTGTTTTCACGTGTGAGCTCAAGTCTATCAGTGCTCAAGCGGGCCACGGTAAGAAGCTTAGTGACTATCTCCGACATCAGCCTCCCGGCTCCCTCGATGGACGTCAGGGCATTTCTATATTCCTCGGATGTCCGTTCTTTTCTAAGCGTAATCTCGCTTTGACTCAGGATGACCGACAAAGGGGTCCTGATCTCATGAGACGCATCGGCCGTGAATTGTTTCTGCCGCTCAAACGACTTCTCCAGCCGGTCAAAGGTCCGATTAAACGAAACCGCGAGTCCCCTCAGCTCCTTCGCGATTTCGCCAGCAGTTATTCTTTCTGAGAGGTTTGATTCGGAAATCTTGCCAACGGTCTCTGATATATCTTTTACCGGCGCAAGCGCTTTTCTTGCGATCAAAAAACCACCCAATGCAGAGATAATCATGACGAGAAAGATAGACAGAGAAAGGACCAGTCCATAGTTTTGCAAGAGGGTTGTCTGCTCCCGTATATCCTCAGCGCACTGGACAACAAGGCCATCTCCTTTCTTTTGTATCCCAGGGGCTTTTGCTTTATCTTCCTGTTCGCCGTCCTCAAGGACATGAAAATTCACGAGCCTAGTAGGCGCACCATTCAAGAGAATGGTCTTAAAATCCGCCCGCTTTTCTCCTGATCCAAACGGGAGTTCAAGGTTCCCTAAAGATGTTGATTTTTCTATAACGGTTCCGTCAAAACGCCGTATTTGGAAAAAGCTCTTGGCATTTGGCGAATTATACTCGGACATAATTTCGTCAGAAGAGTTGAATTCTGTTTCATCGTTGTCCTCAATGACCAGCGTTGCCAGTGCCTTTGCCTTGGAAAGTAAGCTTGAATCAATGGAATCGTAGACGATTCCGCTGAGACTGAAATAAAGGAAGACCCCCAGTGGGAATAGTGTTGCAATAAGGAAAACCAAGTAGAATGTAACAATCCTTGCTTTTATGGAAGAAAGCATCTCCTTATCCCTTCAGGATATAGCCAGCTCCCCGCACCGTATGGATGAGCTTTGCCTCATATCCCTTGTCCATCTTGTTTCTAATGCGATTAATGAAAACATCAATGACATTGCTGTCAAGGTCAAAGGCGTAGTCGTAAATATGTTCTGATATGGAAGTCCTGCTCACGACCCTATTCCTGTTCACGGCCATATACTCAAGGAGGGAATATTCTCTTGATGACAGCATAATCTCTTTTCCTGCCCGTTTTACCTGGTGGGTGACCATGTCAATGGCAAGGTCACCTATCTCGATCACAGCGGTCTTGACTTCAGAATCCCGCCTTAACAATGCACGTATGCGTGCTAAGAGTTCTTCAAACTGGAATGGCTTTGTCAGATAATCATCAGCGCCGCTGTCGAGTCCGGATATCTTGTCCATCAGTGTATCCCTGGCTGTGAGCATAAGAACCGGTGTCTTAATCCCTGCCTTGCGAATCCTTCTAAGGATGGTCATCCCATCAACAATGGGCAACATAATATCTAAAATGATGAGATCTGAGGGCTCATTCTCTGCCATGAATAGCCCGTCCTCACCCTCGTATGCGACATCCACTGCATAGCCCTCTTCCTCCAGTCCCTTCTTGATAACGTCGGCCAGGGACTTTTCATCCTCGACGATTAATACCCGCATAGCTTATAGATTATCCTTTTTTTCTCTTAAAAGCGATAAACATAAATACGCCTCCAATAAGGGCAGGTTCGCCGATGGCCACCGGCAATACATTGTTAGGGTTGAGCCTGATAACCCTCTTTATTTCGAGATAAGACATAGCGCTGCTTATAGGAGTGATGTCTTCCTTATTAACAACTGTAATATAAGCAACATAACCTCCCGAATTGATTAAACGCATGGGCCATTTGCCTTCATACGTCCCGTGCGGCGGAATAGTATCTATCTTAATTGCCTTATTGGCGCTCCAATCTTCAAGATCCATGGGTGCCTCCTTGCCCAGTGTAACATTTGCCAGGGAGATATAAGAGATAATATTGTCAACAGCCATGTCCGCATTATTGGTTATCGTTCCCACATATGTTATCTTATCTCCCATGTTGGCCTGAATAGATTGAGGATTAATGGACACGGTGATGTGACCTGCCGCCGAAGCAGAAGTGTAATTCACAGCTATTCCCAGAAAAAATGTTGACAAAACTAATATTAGCTTTTTCATTTTGATTACCTCATATTTCCAATCTGGATGCACCCCTTCTTAAGAACCACAGGGATAAAAATGTGTAGCCGCAGATAATTGCGATCCGTTCAATCTGGAAGCTGAAACCCTGGCTGTCAATAACCACGCTGTCGAAGGTGTTGATGGCATCAGCAAAGGGATTTACCAGATCGAGGATTTTGCCAAACCATGTCATGCGCAGGGCTGCTGAAAGGAAGACAGGGGAGCCGGCTAAGAGGAAAATAAAGAAGGAGATAATCAGGGAATTTTTCATGGACTTTGTTCTCGCTGACAATCCCATGGAAAAGGCAGAGAAGGTGAGCGATAGCAGTGTTCCGAGGATGCCGAGATAGAGAATACCCCGCAGGAGATTTTGCCCCCCTTTGCCGACGATGAATAGATAGGGCAGAGAGATGGCGAAGATAATCCACCAGTTTACCATCGCCGCGCCCAGCTTTCCCGCTGCTATCTCTATCTTGGTGACAGGGCTCAGAAACAGCGCTTCAAGGGTCCCTCTTTCTATTTCACCGGCGAAGACATCCGCCCCTAATACAAGTCCCATCAATACCCCAAGGACGGTTATGAAATTCATAATCATGTAAAGCATCTGACTCTGGTCAAGTAAGCTCAATTCATTATTGGTCAGAAAGAAATAGCTCAGGATACTCAAGATAACGGATGTAAAGACATACCATAAAAAACCCTTTGGGGTTAAGATACTCTCCCTTATCTCCTTTTGGATTATATACTGTGCTTTCATAGTGCTTTCTCCTTTGTGGACATAAAGAAGATATCCTCTATTGTTCCCTTTCGCTCCATCTTTGCTAGATCACCTGACCTCACTATCTTCCCAAAATTGATGATGGTTATCCTGTTACAAAGCCTTTCCACATCATCCAGCAGGTGTGTCGAAAGAAATATGGTTGAGCCTTGTTCTTGGTTGAGATCCATCAACAGGTCATGGACATCCTTTCTGCCCTTTGGGTCAAGACCGTTTGTAGGCTCATCAAGAAACAAAAGCCGCGGTCGGTTGATAAGCGCCCTCGCAATGCCGAGCCTCTGCTTCATGCCGCGGGAAAAGCTGCGAATGAGAAGATTGTCCATCCCATTGAGCCCCACGCTTTCTATTAGCTTGTAGATTTCTTGTTTTGATCTTTTCGCGCTATACAGATAGGAGAAAAATTCAAGGTATTCGTACGTTGTCATCCATTCATAGTAACCGTTGGATTCCGGGAAGGCGTTTATTATCTTTCTTACTTCCCCGGGTTTTGTAAAGATGTCGTGTCCATCAATCAAGGCACTTCCCGAATCGGCCTTGGTAATGCCGGTCAGTATGCGAATGGTGGTTGTCTTCCCCGCACCATTTGGACCAAGGAAGCCGAAGATGTCGCCTTCTTCTACACCGAAATTCAAGCCGTCCAGTGCCGTGTGGCCATCATAGCTTTTGACCAGATTTTCCACCTGTACCATCATCATGACTTGCCTTCCTATTTATCATTTAATTCCAGGACAACTGTTCTTATTGCAAAGGGTATTGGAGGGGGATACTCCCCCTCCAAGTGCGCTCACATCAAATCCTGAAGGTCTATTCTTCACCTTCGAATTGATGTTCCACATCTGCTCTATCTTTGTCAGCGTGACCTCCGCCTGGCAGGTTCGCAGCTCCATGTCTTTCAACCTTGGAATATGATCCACTCTCTACTTCTTTTTGATCATCATTTACCTCCCGATCATCATCGGCCTTAGATTTGGATTGCGAAACATACTGATCATTGGCCTGAGATTCTTGTTGTGCAGCATGGACTGGTGAGATCATTGACCATAAGCTCATACTGATCATCCCAATAGTCAGAGGGATTGCAAATAGTTTCTTTTTCATTTTCATTACCTCCATTCAGGACAGGGGCGGAAGATCTTCCGCCCCTGTGTTGTGGTTTAGTCTTCATCTTCGTGGCCGTTATCGAAATCTTCTCTTTCCAGGCCTTCACTGTCTTTCCGGTCTCTGTCTGCCTTCAGTATTTTTCCATTGCCTGCATCAACCTTGACGTCCATTATCTGACCGTCAGGCGTTGCGATCTCTACTCCATAGACAAGGTAACCGTTTTCATTTTCCAGCTCTGCTGTTAATACCTTGCCAGGAAACTGTTTGGAGGCCGCATTGATGGCAGAGATGATTGATATCTTTGCCATATCTGCAAATTTTGCTTCGTTGCTTTGAATGCGGATACTGCCTGGTCGATTTGCCTCCTGCGCGCTTGCGGTTATGCCGCCAAGGGCAATAAGAGCTGTGCAAAGAATACTGGTGACAATCTTCATCCTTTTCATTTCTCTCACCTCCTTTCATATGGAAGATCTGCAAGCTGTATCTAATTTCAGCCTGCGATTGGATTATAACTATGAAAGATTACAGGAAGATGAACAGGCTATCGGAGGTGATGGCTCGTGTTTGATCCGGACATCCACGCCACCATTCTTAATGTCCGCTTTCAGAAAGTGAAAAAAGTAATGATCGGGCTCATCCCCCACCAAGGGGACCTTTGCTCCTCAGGTGATCGTATGGGGAGTCCCGTCCAATGGGCCTACAAAATAGCCGTGAATGTGTGAGGCAAAGATGTGAGAGGCGCAGCATCTCGATAAGAGTCGCACTAGGTTGTCAGCGGATTGTTTAGGCAACCAGTGATGATGCGTTTTGCCTCTACGATCATAAGGAGGCACGTGTAGAAATACCAAGCGGCTGTCGTAGTTCTTGGTATACCGCAGCTTTTTTTCAAGCCACTGCGTTTGCTTTAGTCCAGTATAGAAACCCTTGCCCTTTGGGCAAGGTCAGAGTTCAGTGGCTTTGCCATCTGAACGACCCATTTGTTATATCCAAGGCTGAGTTGTCCCCACAACAAAGCCAAGGAGAAACAAAT
>Ga0307425_1001255_pt1 | contig 15376 bp, 15 predicted proteins | sample SalMarWE160330MG_FD_202152 | JGI IMG/M metagenome (GOLD analysis project Ga0307425, IMG submission 202152) | Salt marsh sediment microbial communities from the Plum Island Ecosystem LTER, Massachusetts, United States - WE1603-30 | ecosystem: Environmental > Aquatic > Marine > Intertidal zone >... | reverse complement strand
TCAGGTGTAGCAGCAAACTCACATATAGAGGCTATGACTCTGTAGGAGTTGCTGCTGTTCGTAATGGTTCAGTCGACCTCAGGAAAGACGTTGGCACGGTTGATGAAGTCGATCAACTATTAGGTCTCTCTAAGATGAGGGGCGATAGGGGTATCGCTCAGCTTCGATGGGCCACATATGGATCCCCAACTAAAGTCAATGCCCAACCACATTTTGGTTGTGAGGAAGTTTTCTACGGAGCGCATAACGGGAATATCCACAATTACGTTGAACTAAAACAGAGCTATATTGAATCAGGTCACATTGTTCGTTCGGAGAATGATGGGGAACTCTGCGTTCATGCTGTTGACAAGTACTATGAAGAGACTGGGGACATGTTTGAAGCTGTTCGTAAATCCACTAACGACTTGCATGGAGCTTTTGCATATGCAGTTGGACGAGCAGATGAACCTGAGATTTACGCTGTTAAAATGGGCTCATCACTTGTTGCTGGTGTAGCAGAAAATGCAACGATTGTATCCAGTGATCTCCCATCAGTTCTTCCACTCACGAATAATGTAATCTATCTGGCAGATGGTGAGATGCTTGTTCTAACTCATGATGACGTGAAAGTCTATAGAATTGAAGATGGAAAGCAATTAGACAGGAAACCCGAGATTTCCAATGTGGATGCTCGAGCAGCTGAAAAGGGTGGATTCCCGCATTTCATGCTGAAAGAGATTAATGAACAGCCGAAAGTTGTCCAAGATGTGATGGGTGTACTTGAAGGTCGATATAGTGATGAATGGATTAAGATGCTTGCAGATGCTTCACGTCATTTTCTTGTCGCATGTGGTTCATCGTATAATGCAAGCATTGTTGGTGCATATTATTTCAACAGGCTGGCGGGGATCCCAATCATTCATGGCCTTGGAGGGCAATTTGAGCATATGTATGGACAAACTATGAATGATGATAGTGTAAGCATTCTTGTTTCCCAGAGTGGTGAAACCAAAGATATCATGAATGTGTTAAAACTCATCAAAGAGAATAATTACGGTAAAGCTTTAGGAATTCTGAACGTAATCGGAAGCGCACTCATGTTTCAAGCTGACTCATATATCCCGATGGCGTGTGGATACGAGGTTTCAGTTCCTGCCACAAAGACATACTATTCACAGACAATCATATTTTCATACCTCGCAGCTAAGCTTGGTGAGTACAATGGTCACATTGACCCATCAGAGGCAAAATCATTCATCAATATGCTCAAGAATGATCTCCCACGACTTACTCAGGAAACCATTGATAGAACAGGAATCCTCACCAAGAACCTTGCAAGAACGATGTTGGATGTCAAGGATTTGTACTGCCTTGGATACGGATTCACTGATGGAGTCGCCCGCGAGGGTGCTCTGAAAATCAAAGAGATTTGTTACAACCACTGTGAAGGAATGTACTCTTCAGAATTCAAACATGGACCATTGAGCATTGTGACCAACGAATATCCTGTTATCTTTGTAACCACTCCCAAAGATTCTTGGATGGTCATTAATCATATCAACGAAGTACGAGCACGGTATGGTAGGACAATTATCATTGGTGAACATGAAGAAAAACTCGAACATTATATCGACAATAAACATGACTACCTTGTCGTACCAAAATCTGATGTGCTAATCAATCCAATCTTGGATGTTATTCCACTTCAACTCTTGAGCTATTTCCTGTCAGTGGACCTTGGTATAAATCCTGACATGCCCCGAAATCTATCTAAAACTTTGACAGTCGACTAGGAAAATTATTCCTTTGCTCCACCTGAGTCTCCTATTCTCATCGCTCGCATTTCAGAAGACATTACAGAACCAGCATCAAATCCATCTCGGATATTAATAAGGTCCTCCTCATCCACTTCTCGAATTGCAATCAACTCTTGATTATCATCAAGAACCCACTGCCCATAGATATTCATACCTCCCACAGTTTCACATTCTAATAATCCGATATTTCCCCCGTTGCTGGACCACCAACTAAGACAGGATACGACTTCAGCGAAATCTTCTAGCATCTCTGTCCACAGTTGCTTAAGCTTGGTTGGACCATGTTTGTTGCGGAAAGTGATAAGATAGCTCCCTTTTTTTTCTTGAAGATGATTGCTTATGGTTTCACGTTCAGATTCGGAGAAGAGCTTCATGGAATTCATCGGTAATCACTATTCAAGAGAACATAAAAGGTCCGTGTTAGGGATATTATATGATTCTATTTGGTGATAGCTTGACAACACAACGAATCTCAAAGATTGGACTTTTCTCATCTGATCCTTGGTCACGTAGGGTTGAAAGTCTTGACGATGCCTTCAAGAGGTTGGGTGTGGAGGTACATCATATCTTACCTTGGAAGGTTCTTCGTTGGGGGTCAACCGAAAAACATGAGATAACCTATGATGGACAAGATCTAACAGATCTCGATGTCATGTTCATTCTTGATTTAGGCGCAAATGATATCGGTGCTTTCTTCAATCGTGTTGGACTACTCTCTGCTCTTACCGAATTAGGAGTCAATGTAATCAACTCAGTTCCATCTATCCTTCTCATGAGGAACAAAGCTGAAACTATGAGAAAGCTAATTTCTGCAAGATTACCTGTTCCAAGATCTTTAATTACTGAATCAATAGAAGATTCAGCAGAATTTGTAAGAGCGAATTTTCCATGCGTACTCAAACCAATTACAGGGTTTGGAGGAAATGGCGTACTTCTAATTGATCGAGATTTTGATCGAGACCATATCTATGATTATCTCAAATTTCATAGTCAACTGTTTGGTAAAGGAGCTTTTATTCTTCAGGAGTTCGTAGAAAGTCCAGGTTATGATATTCGTGCGTTAGTGGTTGATGGTGAAGTTATTTCTTCAATGAAACGTGTTGGCGGCGAAGGGATTACCAATAATATTCATACTGGTGGAATTCCCCAGAAGAACGATATTGATGTAATTGATTTAGCATTACGAACGGCTGAATCGGTCAAGGGTTATATCGTCGGTGTGGACATCATTCCCGACCAAAAGGGAAACCTCTGGGTGCTAGAAGCAAATGCAACACCTGGGTGGACAGGTCTGCAGCAAGTAACCGATTTTAATATTTCTGCATACATCGCTGATGTTATTTCTACGATATGAAAGAACCATGTAGAACTGCTTGGAAATGAATAAGAATGCTGTTCCCATGATAAACCTTTTAAGCGGGATTCTTGCGGGGGGAACTTAGTTTACGTGCCTCCGACGAATCAAATCGCAGAGATGAACGGAATCCGCCTTGCTTTGCAGGGTTAGTAAAACGAAATTCTGAGGTCAAAGAAGTTTGACAGAAACAGCTGAAACAATAGAAGATGTCGAATTCTTACGGGTAAAGTTCCGTGAGTTGAAGACACAAGCTCGAGAAGAACTTGAAGTACTTCGTCATGATAGAGACCAAATGCGTGAGTACAAACAAATTAGGGACGAGCATAACAAAGAAGTGAAAGCTCTTATTGAGTCTGTTAAAGCAGAGCGAGAAGAGCGAGATCGTATTAACAAACTGATTAACGATGCAAAGGAGAAGCGGAGAGCTATTCATGCTCAACTTAAGAGCGTCTATGATGAGATTCGTGAACTCCGTAGTAATCTTGTTGGAAGTCCATCAAATGACCAACGGAGAATGATGCGCCGTGTCGAAGAACTTGAGTGGCGTCAACAAACTGAGCAGATCTCACGCGATGAAGAAGTATCAATAATCGAAGAGATTGCTCGAATTGAAGCACAGCTCGTCAAGATTGGTGAAGAGAAGGAAAAGCAAGATCGAATCAGTGAACTAAGACGTCTGGCACGAAAACTGAAAGAAGAAGCATCTGAAGCCCATGAAAAGGTATTGACCCTCTCAGAGCAATCACAGATACACCATCAAGAAGTAGTCAGAATTCGACCCCAACTTGAAGAATATAAGAAGAGCGCTGACACAGCTCATAAGAACTTCGTAGAATGGCTCAAGAAGGTCAAAGAAGGCGAAGCCCGTCTTAAGGATCAAAGAACTCAGATTGATGAAATCCAAACAAAACTCCGCAAACAAACTGTCGATAAACGAGAAATCGCGCGAGAGGAGCATCGTGTTCAGCAGAAAGAGCAAGAACGTGAGCGCGTTGAAACAGCTGTTGAGAAACTTCAATCCGGAAAGAGACTTACATTTGATGAATTCATTCTAGCACAACGTAATGTGACCTCTGAAAAGAAGAGGTCAAAGAAACGTAAGAAGTCTGAAAAAGATGTAGAACCAGAATCTGCTGAATCTGTTGAAGCTGAACCAGAAGATGAAGAAGTGGTTGAGGAAGAACCCACAACTGTTGAAGCTGAACCAGAAGATGAAGAAGTGGTTGAGGAAGAACCCACGACTATTGAAGCTGATGATTCAGAAGTCGAAGAGACTTCCGAGGAACCCACTGAGGAATAATCCCATACAATATTTGTTCAATATGTGAGTGGTCAAAACCAAGGGGGGCAGTTTCAGTGAGTAGTGTAAATCAGCGACCGGTCAGTAAGCGTCCAAGTTCTACGATATTCTATACACTTGCTATTGGATCAGGAGTCATGAGGACTCTTTCTGTGGCTTTCGATACAGTAGCAATCAATACGATAGACATTGACCCTATAATCTATGGCTTTCTCGCCCAGTGGGTGAGTTTCATTGCAACTGTTCTCATTGTTGCGATTGTTAGTATTAGACGAACTGCAAATGGCAGAAGACAATCCCTTGGGTACAATTTGGATCCCGATTTCGATAGGCTCCGTATTCTACCAAAGAAACCAATGTTATACCTCATCGCGTCTGGATTCTTTGCTGGGATATCCACCTTATCCTATTACATCTTAATAGGTTCCACAGACGCTTCCAATGTTCTTCCATATGGACAGTTAGTCATCATCTATTTGCTTATAGGCGATTTATTAGCTGAGAAGGATACACCCACAATCATCGAGATTCAGTCTATTATATCAATTCTATTCGGAGTACTCTTGGTTGGAGCGACTCCTGGGGGTTTCGATATTCCCTCTCTACTCATTGTTTTAGGCCCTATGAACGTTTCATCGGCTTTTGTTACATACTACCAGCGAAAAACAAAGAGGCACGAAATTCGTCCGGGGCTCCGTGTTGACTCTCTGAATATGCGTGTATGGAGTCTCCTCGTTTTGAATTCAGTGATGAGTTTCCTGATGCTAACAATAATGCCAGCAAATTCCTGGCAGGTGATGATTGATTATTTTGTTCCTCTTCTTTGGATGATGGTTGGCTCTTCCGTCTCTATCTTCTTAGCTTTGGTAATGTACGCGCGTGCACTTGGAAAAGGATCGATGAGTATTGTTAATTCACTCTCCGCAATTTCCGTAGTGTTAGGTGTTCCTGTGACATTGATTGGAAATGCTGTGGTTCCAGGTGCTTTTGGTATTATTGAAAGTGATTCATTCATGTGGATTCTCACAATCTTCGGCATAATTCTCGTTATGATTGGGATAGTGTCTATCCAGGCTGCAGATGTACGATCAATCGTTCTAATCAAAGTGAAACCACTAGTTGGTGACATCCTTCCAGAATTGTTTGATATCCGAGGAGTAGAGAAGGCAGCAGCACTAGCAGGAACTCAAGATTACTTGTTAACAATCAAGAGTAGAAACTTAGCGAAGACTAGAACAAAGATATTGGAAAAAATCCAGAAAATACAAGGAATTGATCACATCGAAACTTTGGTCGTAATTAGAGAATACAAATAATAATCGGAGTGAAAAAGAAAATGACAGGAAGCGTTATGGCATATGTCCTCATGGAAATTGAGATTGGGAAGACGGATAATGTTGTAGAACATCTTAGGAAGATACCACAAGCAACCAAGATAGCGGTAACTACTGGTGGATACGATATTGTCATGCTCTTAGAAGTTGCTAACCTAGAAGAACTGTATGATATAACTGTTCATCATATTCACACAACACCAGGCATCAAAGATACTCAAACAGCTGTTGTTGAAAAGATGATGACCGTTTAGTGACATGAGACCTCCACTTAGGCATTCAAGATAGATTGTTCTTCAGTAACATATTTCTACTTGTAATAGCGATATCATAATGTGTATATCTTAGAGCATACGCTCTTTGGACCTTGATGGTGATAAAATTGGATGAAGTAGTGGTTTCGGGACTTACTAAGAAATTTGGTGACCTCACTGCAGTAGATCATATTGAACTCAGTGTGCCTAAGGGCTCTGTATACGGACTCCTCGGCCCAAATGGTGCGGGGAAATCCACAACGATTCGACTTCTGTGTACATTGCTTAGGCCTAATGATGGGTCTGCAACTGTCGGTGGCTTTGATGTTGTACAATCTCCTGTGAGTGTTCGCGAGATCACTGGAGTCCTTCCTGAAGAGGGTAATCATACTCTCTACCAGACGTTCTCAGCTTATGAAAATCTGGAGTACTTTGCACGACTCTATGGTGTTCCAGAAAATGAGATCCCTGGGCGAATTGAAGAGCTTCTCATATTCATGGATTTATGGGAACGAAAAGATGATCCCGCAGGTGAACTAAGTACGGGTAATCGTCAACGATTAGCTCTCTGCAGAGCGCTATTACACAATCCAAAAGTTGTGCTTCTAGATGAACCAACAGCTGCATTAGATCCTGTTGCCGCTAAGCGAGTTCGTGAACTCATCCTCAGTCTAGCTGAAAAATATAGTCAGACCTTTTTCATAAACAGTCATAACTTAGCTGAGGTGCAGCGTGTATGTGATAGAATCGCTATAATAGATGAAGGAAAGATTTTACTCAGTGGCAATACTCAAGAGTTACGAGCAAAACTACAAGCAACTCAGAACTTCAGAATCCGTGTTGTTAACAATCTAGAAAAAGCAGAATCAATAGCAAAGGCAACAGATTTTGTGACTTCGGTTGAAAAAGAAGCAGATTCCCTCATAGTCACCATAGAAGATCCATTTGGCAATAATTCAACTCTGATGGAATCTCTTCTTTCTCAAGGAATACGATTGGTAGAATTTGCTGAAGAAGAAGCAACACTGGAAGACCTCTATCTTGAGGTCATCAAAGGAGGCGCAAAGTAATGGTTCTATACAAATCAATGCTTGTTGCGAGAGCAGACTTGAAAATGGCGTTGAAGGTCAGCTATGTAAAATATGGACTGATTGGTGTCGCAGCTATTGGACCTATTATGATGATTGCAATTGTCGGGTTAATGGTATTCGGTGACCCTGTGGTTGCGGTAGCAATATTGCCTTCGATCAGTGTGATGCTTTCGCCAATGCTGGGAATGATGGCAATTATGCCTGCTGCGTTGATCTCTGCAAATGCATTAGTTGGTGAGCGTGAACAGAATACGCTAGAACCCTTATTGAATACACCTCTCACAGATCGTGAACTCCTAATTGGTAAACTCTTGAGTTCATTTATTCCAAGTTTTGTGCTGCTAATTGGGTCGATTGCAATCACTGAGATTGCGACAATTATCATTCTGCTCTCTGTTGGCGCACAAATCATCCTCATTCCCGGATTGCCTGGTCTATTCTTATTACTAACTGCTGGTCCTGCAATGATTATCGCGATTGTTTCATTGATGATTCTGATTAGTGGAAAAGTGAAACGTGTTTACGAGGCTTACCAAACATCTGGACTCACTGTCATTATATTCTTTATCCCAATGATGATACCTATGTTTACAATGGATGCATCTGGAATTATTGATATGAATTTGGCTTGGATATCGAATATTATCACATTCCTGATAGCATTAGTACTTGCTGCAATTACATGGGCATTAGCTGTACGACGATTCAATCGGGATACGATGATATCTATGTAAAAAGAAAGAGGGCAAATGCCCTCTTCTCCTCATTTTTTATAATTAGTCTTGGATCTTCTTCAACCCTGTGGGATAACGTTTTGCTAGATCTCGATAGATCTCTTTGAACTTGGCTAGTTCTTCTTTATGATGGTCCTTCACATCACTGATTATCTTAGCCGGAATTCCAACAACAATTTTTTCATCAGGCACTTCAAATCGTGCTCGTACTACTGCACCTTCTCCAACAACAGCCCAATTCCCTACAATGGCATAGTCCGATACAATCGCTCCCATTCCAATGACTGCATCATCTCGGATAGTAGCGTTGTGGACGATACAACCGTGGCCTAAAGTCACATTATTCCCAATCATAGTATTCTCGCCGGGACGTGCGTGGATAATCACATTATCCTGAACGCTAACTCCATATCCGATTTCTATCTCACCGTAATCTCCTTTGACAACGGCGCCAGGGGCAACATAGCATTCCTCTCCAAGGGTAACCTTTCCGATTACAGAAGCTGTGTGGCTGATGTACGTATTTTTTCCAACAATGGGAATTCTTCCTTCAAATTCGTATACACCCATCTTGAGACCTCACATTTGTTTTACAACTAATCGTTATTAGGTTGAAGGTAGGTAATTGGAATATTTTACCTGTCCCCGAAACGCATAAGTTCTTGAATTTCAATCGATTTTAGTACGTAAATTCCAATACTGAGGGAAAATAACTTTGTCAAAGAAAGATACGGCACCTACTTTCCCCATTCTACGTGGCGAATCTGTTAGCGAAAGTGGTGAGTTTTCAGGATGCGCGAGATTGGTAACTAAACCTGAAGACCTTGATCGTGAATGGGCGGCTGATGATATTGTCGTATTAGAGGCCTCGCTAGAGTCTTATTTTAATAAAAATCCAAAAGCTCTCTATGATCTATTCAGCGTAGTACGCGTTGTAATTGCTGAATTTGGCGAATCACTTGGTCAGTTTGCAACAATAGCAATTGAAAATACAGCAATAGGCGTTGTTGGTATTCCAGATGCAACACATGTCCTAGAAGATGGAATGCATATTCGCCTTGAAGCTACAGAAAACCTGTGTGATATTTACTTCATTGATTGAATCTCCTAAAATCAGAAGACGCTTGAATCATCAAGGCTTTATGTTACCAACATGTTCTCAAAATTCGAGGTTTCAATATGGGAGATTTAGAGGAGGTACTCAGTCGCAAATATCTTCTGATTAACACATGGGATGTAAGACATCAACACCTCCTCAATGCAGCATTTGGAGTCCTATTATTCATAACATATGGTGCATTCATGTGGCTTCTATGTTCAATGGTACCTAGCATTACTTCCTCTCTCCTATTACTTGGTTCTCAAATCGGTCTTGGTTTACCTGTAACTCGTGCATTCTATGATTTTGGAGTGACAACTCGTAAACGCCTAAAATTCTATGATGCTGGAGTCCTAGGGAGTGGTGATGTTTCTGAAGAATTGCAGATCAATATTGGTAACATACCTCTAGTTTTTGAGAAGCTGGATTTTCAAATTCGGAAATATGATTCTGGAGTTCTCGATGATCTAAATGATCTGGTGTGGTTTGCTATTGTTGTCTGGGCTGTAATCTCTTCAGCTGGAATATTCTCCGACTTTATTGGGATACCATTGTGTTTCGTAGGAACATTTGTATTAAGTATACTTTGCTTTATCAGTTATGCAAGTGGTTACAGAACAATCCAAGGGGTCTCTTTTGAAGAGGATCTTCATCATCTGGAGTATTACATTGACACGCTGATGAAAGAAGTAGATGAAGTGTTACCCGAAGTAAATGGACAGGTAATTCTACAGCTTGCCAAGCGTGGTAAACAATCGGTATTGATTGATGTCCTTCTAGAATTTCCATTGCAATCAGATGCAATCATTGAATATCATTTTGGGTTGTCTTCACTGAAACAGGAACGTGTTATCATAATTGCACCTCCTGAATCTCTTGATATAGCTTGTAGTGTTTTCAAAAAACTTCCATTTGTGAAAGATTCAAAATGGACTATTGAGGAAGTCACTACTCAATCGGGAAGAATTATACGGATTATTAATTCAGAAACCAAACTCTGCATTTGTGATCGGTCAACATTTGTCATCAATCCAGGACATGCACAGAAGAATATTCTTGCTTCGAGAGAAATCTTCTCAGACATAAGTACAATTCTCAAGACTTCTCTAAATGTCAATTCAGATACGAAAATGAATTGATATCATCGATATTCATAATAACCTATGTTTCTGAAACAACTTGAAGATATACAATTGGAGGAATAACTAGTTGAAGGTCAAGCTCAAAGTGGAAAGTAAATGGCTTGGCCTTGAACGTAAGAGCATGTCCAAGATGAAACGCTCTTATGAGGAGTGGCAGCGTGAAACTCTACAAAAAGCGAAGGAAGCTATTGATTTACGGGATCTCCGAGAGGTCTTCTATGAACTTGGAGACCGTTGGGAATTTGATCAAGCATCAGGAGATTGGTTAGAATCTAGTGAGCCTCTGGATACAATTGGTTTCGTTTTACGAATGCCTGGTCTCAAACCCAATAGGGAGCGCTTTGTTGTCTATGCAGTTATGGCTTATTCCAAGGGATTGACCGAACAATTTGATCACCTCGGTGATAAAGAACGAATTATAATTGAGCGTGATTTAGATACAAAACATATTCAATGTTGGTCTACAACAGGGCACGGATTAATGGACATTTTTCCAACAGATCTCAGTGACTTCAAGTCCATTGAAACTGCATTACAAGAGTCCTATCTCGTAGCTCAACCCGGAGATCATGCTCTTCGAATTGAAATCCCAACATCAATTGGTCTGCTTAATACCATCATCAAACGACTGTGGGATATCGCTGGAGGCGCAAAATCATTTCATACCAAGATCATCGACGTGCTAACTGCGGACGATATCGAGAACTCGTTGGATTTCAAGTTTCATCGTTATGCTTCCTCTGTTGTGGAACTTGACAAGATGTGGCGACATCTTACCGGAAGCACTGTCAAGCAAGCGAAAGAAAAAGTATTGGATAAAATCCCCAATCACATCGAAGAACGTGATCGACTGACACTCAGGAAGATTGAAGGATTATTGCACATTCTGTGGTTTAATCCACCATATGAGCAAATGCGTCCTATTCAAATTACGTATGAAGAACTCCAGTCTGAACCAACACCTACTGATACACAAACAGCCTTAATTCCTCTTTTGGGTGAAATAGCATACTCACTAACTGATTTGATTGAAAAAGCAAAATATCTCAATTGGAAGAGTGTAATTGATCGGAAGAGCTTTAGCAAGAGTGATGCCTTCCGAGGACTGGATATTTCTAATATCGAACGGGCGGCATTTGCTGCGGCATTAGAGGATATTTTGAAAGAACATACTCTCGCTTACATTGGATACCCGGAACAAGCTACTATGAAAAATAAGATTATGCGAGCGATTCTTGGCTCGATTATTTTACCAATTAGACTATTGTCCTCCTTTCTAGAAACTGCCCGTCAACCATTCTGGAGGATTGTAGAGAAAGCTAGCAAAGTTTCCGCTGGTGATGATTCACAAGAAAAATTAGGAGATTCGGAAGAATCAACTGAATCTAATTAGGTGGTCCTTCAAATAGGTTAAGCAACTCTTTGATTTCACCAATTACAATTGTTCCTTCAGGAGCTAAGTCTTTTTCTTTCTGATCTGACCAAATTGTAAGAATTGGTAGCATCTCCGCACTCAGTGACGCTCCGACGTCTGCATCAACGTAATTACCAACATAAGCACATAATCTTGGATTAATTCCAATCTCGTCTGCAGCTTTTAGTAATGTGAATGGACTTGGTTTTGCATACCCCGGTATTGCAGTATAGTAAATTGAGGAAAACAAATGATGTATTTCCCACTCTTTGAGAAGACCCACCGGATTATCAGTCCGTCTTGTACAGATCCCTAAAATGTACCCTCTCCTATGCAATTCCTCTAAGGTTTCTTTTGCTCCTTCAACCAATGATTCCCAGCTTGTAGCCATGATCTTTTTCCAGTGAATCTCCATCTGGAGTAGTTGTTCATCTGAAATTTTCTCAAGCCCCAGATTTTCTATCAAAACCCTATTCCCAGCAAGCCAATGTTCTACTTCTCCTCCCCAATGAATATCAACTCTACTCTCTATCTGAAATGTCTTCAAGAATTTATCCGCAACTTGAATTGCTTCACCCAGTCGTTCATCTGAGAATTTTGTAACATCGATTCCTGCAGCTTCCGCAGCCTCTCGCGTTAAACCAATGAACCCCACTCTTGGTTTTGTTAAGGTTCGATGTAAATCAAAAAGAATCGCACGTACCTTTGATAGACTCTCTCTTGGCATGTGTTCACAAAGAATTCTCGTGGCTAAAAAGAAAGCGTATTCAAGAATAAAGAGGCAGAGGCTGCTCTGTAAATGTTGCTATAAACTCCTCTGGAATTGCTATGGCGGTATACTCAATAAGGACTATCTGAAAGCAGAATCAATACCTGTTTTCTCTAGGAGGTCACTTACGATTTCACGAATTGGTATCATTGGAAATGGAGTCGCAGCAACAACTGCGGTTCGAGAGATTCGAAATAGAGACAAGGAAGTCGAGATAGATGTCTTTACTGATGAGAGGCATCCCTATTATCCACGCCCAAATCTTATTGATCTGGTTGCGAACAGGAAGACAATCAAGGAAACCATTAGGTATGATGTAGATTGGTACGAGAAGAATGATGTTGACCTTATGCTTTCCACACCTGTTTTTCAGATTGACACTAAAACAAAGACAATCATATCGACCTCCAAAGATTATGGTAGGTATGATTCACTACTGATTGCTGTCGGTTGTCGTCCCTTTGTTCCACCTTTCGAAGGTCTCCACAAAAACAATGTTCATGTCATTAGAACTCTTGATGATGCTCTCGATATTCGTGAAGCTGTAAAAGGTGCAGGGCGGGAAATCGTTGTTGGCGGAGGAATCTTAGGGATTGAACTTGCCGCCGCTATGAAGGAGGTGGGTGGGGATCCAATTGTTGTAAGTAATGAGAAACGCCTTCTTCCAATGCAATTAGACGATCAAGGAAGTGCAGTTCTCACAAAACAGATTGAAGACAAAGGAATCTCTGTTCTTTTCGGATTTGAATGTAGAAGCATTTCTGGAGGAACAGATGCTGAGGGAATTGTTTCAGCTCAGAACGACACAATCGGTGGAGACCTTGTTGTGATTGCGACAGGTGTTCGGTCAAATACTATAATAGCTAAAAACTCTGGAATCAAATACAATAAGTCAATTGTTGCTGATGATCAAATGCAAACATCTGCTAAGGGCATATTTACTGCAGGTGACTGCATGGAATGGAACCATCAATGGCATGGGATTATTCCTTGGGCAACTGCGACTGCGAGAGTAGCCGCTCAAAACATGCTTGATTTTGGCAGTGCGAAGTTTGAAGGCATAACTCCCTCAAATCAACTACAGGTAGTTGGAATCGACTTGACAAGTATAGGAATAATTCATCCTGACTCTCCAGATTATGAGACCTTAGTGTCAGTTGATATGGAAAATGGAAAATATTTCAAAGCTGTTTTGAAGGATGATGTGTTAGTTGGTGGAATCGCTCTTGGTAGCAGGAAGATTGCTTTGAAACTTCGGAGTCTAATTGTCAAAGGGGAAAATATTGGAGATATCAAGCAATCCCTCTTTGACGATGAATGAAAATCATCCACTCTAGAATAAGCATAAAGGGGGATCTTCTTCTTTCAAAGTTGCAATAATGTTGTAAAGGCATTCCCCACAAAGAACCGAAGAAAATCTCACATTTTCTGGTGCTAAGATTTCTAGTGCTTGCTGCATCTCTTCTTTGTTTACCTGCTGTCCACGAATCAAGATGGTTTGTTGTTGTGACATACAATGATAAAGTTCGTCTTCTCCTAGATACACCAAACAAAAACAAAGATCATCCTCATTCGCTTTAGTTCTGAGGAATTCATCAGAAATGTGTTTACTCCCAATCAGATCTGTATCCACGTCGATAGTAACCATCTTTCTTAGCTCGTTATCATTGATGCAAAGTTGTTCACCTTCAAATTCTCTGAAGCATGGACACTGCTTCACAAGAAATTCAGCACCCTCAATCATACCATTTACCCCTGATACAATGTATTCGGGTTAGGTATTGATAAGCACCACTAGAAGTGTGTTCACTATTTCTTCTTGATTCTATCTTTCTCTCTAATCCCTTGAGTCTTTGCTCTCTAAATATCGAACCATCAATCATTGGAACTCTACGAGGGGTTGACGTCCTTTGCCTTGCGGAATCAGTTCAATGAGATCATTTGTTGCTCCCTTGAGTTCATCCATATGAGTTACAACAATTACTTGATTCACAACATCTAATCCTGCTATTGCTTCAGGTAACCATTTCCGTCGTTCATTGTCAAGTCCAGCTCCCGGTTCATCAAGGATTATTAGCCCTGGCGGTTGTCCTGCAGTAGAATGTTTTTGCAACGCTGTATTCACAGCAACTCGTAATGCAAAATTTACGCAAACATCTTCTCCACCTGAAGCTGCTTTGAGAGGTACTCTATTGCCTTGTAAATCGTAGAGTGAAATTTCATACTTGTCATCAATTGCTAAATCGCTATATCTATCTCCAAAGATTTCCAGGAAAATAGTTCGCGCTTCAGTTCGAACATGGGGTCGCAACTGGCCTTCTGCAATACTTGGAATTGCTTCAAGAATTGATTCCAAATGTTCTGCAATAGCAATTTCTCCTTCCAGTTCCTGAGGGCGCTTTACAAGATTCTTTGATGCTAACTCGGTTTCTACCAATTCTACTGATTCGTTGACTCGTTGTATAATTGTCCTTAGTTGTCCAAATTCTGTTCTTTTTCCAAGTTCTTCTTCCATCTGGCTAAGTACAGATAGAGCAGATTCTACTTCCTGTTTCTCTGGGAGATGTTTTCGAATGCTCTCCAGTTGCTCTTTCTGAGCCAGGAGTCCTTTGAGCGTTTTGCCAAGGTTCAAATTATCTTTGTGCACTAGTTCCTTCTTCTGGTCATAGATACCAAGCCCCATCATACTATAGAGGTCTGATTGTCGTTTTGATGGTGTTTCTCGAGAGAGCTTGAATATCTCGCCTTGTCGCACGTATGTGAGTGCAGAGAACGCATTCTTATCCATTCCAAGAAGTTTCACTATCTCCGTATCTACCCGTTTGGGGTCACTAGCTACAGGTTCTTTGTTTTTCTCAAGAAAGAGATCTGCATTTGTTTCACCTGGATGAATCGTTCGAACAACTCTGTAGATCTTCCTATTAATTGGAGCTTCGAATTCAAGTTCAATCGTTGCCTTTCTTCTTGTATGTTGAATGACTTCCTCCACTTTCTTGATGGCCTTCTCCTTTCTGGTGACACTTCTGAAGAGCGCAAATTCGATTGCTTCTAGGATTGTGGTCTTTCCTGCTCCGTTTGGACCT
>Ga0307425_1001254_pt1 | contig 15381 bp, 6 predicted proteins | sample SalMarWE160330MG_FD_202152 | JGI IMG/M metagenome (GOLD analysis project Ga0307425, IMG submission 202152) | Salt marsh sediment microbial communities from the Plum Island Ecosystem LTER, Massachusetts, United States - WE1603-30 | ecosystem: Environmental > Aquatic > Marine > Intertidal zone >... | reverse complement strand
TTTGACATCCGTCTGACCGGCGGCGGCCAAGAAGGTCGGCAGCCAATCCATATGGTGCATGATGTCGTTCGACACCGAGCCCGCCTCGATATGACCGGGCCAGCGCACCATGGCCGGCACGCGCCAGCCGCCTTCCCAGTTGGTGTTCTTTTCGCTGCGGAACGGCGTGGTGCCGGCATCGGGCCAGGTGTTCTGATGCGGCCCGTTATCGGTCGAGTAGAACACGATGGTGTTGTCGGCGATGCCGAGATCGTCGAGCGCCTGAAGCAGCTTTCCGACCGCGCGATCGTGCAGCACCATGCCATCTGAATACTCGTCCTGTCCGGAAATGCCGCGATCCTTATCCGCGACATGCGTGCGGAAATGCATATGCGTGCCGTTCCACCAGGTGAAGAACGGCGTGCCCGATTCTTTGGCCTTCTTAATGAAGGCGATGGCCGCCTCCAACGTCTCGTCGTCGACGGTTTCCATGCGCTTCTTGGTGAGGGGACCCGTGTCCTCGATCTTCTGCTTGCCGACCTTGCCGAAGCGCGGATCGATCGTGGAATCGTCGGTGTCGGTTGCCCAGGTATGGAGCACGCCGCGCGGGCCGAACTTCTCACGGAACTCGGGCTTCTTCGGATAATCCTCGTTCTCCGGTTCTTCTTCCGCGTTCAGGTGATAAAGATTGCCGAAGAACTCGTCGAAGCCGTGCAGGGTCGGCAAGAACTCGTTCTTATCGCCGAGATGGTTCTTGCCGAACTGCCCGGTCGTATAGCCTTGGGCCTTGAGCAGCGTGGCGATGGTGGGATCCTCGGCCCTAAGACCGAGATCGGCGCCGGGCAGACCGACTTTCGAGAGCCCCGTGCGGAACACGCTCTGGCCGGTGATGAAGGACGAGCGGCCCGCCGTGCAGCTCTGCTCGCCGTAATAGTCGGTGAAGATCATGCCTTCGTTGGCGACGCGATCGATGTTCGGCGTCTTGTAGCCCATCAGGCCCTTGGTATAGGCGCTGATATTGCCTTGGCCGATATCGTCGCCCCAGATCACAAGGATATTCGGCTTGCCGGTTTTCGCGTCAGCGTCTTGCGCCCAAGCCGCCCCTGACGGGACCGCGAGAGCTGCGGATAGAAACAGGCTTGCGATAAACGCCGCGGGCCTCATGCCTTTTCCTCCCTACCTTGAATATCAGCTTACGGATTTTAGAAAGTAGGGGATTAGGCCGAAACGGTGTCCCTTTTGTGTCAGCAGGTTACGGGTAGAAGGCAGTCTCTGCGCGCGCCCGGCGATGCCGGCTTTTGGCGCCTATTGGCGCGACCCTCCGCCGAAGCGGAGGTTCACCCCGGCGCGCACGACATTGGCGGTATCGTCGATATCGACAAAGGCCGTCGGCAGGAAATCGAATTGCGGGGTCAGCCTGATCCGCTCCGTGCCGAAGTCGTAATAACTGTATTCGACGAAGGCCGACAGGCGCCCGGTCAAAGCGTATTCGCCGCCGCCGCCGATGGTCCAGCCCGCGCGCGTGTCGCTGGCGCGATAGGCCGTGCCGATCATGGTGGTCGAGGCGCGGTAATCGACGTCTTCCCAAGCGGCGCCGCCTTGCACGTAAAGGAGGGTGCGGTCGAAGCCGTAGCCGAGACGGCCCGTGATCGAGGCCAGCGCTGCCATTTCGCTGTGATAGAACACGCCGGTCTCGCGCGCCGACGGGTGCGTGCCGCCGGCATCGGTCCAGCCATAATTGCCGGCAAACCCGAGCACGACGCCGCTTGGCAGCTGATAATCGCAGCCACCTTGCACCCCGCCGATAAAGCCGTCCACGCTGTGGCCGCCGAGCGAGACCCCTTCGAACGCGCCGCCCGGCGTCCGCGGAATCCATTTATCGCTGTCCCCCCACACCCCGCCGGCATGGGCGCCGGCGAAGCAGCCGGTCCAGCGCCAGGCCTCGATTTGGCCGGAAACCGGCGGGCCCAGATCCGAGGCGCTCGCTTGACTGGCAAGCACGATCAGCGCGGCGGCCGAAACAGCGAATCTCCGCATGATGTCCCTCCGGATGAGGGCAGATCATATAACGAACGCTTCAAGTGCCGCTATTGCTTGCCGGCCGGATGGGGCTGGGTAACGCTGCTCAAACTCGTCCTAATGGCCTAAAGTCATTCGTTTTTTGGTCGTCTGTGGCTCTTGGGTAACAGCGTGTGACGCGGCTATGTGCTAGATATCAGTGAACAAATCGTCTGTGGCAGGAATTTTCCGCATCAACGCCCGGGCAGGCTAACCAGTAGACCCATAAGAGGCGCGGTGCTGACACGCTGGACGAGGGGACCAGAGCGTGCGGGGCAATCGTCGGGGCCAGGGGGTCTGGAGCTTTAGCCGCTACGCAGGGCACGAGGCGGGCGCGGTTGCCGCTCTGTTCGGTGCCGCCCTCATCGCCGGCGTCCTAGGGTTGGCGCCCGCAAGCGCCCAAACCGTCGTCAATCAAATCGACGAAGACATCAATCCTCTGATCAACGTCAGTCCGGCGGTGATCGCCGTTGGCCCCGTCACCGATTCGCACAATTCCGCCACGAGCCAGCCGAACACCGGTTTCACGGAGACCGCTGAGGTCAATCAGGTCTTCAGGATCGACAACGATATCCTGATCGATGCCATCACGGGCGTCGCCCTTGTCGCCGACATCGACAACACGGATATCGATTTCAGCAATGACGCGGGGCATAGCAACTCTCACACGGGGACGTTCAGCGTCGATCTCGTCGAGTCGGCGAACATCGATCAGCTCAACGAGCTTGCCAACGCCATTGCGATCGCCAACGCGGACAGCGGCGTTACCGCGGAGATCAACAACGAAACGATCGCATTCTTCAACCATGCCCTAATCAACAACACCAATGATGGCACGACCAGCGGCAGTCTTATGCAATCGGCGGAGATTGCTCAGACCAACCGGCTTGCCAACGCCATTTCCATCGTGGACAGCGGCGGCGGCGCATCCGCCGCGATCAATAACGTGGGCGTAAGCTTCCTCAATGACACGACCAACGGCCTCCGCAACTTGAACCTGGGGATCGTCGGCGGCGCGCTCACGCAAACGGGGGAGCTCAAGCAGGTCAACGTTATCGTCAACAAGATCGAGACGAAGGGCGGCAGCACCGGGATCGACAACGCGGGCGCAAAGCTCACCAATAACGGTAGCGGCATTAACAACGCCAATGCGGTGGATGTCGGCGGCAACCTCACGCAAACGGGGAAGATCAAACAGGCCAACGTTGTCGCCAACAGCATCGACACGAAGGGCGGCGGCGACGAAATCAATAACGCGGGCGCAAACCTCGCCAATACCAGTGCCAGCATTGGCAACTTCAATGAGGTGGAGACTAGCGTCGGCAACCTCACGCAAACGGGGGAGATCAAACAGGCCAACATCATCGCCAGCCGGATCGACACCAAGGGCAGTGCGGCGATCGACAACGAAAGCGCAAGCTTAACCAACAACGCCAACATCTCTAACCGCAACCTTGGGGACGTTATTGGCGGCGTTACGCAGTCAGCGAAGATTGCGCAGGCCAACGTCGTTGCCAGCAGCATCGCCGGCTATGGCGGCGGCAGCGCCGCGATCGATAACGCCGGCGCAAATCTCGGCAACGCGAGTAGCGTTATTGTCAACAGCAATTCTGGGACCGTTGGCCTCGACCTTGAGCAGTCCGGAAAGATCAAGCAGGCCAACGTGATCGCCAGCAGCATCGACACGAAAGGCGGCGATGCCGAAATCGATAACGAAGGCGCAAGCCTCAGCAATGAAGCGGTCGACAGTATCGTCAACACCAATACTGACGGCGTCGGCAACGACCTCACGCAAACGGGCGAGATCAAGCAGGTCAACGTGATCGCCAGCCGCATCGATACGGGCGGCAGCGCCGGGATCGATAACGAAAACGCGGCCCTCAGCAATGAAGCAAATGGCGATAGTTTGAATAGTGTCTTGAACGTCAATGAGGGGAGCGTCGGCGGCGACCTCATGCAGTCGGCAGAGATCTGGCAGAGCAACCTGCTTGCCGGCAGCATCGACACCAAGGCCGGAGAGGCCGGGATCGACAACACAGGCGCAGACCTCACCAATAGTGCGACTAAAGGCATCAACAACTTCAATAACGGGAGCGTAACCGGTGACCTGACCCAGTCCGGCAAGCTCGCGCAGGCCAACACCCTTGCCAGCAGCATCGACACCAAGGACAGCGTCGCCGGGATCAGTAACCGGGGCGTGATCCTTCTTAATGACGCGGCCGACGGCACTCTCGCAGGCAATGGGCAGAGCGTGGGCGAAGACCTCACGCAAACTGGCGACGTCCGGCAGGCAAATACGATCGCCAGCAGCATCGCCTATCGCGCCGGCGATGCCGGGATCGACAACGAAAACGCGATCCTCAGCAATAACGGCGATCTCATCCTGCTCAGCACCAATGAGGGGAATGTTGGCGGCGATCTCACCCAGTCCAAACAGATGAAGGAGGCCAACACCCTTCTCAGCAGCATCGAAGGCAGCGGCGACAGTGCGGTGATCGTTAACCGAGGCGCGCTCCACCTCAATGCCGCCTTCGGCCTTGGTAATACAAATGCGGAGAGCGTCACCGGCAGCGTCGTGCAGTCAGGGGCGATGTGGCAGGCCAACACCATCGCCAGCCGCATCGAGGCGAAGGCCGGCAGCGCCGCGATCGATAATGGAGGCGTAAGGCTCCGCAATGACGGGTTCGACGGCGTTCTGAACCTCAATCAGGCGAGCGTCGGCAGCAATCTTACGCAAGAGGGGGAGATCAAGCAGGCCAACACCATCGCCAGCCTCATCGATACCAAGAACGGCGACGCCAGGATCGACAACACGAACGCGGAACTCAGCAATGACGCGATGGACGGCATTGTTAACACCAATAGCGGGACTGTCGGTGGCGACCTGACGCAGTCGGGGGAGATTGCGCAGGCCAACGTCATCGCCAGTCGCATCGCCGGCGATGCCGAAATCGACAACGAGACCATAGAGTTCGGAAATCTCGCCCAGATCGCCAACACCAATTTGGAGCCCGTCGACGGCGGCGTCAGCCAGTCCGGGAAGATCGATCAGGCCAACATCCTCGCCAGCCGCATCGACTATGGCGGTGGCGGGGCCGAGATCGAAAACAAAGGGATCGACTTCGAGAATAAAGCGGAGATCGTCAATCATAACGACGACCGTGTTACGAACGGCGACCTTACGCAGTCGGCAGAGATCGCTCAGGCCAACGTGATCGCCAGCCGCATCGCCGGCGATGCCGGGATCGCCAACGAAAACATACGCTTGAGCAATGGTGCCGGCATTGAAAACACCGTTTTCGAGAGCGGCAGCATCGGCAGCCTCACGCAATCCGGTGAAGTCGATCAAGTCAACACCGTCGCCAGCAGCATCGTCATCGACGACAGCGGTATCGGTGCCGAGATTGGCAACGGGGGCATGGTCCTGATCAATAGCGCCAGCGTTGAAGACAACGATAGCCGGACTCCCATCATCGGCGACCTCACGCAATCTGCAAAACTCAAGCAGGCCAACACGGTCGCCAACAGTATCGAAGGCGATGCAAAGATCGCCAACGAGCGCATAAGTCTAAACAATGGCGGGACCGAGATCGGCAACGAGAATAACCAGAGCCCTGTCGGTGGCAGCCTCGCGCAATCGTTGGAAGTCGTTCAAGCCAATCGTGTGATCAACAGCATCGCCGGCGGCGGGGACGCCGAGATCGACAACAAGGAACTCGCCCTGACCAATACCGCCACCACCGGCAATGCAAGTATTGCGAATCCCGTTGGTGGCGATCTCACCCAAAGAGCGAAGGTCAAGCAGGCCAACATCGTCGCCAGCCTCATCGACACGAAGGGCGGCCAAGCCAAGATCGATAACGAAGACCTTAACTTCAACAGCGGCGAACTAAACGATCCCATCGAAATTAAAAACAGCAATGACGGTCCGATTGTCGGCGACCTCACTCAGTTTGCAAAGATCGAGCAGGCCAACGTTCTCGCCAGCCTCATCACCGGGAGCGGGAACGGCGCCGAGATCGACAATGCCAATATTGAGTTCGAGAACGTCGCCATAACCAACAACGATAACGGCGATCCGGTCGATGACGATCTGACTCAGCGGGCAAAGATCGAACAGGCCAATTCAATCGCCAACGATATCGACTATGGCGGAGGTGGGACCAGGATCGGCAACCAAGACATAAGCCTTTTCAATGGCGCCGCAGTCAGCAACGTCAACTCTGACAACGTGGGCGGCGCGCTTACGCAATCCGGGAAGATCAAGCAGGCGAATATCCTTGCCAGTAGCATCACCGGCGACGCCGAGATCGGCAATGAAGTCATTAGCGTCGACAACGATATCGGCTCTGTACTCAATCAGAACTCCGGCAACGGTATCGGTAGCCTGACCCAGTCGGGAGAGGTCGCGCAAGCCAACACGATCGCCAGCCTCATCGATAACGGGGGATGGGGTGCTGCGATCGGCAATAGCGACATCATCCTGAGCAACACCGCCGGTTCCGTCCTCAATCAAAACACCGGCAATAGCATCGAGGGCGACCTAACCCAGTCGGGAGAGATCGTGAAGGCCAATACCGTCACGAGCAGCATCACTGGCGGAAAAGGCGCCGAGATCGTCAATGAAGGCATCAACCTGGAGAACATCCCGGGCACCGTGGCCAATCTCAATCTTGAGGGTAACATCGGCGGAGACCTCACGCAGTCGGGAGAGGTCGCTGACGCCAACACCATCGCCAACCGCATCACTGGCGGAAAAGGCGCCGGGATCGGCAACGAACAGATAAGCCTGGCGAGTCAAGGTAGCGTAACCAACTCCAACTCGAACGGCGAGGTTGACGGCAGCCTCATGCAATCGGGACAAATTGGTCAAGCCAATACCATCGCCAGCAGCATCGACTCTGGCGGGCGCTGGGCTGAGATCGACAATCTAAGCATCTCCCTGAACAACGATATCAGTTCCGTCATCAACAATAACTCCGGCAGCCCCATCGGCGGTAACCTCACGCAATCCGGCACCATAAAACAGGCCAACACCATCGCCAGCAGCATCGATGGCGACGCAAAGATCGGCAACGAAGGGGTGGCCCTGTTTAATGCCGCCACGGTTAACAACGGTAACCTCAACAGCGGCATCGGCGGCAGCCTCACGCAATCCGGAGACATCGCTCAAGCCAACACCGTCGCCAGCAGCATCGCCATCGGCAGTGGCGGTGGCGGCGCCGAGATCGGCAATACGGCATTCTCTCTGACCAATGCCGCCGAGATTAACAATAGCAATGCCCAAGGTGGCAATAACGGTCTCTCGCAATCGGCAAAGGTCAAGCAGGCCAACACCCTCGCCAGCAGCATCAGCGGCGATGCCGAGATCGGCAACGAAGACTTAACCCTCATTAATAGCGCTGTCATAGCCAACAATAATCTCAACGGCGCCAGCGCCGGCGCCACGCAGTCCGGCGAAATCGGTCAAGCCAACACGATCGCCAGCCTCATCGATCATGGCGGCGGGTGGGCCGAGATCGGCTACATCGACTTGGACATCACCAATGACGCCCGCATTGAAAACGACAATACGACCAGCGCCGTTGCCGGCACCCTCGCCCAATCCGCAGAGATCGATCAGGCCAATCTCATGGCCAGCAGCATCGTCATCGACGGCGATGGCGCCGGGATCGGCAACGCAGACGTAAACATGGACAATGTGGCGAACGTCGCCAACAGCAACGTCATGAGCGCCGTCGGCGACCTCATGCAATCTGCGGCCGTAACGCAAGCGAATAGTGTTGCCAGCAGCATTCGCGGCGATGCGGAGATCGAAAATACGCAGATAACCCTGACCAATATCGCCGACGTGGGCAATGACAATAATCAGAGCGGCACCGGGACCGGCCTGGCGCAATCGGCAGAAATCGCTCAAGCCAATACCGTCGCCAGCAGCATCATCCTCGGCGGCGGAGGTACGGCCGAGATCGTCAACGAAGCGACAAATCTGAGCAATAGCACCCGCGTTGGCAACAGCAATGACCTGAACGGCGTCGCCAGCATCGGCACCAGCCTCGCGCAATCGGCGGACATCGATCAAGCCAACGTGATTGCCAGCAGCATCGACCATAGCGGCGGTGGCAGCGCCGCGATCGGCAACGTGGCGCTAGGCCTGATCAACAACGCCAACATTAACAACCAGAATGAGACCCAGAGCGCCATCGGCACCGACCTCACGCAATCCGGAAAAATCAAACAGGCCAACACCGTCGCCAATAGCATCGATGGCGGCGACGAAATCGCCAACGTAGACATAGGGCTGACCAACCAGGCCAATATGAGCAACGGCAATAATGTCAGCGAGGTTGACGGCAACCTGGCGCAATCCGGCGAGATCGATCAAGCCAATACCATCGCCAGCAGCATCGCGGAGGGCGAGGGTGGCGCCGAAATCGACAACGAGGGTATCGCGCTGAGAAATTCCGCCAGCATTGGCAACGACAATGACTCCAGCGGGGTCGGCGGTGCGCTTACGCAATCCGGGAAAATCAGGCAGGCCAACACGATCGCCAGCCGCATCGAGGCCGATGCTAAGATCGGCAACACGGGCCTAAACCTGAACAATAACGCCAACATTAACAACCGCGATAGTGAGAGCGGTGTCGGCGATAACCTGGCGCAATCCGGCGACATCGATCAAGCCAATCTGGTGGCGAGCGCCATCGACGGCGAGGGCGATCGCGCCAAGATCGGCAACGAAGGTCTAAACCTGAGCAATAACGCCGCCGCTATCAACGTTAATGATCTGAGCGGCATCGGCGGCGACCTGACGCAGGGAACGAAACTCCATCAGGCCAACACGGTGGCGAGCAGCGTTAAGCTTGGCAATAGCCGCACTGCGTCGGGAGGAAAGGCCGGAGTCCTGGCCAAGATCGACAACGAAAACTTGGCTCTACAGAACAACACGAGCGCCGTCAGAAACGATAATCTCGACAGCGGTGTGGGCGGCGACCTCACACAGTCGATAGAGGTCGGTCAGGCTAACACCGTGGCGAGCGAGGTCGATATCGCCAATAGCGGCACTGCGTCGGGAGGAAAGGCCGGCGTTCTGGCCAAGATCGACAACAAAAGCCTGGTCCTTCAGAACAGCGCGCGTGTCGACAATCAGAATACCGGCGGTATTGGTGACGATCTCACGCAAGACATTAAAGTCGATCAGTCCAACACCGTGGCCAGCTCGATCGACGTTGCCAATAGCGGCACAGCGGAAGGTGGAAAGGTCGGAATCCTGGCCAAGATCGACAACAAGGACCTGACCCTCCAGAACACCACGACCGCCGCCAACACGAATACCGGCGGTGTCGGCGGCGACCTCACGCAGACGGTCGACATCAATCAAACCAATCTCGTCGCCAGCTCTATCCGCATCGACAATAGCGGCACGGCGAAGGGCGGCGAGGTCGGCATTGTCGCCAAGATCGATAGCGAGAACGTCGTTCTTCAGAACACTGCGAGCGGGGGTACCTCGACAACGCAAACCAGCACTGAGACGAGCGACATCGAAATCGTCAATTCGGGCAGCGCCCATGGCGGCGCTCTCGGCATCTATGCCGCCCATCAAGGCGAAAGCACGAGGATTTTCAATTCCGGCAAAATTTCCGCCGGTAGCAATTTTGCCATCGACACCGTGGGCGCAAGCACCTGGCTCTACAATCAGAGCGGCGGTGTCATCCTTGGCTATGTCGATCTCACCGACAATGCCGATAGTTTCATGAACGAGGCGGGCAGCACGTTCCAGGCGCGGATGACGAGCGATTTCCGTGGCGGCGATGATCTGTTCGACAATCACGGCCTGGTGCAGACCGCTGGCGATGAAACCGCAGCCGAGTTCACCAGTTTCGTGAATTTGGAGACCTTCAACAATGCTGGGACCATCTCGCTGGTCGACGGCATGGAAGGCGACATTTTCCGTATTTCGAATACGTTCGGCGGCACTGATCTCGACTTCAACGCTTCGAGCGGCTCGACGCTCGCGGTCGATGCCTTCCTCGGGGGACCAGGCTCGATCGCCGACAATTTCATCATCGACGGCGACGTGACGGGCTTGACCACGCTCCAGGTCAACAACACCGCGCCTGGCATGGGTGCCTACAACCCCGGCGGCATTCCTGTCGTGTTCGTGAACGGCGATGTGAGCGCGAACGCCTTCGACCTGCCGCAGCCGGTCGATGCCGGCCTGTTCGATTACGATCTGTTCTATGAGGCGGGCCCGGTCGATCAGTTCGAGCTGAGGAGTTTCCCCGGCGCCGGCGCCCATGTCCTGCCGCAGCTCGTCACCGCGGCGCAAGACATCTTCCACACCACCAACGAGACCTGGCTCGACCGCACCGCCGATCTGCGCGCGCTGCTCGGTGCGAACGGCGCGGGCGTGGCCAATCTGAAAGACGGCGGGAGCGGCTATAACAGCATCACGCCCGGTGTGTGGGTCAAAGGCTCGGCCACCTGGCTCGATCAGGACGGCAAGGCGTCAAGCTCGGCCTATGGCCGCAGCTACGACTATAATCTCGGCCGCGATCTCAATATCGGCAATGTCGAGGCCGGCGTCGATTTCGGCTCGAGGAACGTCTGGGCCGAAGGTGATGCGCTGATCTTCGGCGTGCTCGGCGGCGCCATCTTCGCCGAGCTCGATTACAATGCGCTGGCGCGGAGATTCGAGGTCGACGGCGGCGAGGTCGGCGCTTACGCCACCTATCTCAATGGCGGGCTCTATGTCGACAATCTGCTGAAAGTGAATTTCGTCGAGTTCGATCCGAGCGCGGGCTCAGGCCTGCCAGGCTCGCTCGATTCCACCACGTGGGGCTTCCGCACCGATGGCGGCTACCGCTTCGGCACGGTCGGGCAGGGCGTGTTTATCGAGCCGCAAGCGACCATCGCCGTGGCTTGGAGCGAGATCGACAATTTCACCCTGGCCGGCAACCGCGTGAGCTTCTCAGACGAAACCGACGTACGCGGGCGGCTTGGCCTTCGCGCCGGCATCAGCCGGACCTTGAGCAACGGTGCGCTGGTCGAGCCGTTCGTCATCGGCAGCGTGTGGGGCGATTTCTCTGACGACAATTCCGCCGCCGTCACCTCGCTCGGCACGCCGTTCGGCCCGTTCACCGACGATGGCGACGATGTCTGGGGCGTGCTGTCGGCCGGCATCAACGGCTTCGCCCAGTCGGGCCGGATCAGCGGCTTCGGCAAGGTCGATGTGATCGTCGGCGACGAGACCGACGGCGTCAGCGCCAAGGGCGGCGTTCGCTACAACTGGTAAGGCGATCGGCGGGCGTTCGTTTTTTCCCGCCTGTGACCCATATGTGACAGGCTTCCAGCCCTCCCTGTGCTAGATATTCAGTAAGGAAACCGTCTGCTGACGGATTTCCACGAGCTGCGCCTTTTTTGCGGCAACCCGGCAACCTTGGGGAGGCGTGGCATCTGGGAGCGAGGTGGGGGCCTGCTCTTGCGGGGCTATTATTGGGGGTCTCAATACGGGGTTCGCGCGGCAATCCCCTCAACGCCGCAAGCCTCGGACTTACATCCCGCCCGCGCAAAGCCGACCGCGCCTCGCTCCTTTTCACTTCGTCTCGACCACCAGCTTGCGGCAAAGGCCTGGCACAGGCACATTGACCCTTGCCTCGCAAAAAAAGGCGCGAGGGAGGGGGGCACCATGGTCGACAGAGGATTTTGGATTTCCGGGGTGGTCATGGCGGTACTGGCCTGCCTGACCGATTTCGGCATCAACGGCGTTCTGCTTTACGATGATTATGCCGCGCTCGAAGGCACCTTGTTCCGCTCGCCGGAAGAGGCGCAAAGCAACTTTATATATATGGCCATCGCCTATCTTCTGTTCGGCTTCGCGCTGACCTGGATCTACCGTCAGGGCAAAACCGCAGGCGCAAGCACATTAGCGCAAGGGATTCGCTTCGGGATCGCAATCGCCGCGATCGCGGTGGTGCCGGTCTTTCTCATCTATTACGCCGTGCAGCCCATGCCCGGTGCGCTCGTGGTCAAGCAATGCATTTACGGCACGGTCGCCGCGGTGCTGCTCGGAATTATCGTCGCCTATCTGAACCGCGACGCGAAAGAGGCGTGATATCCTGCCGCCAGACACTGGGGACAAGGGGAGAAGAATGCTGACAATCGGATGGTTATCGAGGCTCGCGGCCGCAAGCCTGTTCGCCGCCTGTCTCGGCCTGGCGCCGGATCCGGCCGAAGCCCTTTACGACATCAAGCCCGGCGAGATCGAAGGCAAGCCCGGCACGATCATCAGGGTGTGGCCGCTCAAAGGCGGCGCCCCGGGAAACAGCGAGGGCTTCCGTTTTGTGTACCGCTCGACCGGACTGAACGGGAAATCGATCCCGGTCTCGGGCGCGATGTTCATCCCCTCAGGGCCCGCGCCCGCCGAGGGCCGCAATGTCATCGCCTGGGCGCACCCGACCTCGGGCGTCATGCCGGATTGCGCGCCGTCGCTTTATCCGGATATCGCGGGAACGATCTGGAACTTAGGGACCATGCTGAAGCAAGGCCATATCGTGGTCGCGACCGACTATCCCGGGCTCGGCACCGACGGAATCCATCCCTTTATGATCGGGGTGAGCGAGGGCCGCGCGGTTCTCGATTCGGTGCGTGCGGTAAGTCAGATCAGCCACGCGCGCGCGTCCAATCGCTTTGCGGTGTGGGGACACAGCCAAGGCGGCCACGCCGCTTTGTTCACCGGCCAGCTTGCCAAAAGCTATGCGCCGGAGCTTGAGCTGGTCGGTGTCGCCGCGGCGGCGCCCGCGACCAATCTTGTCGAGTTGTTCAAGGATGACGCGGACACCGAGCAGGACCTCATTTCCATGGCGCTGCTCGCTTGGGCAAGGCTCTACAACATCCCGCCGTCGCGCCTGGTCAAACCGCAGATGATGGCGGCCTTCAACAAGACCGCGCGTGGCTGCCTGACGTCGATCGCCCAATTCGAGACGCTCGAGGACAACGTCAAGCCTTTGCAGAAAGGACAGTGGCTGAAAGCCGATCCGACCGAGACGCAACCGTGGAAAGGAATCATGCTGAAGAACCTACCGGGCCAAACGCCGATCAGGGTGCCGGTGTTCATTGCTCAAGGCACCGCGGATATGATCGTGCAGCCGCATGTCACCAAGCAATTTGCCAAATCGCTGTGCGGCAAAGGCGTGCGGGTATACTTCGTGGCGCTTCCCGGCACGTCGCACGTGTTTGCCGGTCGCGACGCCGCGCCCACGGCGATCAGGTGGATGGATGACCGGTTCAGGGGCGCGGCCGCGCCGTCAAGCTGCTGATAGGGCTACTTGTTGCCGATCACGCCGGAGCGCCTCAGCAGCCAAAACACCAGAGCGGAAATCCCGAAGATCAGCAGGACGGAAAACGCAAACCCGTACTCGTTCTGAGTGAACGGCAGCCCTTTGACGTTCATGCCGAACACTCCGGCAACCAAGGTTGCCGGCAAAAACACCGTTGCCACGATCGACAACACCTCAAGGTGGCTATTGGTCCGTTCGGCCAGCTTGAGCGTGACCTCTTCTTGCAGGAGATGCGCCCTGTCGCGCAAGGCCACGATCTCGGTGTCCAGCCAGGACAAGCGCTGGTCCAAACGTTCGGTCGCCAAATGGAGCCGCTTGGCGTATGGCAGCAAGTCCTCGCGCTCGAAACGGCGGATCAGCGACCGGAGCATGCCTAACTGCCGGTGGAGCTGCACCGTTGTCCGCCGGATCCGCCCCAATGTCTGCCGCTCGTCGCTCGCCTCTTCGGCCAGGATCCGCTCCTCGATGTCATCGAGACCTTCGGCAAGCTCCTCGGCGTAATCGTCCACCGCGTCCACCGCATGCTGCAAGACCGCCTCGAACAGCGTGGCGACGCTGGTGACCTTGCGGTGCTTCTGCACGGCGAGACGAATGCTGTCCTTGGCGTCGGCTGTTTCATGCCGGCTGCTGACCAGCATCCGCTCGGTCATGGCGAAATGAATAAAGCCGATATCCAAGCTTGTGCCTCTGCGCACGACATTTGGGAACACGCCATAGATGCAAGCGTCGTCGGCGTGAAGCTGTTGACGATCGTCGCTTGCTGCGAGCGATGCGCGCGCGGCCAGTGGAAGGCCGGCAAGCCGCTCCAAGGATTGCGCCGTGCCCGGGTCTGCCAGGTTGAAATGGAGCCAGAGCAAGCCGTCCAGGTGCTCTCCGGCCGGCTGATGGGCTGAAAAATCTTCTACGGTTCCGTCCGTGTGAAAGCGGAAGGCCCAAGCAAGCCCCGGCAGTCTCCGGCCGGGTCTTTGCGAGCCTTTGCCGGCGGCCGGGGCGCGCGGTTTAGGTCTCTTCTCAGCCATGGTCTCGTCCTCCGCGGCCCGAATGTAGCACGGGTCCCCCGGCGGAAACCCGCCGGTACGGTTTGCAAATCGTTAAGCCTGGCGCGGCAAACTCGTCTTGCAAATGACCGATCAAGACGTCAAGACACGATTTAGCGCCCTTCAGGCCCGGTTGCGCGATCCCTTGCTGGCTGCGCTTGCAATCCTTTTGCCTCTGATGATCTTCGTCATAGCGCCGCTCCATGCGTCCGGAATTCTCCAGTCGCAAGCCTACGGCGTTGCCATCGCGCTCGTTGTGATCGGCGCCGTGCTCGTCATGTCGGGCAGTGTGATCGCGGTCGCCGCCATGCTGATCGCGGTGGGTCTGGCGATTGCCGCCAACATGCTTCCTCCCGCCGATACGTTCCATCTCGATCTTCACCTCTACGCTATTGCCTGGACGACGCTCGGCATCGCCTTGGTCTGGGTCGTTGCCCGCACCGTGTTCGGCCCCGGCCACGTGACCTATCATCGCGTTGTCGGCGCGGTGCTGCTCTATTTGACCATCGGCGTCATGTTCGTCGGACTTTTCGCCATCGTCGGCACGCTGGTCCCGGGTGCCTTTGCCAAAATAGATTTTTCCGACAATCCGGCGCTGGCGAGCGATCTGGTCTATTTCAGCTTCGTCACCCTGACCTCGGTCGGCTATGGCGACATGCTTCCGGTGCATCCGGTGGCGCGCAGCCTGTGCAACTTGGAGGCCATTATCGGTCAGCTCTACCCGGCGACCCTGCTGGCAAGACTGGTCACGCTCGAGCTGCAGAGCGAGTAACGGCCGGTCGCAACGACGCCTTCACCGGCAAATTCATTTCCTAAACCCTGAGCATGCCGGCCCGATTGGCAGTAAAATGGCAATCGGACTCTAAGAATGGGGAAGAGCGGCCATGATAACAGGGCTTCCGTCCAAATCTGTCGTGCGGGAAAAAGTCACCAGCGAGTTGAAGGAGATGGTCTATCTCACCGCCTAT
>Ga0307425_1001253_pt1 | contig 15384 bp, 13 predicted proteins | sample SalMarWE160330MG_FD_202152 | JGI IMG/M metagenome (GOLD analysis project Ga0307425, IMG submission 202152) | Salt marsh sediment microbial communities from the Plum Island Ecosystem LTER, Massachusetts, United States - WE1603-30 | ecosystem: Environmental > Aquatic > Marine > Intertidal zone >... | reverse complement strand
CCTGGGCGAGAAGATGTCTGGAGAGGTCTACACCGAGCAGGACCTGCATTTCCTGCAGGCGCTTTCGACCGAGCTGGCGATTGCGCTGAAGACGTGCGAGCTGTTCGAGCAGCGCGAGCAGCGTGTTCGCGAGCTGACGGCGCTCAACAGGCTCGCGTCGGTACTGGGTCAAGACATACAACTCGACTCTCTGCTAGGCCGCGCGCTTCGCCAGGTTGTGAGCGTGGCGGGCGCCGACGGCGGGTCGATTATGCTTCTTGACTCGTCCACGCGCGAACTTGTCATTCGCGCCGCGTTCGGTCTGTCGTTCCAAGTTGTGCGCGACACGCACATCGTCTTGGGCGAGGGCATTGCTGGGTGGGTTGCGCAGCACTGCAAGCCGCTCCTCCTGATCGACGGCGACGCCGAGCAGTTCAGCGGTGAGCTCGAACGCCAGGGAGTGAAGTCGGCAATCAGCGTGCCGCTGGTTAGCAAAGAGCAGGTTATCGGCGTGCTGAATCTAAGCCGCTCCAGCTCGGCATCGAACTTCACCCAGCAGAATATGAGCGTGGTCACGTCGTTCGGGGCGCAACTTGCCGTGGCGATCGAGAATGCTCAGCTCTATAGCGACCTGAAGGGGTACTTCATCGGCACGATCACGGCACTCGCGGCCGCCGTCGACGCGAAGGACCCGTACACGTTCGGTCACTCCAGTGAGGTCACGGACGCGGCCCTGGCTATTGCTGCCGAGATGGGACTGAGCGCCGACGAGACCGAGAACCTGCGCAAGGCGGCGATTCTGCATGACATCGGCAAGATCGGTGTTGACGGTGCCATTCTGAACAAGCCCGGACCGCTCGACCCCGAGGAGCGCGCCGTCATCATGCGCCACCCCTCAATCGGAGCGAACATCTTGGGTTCGCTGGAGTTCCTCGATGAGGTTGTGCCGATTGTCCTGCACCACCACGAGCGCTTCGACGGCAAGGGCTACCCCGAGGGCATCGCAGGCGAACAGATTCCGCTCGGTGCTCGAATCATCACGGTAGCTGACTCGTACAACGCGATGACGTCTGACCGCACGTACCGTCGCGCGTTGTCGCGCGAGGAAGCCCTTAGCGAGCTGGAGCGAAACGCCGGCACGCAGTTTGACCCCAGCGTGGTCAAGGCGTTCATGCGGACGCCCATCTCGGAAGGCCAGACGCCTGAAAGGGCCATGGTGAGCGTGGGCGCGCCGGACGCATTCGCAACCGGCGAAGCAGTTGTGCGCCCCGCATTCCGCCGCCGAGTTAGCTCCTGACCGAGTGCCGCTTGACGGACACGTGGGCAGCAGAGGCCATCCGGTTCGCAAGTGCCTCGCCTTTCCCGTCGAAATCGATCAGGCCACCAGACGAGTGCAGACTCACAATGCGGGCGTAGCCCCGCGACAGCACTTCGATGAGCGCCCGGGTCTCTGCTTCCGATGCAGGAGATGATCCCGACGTTCCCCCGGCTGCGGTTGAGTGCCGCCATGCGGAAGGGAAGTTGCGGTTGATGTCCACACCGCGCGCATTTGTTCGTCGGTGATGCGCGCAGCCGTCGGGATTGGCCCTGACGATCACGTCGACCTCGGTAGCGCTGGGCACGAATGACCGATGAGTCGCAAGGAAATGGGCGAACGACGACGCAACAGCCGCACCAGTCTCATTGCCGTGCACTCCGCCGCCGATCAGCACTCGGTGTTGTGACGCACCGAAACGAAGCAGAACGATGGGCCTGCCTTCCAGCGAGGTTCCAACGGTCTCGGTCGCTGGCCACGCCGCTGGGGCAGGCGCAGTGGTGAGGGCGGACCGCCTATTCGTATGCGGTGGAGGGTTGCGCATCCGATCCGGGAGCGTCCTGTGAGTTTGGGGTTGTCGCTCGGTGACGCTCGACGGGACCAGCACACATGAAGAGATGAGCAGGCCAGCACACAGTGCTGCCACCACCCACCCGGTGCGCACGCCGGCCCAGTGCTCGGTCCTTGGGCGGTGAGCCGCACCGCGTTCGTGGGATCGCCGCACGTCCTCAGGCTCCGTGGTCGCTCTCCCCTCTGAGCTGCCGACCTAGAGGTCGCGGATCACCTCAACTGCGGGACGCTGGGCAGCACGGACCGCCATCCAAGCGGCAACCGCAATGCTGAGCCCTGCAGTGGCTGCAGCCAGCGAGAGATAGCCCGTCGGCACTGAGAGCGACTCCGGTGGTGGGTCAAAGACCCCAGTAAGCACCTTCACTAGCATGTATGACTGGAGCCACCCCGCCATCGCGCCGAGAACTGCCCCGCCGAGCGCTGAATACAGCGCTTCAGCCCAGACGAAGCTTGCCACTTGGTCGCGGCGCGCACCCAGTGCGTGCAGGATGGCGAACGAACGCTTCCGCTCAACGAATCCCAGCCACAGGATCAATCCAGAGGAAGCAGCCGCTATCAGCACCGCGAAGAAGAGCTCGAGTCTCGTCAGCCCAGTGAGATCGACCGCCGTGAGGCTGGAAAGGGTGGCTCTTAGCTCGGTGTCGAGATCTTTGACTACCACGGGCGAGGCTGGATCGAGCATTCCGCGAATACGGATCGCGACTTCTCGCGGAGACGTCGACGTGCGAACCAACAGAGTCTCTGCGGCCGAGATGCCCGTCTTCCGTGCAACGTAGTCACGGTTCGCGACGAGAAATGAGTCGTGAGGCGCCGTCGGGAACTCTCGTGCAACTCCCACGTACCGGAAAGGCACGACGTGGTAGGCGTGATCCGGTCCTTGGAGCCTTAGTCGAATAGCGTCTCCTTGCTGGAGCTGGAAGTCCTTGACCGTCTCTTCGGACACGAGAACCCCGTCGGGTGTGGCTGCCAGTCTGCCCAGAACGGCGGTGGCGTTGCCCCCTTGAAAGAACGCGTCTGACATCGGCGTGGCATTTCCAATGGTTGTTGGATCGATGCCGTAGAGATCTTGCAGGTCGGTTCCCACGTACGCGAGGCGGTGCTGCATTGGCTGAACAGCCGAGACACCAGGCAGGGCACCCACTCGACTCTGCAGGGCGTGAGACACGCCGGTGCGCCCACCGTTGACAGCGACGTCCGCACCGTTCGTGAGTTGTGCGTCCACTCGTGCCTGGTTCATGTATGTGGTGTTGAAGATAGCCACCGAGAACGCGAACGCGATCGACAGCGCAATCAGTACCAGGCCACGTGACAGAAGTCGCCGTTGGCGTGCCATCGAAGCTGCGGCCACGCCAGAGAGGGTCTTGGTAAGAGGCCGGAGAATAGCGCCGACAATGTGGCGGCCAAAGAGAAGAGCCTTGTCGGCAAGACGCCACGCAAACAGCGCGAAACCCGCCCACAGCAGGAAAGGTCCGAGCAGGGTCAGGTAGTTGACGGAGATCGTCGGTACCCCCTCGGGCACGAGTACGACCTGATAGGCGTCTTTCGTCGACTGCCAAAAAACCAAGCCCGACGCAAGAAGCAGTACAACGTCGAGATAGAGCCTTTCCCAAAGAGGAGACTGTGCTCGTTTTGTCTCGATGGAACTCGCGCGTACCGTGAGCAGTCGTGCGTCTCGGAGGGCAGGCATTGCAACCGCAGCCCCGGAAAGGACTAGCCCCGAGAGGGCTCCTACCGCAGTCCATAGAAGCAGCGTGCTGTCGACAAGGCCGCTTGTCCTAGCGCCTAGTGCAACACGGTAGACCACCGCGCTTGCAAGCACACCGAGTGCGATGCCGAGAACGCTAACGAGCAATGACTCCGCGATGCTCAGGCCAGCGATCTGCCGAAGACTCGCGCCTCGAATCCGGAGGATTGCCTGCTCGCGTCTCCGACGCCCACGGCCCGACGAGCCGGCGATGATCGCCAGCAGCCATGCGAGCAACACGCCAGGCAAGCCGAGGAAGAGAAACAGCAGCTCCGAGTAGAGCGCGTCGGTCCGCGCTGCGTCCAACATGGCCGCGAGGTTATCGCCGACAGCCCCCGTGCCCGCCAGTCTCGCCTCCAAGTTGTGAGCTCGAGCGATAACCTCGGCGAAGGCGTCGGCTGGCGATGACGGGAGATTGCGAGACAGATTGACGTGGAACTGAGTCTTCCCCGCATCCCGAGCGTTCCCGCCTGGCGAAGCGTACAGAGTCTCCCAGAGCTGCAACGGAACGACCGCAACGTTGTCTGGAGGCGCTGTCGCCCCCGCACTGGGAGGCGCGCCGACCGTCTGGAAGAGCGAGTCAGCCTGGGGGAGGTCAACGATTCCGTCGACGTGCAGCGGCACGTTCCTCCCGCTTGGGAGGTGGGCGACGATCGCGTCTCCTGGCGCAACGTGCAAGTTGGCCGCCGTCTGCTGGAACAGCAGGATGCCGCGACCGCTTCCGGAGAGAGTGCGGACCTCGCCCGGGAAGGCGTGGGCGTAGTCGGTGGGCAGTCCAAGCATCTTGCCGGCGCCCGTCACTTGAACTGACGCGCCCGTGGTAGCCGAGAAGCTGGCAACATCGCCGTAGCCAGTTTCCCGGAAACGCACGACACCCGGAGTTGTCGCAACAATGCGCCGCGCGGCACCGACGTCAGAATTCGGCTCGACCTGAACCTGCCAATCGACGGGCACGCTTCGCGCAGCGACGGTCGTCATGCGTGCATTGCTGTGCATCACGAAGGCGCCAAGCAGGGCAACCTGCGCGACCACCAGGGCCACTACCGCAGCGACTCCGAGCAGGCGGGCCCACCGGCGGCGAATCAGGCCCGCCATCCACGCAACCGTCAGCATGTGGCGCCCCCCGTCGTCGAGAGAAGCCCATCATCGATTCTCCACTGTGTGGGGAACCTGCGGACAACGAACCGGTCATGTGTCGCGGCGATGATCGCAGTGCCGTGCTCGGCGGCAAACGCGAAGATGAAGTCCATCAGATGCTTGGCATTCGTCTGGTCCTGCTGCCCGGTCGGTTCATCGGCGAGCAACAGAGAAGGCCGGGTGACGAGTGCTCGCGCGAGCGCCACGCGCTGGGATTGGCCACCCGACAGCTCCTCCGGGAGTTTGTCGGTCAGCTCGTTGAGTTCCATACGTTCAATCAGGCCCACGGCTTCCTGTCGTGCTTTGTCTGGAGCCATGTGTCCGATCAAGAGCAACGGAAGCTCGATGTTCTCAACGACGGACAGAGCCGGCAGCAGACTAGGGCCTTGGAAGGCCAGGCCTACGTGGACCGGTCGAATGGCATTGGTTCCTCCCACGGACGGCCACTCGATTCTCCCAGACGTGGGCTGGTCGATCCCCGAAATCAGGTGCAAGAGAGTGGTCTTGCCACTGCCCGAAGGACCACACAACGCAATATGCGCTCCACGCGGGATCTCAAAATCCGCAGGCCTGAGGGCTGTTATCACGACACCGTCCGTCTCGAACATCCGCGAGAGGCCGGTGGCTTTGACGAGGGAATCATGCATGGTGGAGTTCTCCGTCCACGAGGTGAAGGATTCGAGAGGCCGCCGCAGCCACCTGGTCGCTGTGAGTCACAACCAACACGGCTGTGCCGCGAGCGGCTTCGGCTGCGAGCAACTCGACAACGGCCGCCTCTGAGGCCCTATCAACTTCGCCGGTCGGCTCGTCGGCAAGAATGATGTCGGGCTGTCCCGCCAACGCGACAGCCAAGCTGACTCGCGCCGTCTGGCCGCCTGAAAGACGCGAGGCTCGTGTGGAAGCCTTGCTCCACATTCCGACAGAATCGAGCAACTCGCGCACCCCGCGTCCGGCACCGCTGCCGAGCGCTCGAGCAATCTGGACGTTTTCGGAGACACTCAGGAGTTCGATGAGGTTTCCCGATTGCCGCATGATCCCGATGTGCCTCGCTCGCAACCGGGATCGTTCGGACTCACTGCAGTGGCTAATGCGTTGTCCCGCTATTCGAACGACGCCTCCGTCCGGATCATCGAGTCCGGCCAGACACGCAATGAGCGTTGACTTGCCGCTGCCTGACGGACCCGTTACCGCCACGAACTCACCTGCGGCAAGAGCAAGAGAAACGCCTCGAAGTGCGAGGGTCTCTTCGTCCCCAGCGTGGTAGAACCGGTACAGATCGCGCGCCTCGAGGACTGCGGTCTTGTTCGTCTCTACTTCCATGACAGGCTTTGGCTCACGATCCGCCACGGATCCACGTTGTCCGCGCCAACGGGCGAGAGCAGCGTGAGATCAACACGTTCGCCGTTCTTGGAGACCGAGTAGCGCTGGACATCGAGCCGATACTGCTTCCCCGTCACCGGGTTGGCGGTACTGTTGACGCGATACTCCGCCAGAACGGCAGGACCGACAGGCAATGGGACTGACCTGACTCGCACAAGTTGGAAGGCCAACTCCTGCGATTCGAGCTGTGGAACCTCCACGGCTTTCACGTTCGCGACCGTGGGCGCTTGTGCGGCCACGCTCCACGAGACTCGAACAGTGTTGAGTTTGTCGGTGAACTCCACGCTGTTGTTCGTGCTTCGCCTGGACCAGCCTTCCGGGATCTTGAGTGAGACTCCGCCAGCGGTCTTGAAAGACACGAATGCCTGGTTGTCCGGTATGTCGCCTGGGGGGTTGTTCTCCGGTGCGACCGGCTTCTGGACTGGGACGGCGTTCGACGGGGGGATTGATGGCGAAAGAGGAGGTGTAGCCGCGCTCGACGAAGCGGGTGCGGTCGTTGATGGCGCAGGGGCATGCTTCGCCGCGCACCCAGACGCCAGAGCAAGCAGGGTAGCGGCTGCCGTAACGCCGATGAGGTAGCGAACATTCACGGAGCACTCCTTTCTCGCCGCCGACGCGATGTAGCTGGCGATCAAGCGGCGCGATACCGTTCGCGACAAGGGCCAAGTGGAGACTAGTGTTGCGGCGCTGAGATTCCGCTGAGACTCCGTGCTATGCCGCGCATTGCCGAATGCAGCAGGGTCGGAAGGTCACCGGAACTGGAGTGACGTTCTGCCCAGCTCATGAAAGCGGCGCTCTGTTTCACCTGGTCCCGAAGGCAATGCGCTCCGCGCTTTGCCTTCGGGCGGGTCGTCGCATCGCCGCACTGTGAGCATTGAGTTCGGCCACGTCATCGAGCGGTGGCAGCGGACCCACCGGACCGTAGCGGTGCGTGAGTGCCGCACGGATCAGGTGATCTGCGATTTGTGGGTTTCTCGGCAGCAGAGGACCGTGCAGGTAGGTCCCTATCGCATTTCGATACACTGCGCCCTCGACAGATCCGTCGCCAAGATTGCCGCCGCCGTGCACCACGCGGCCGAAAGGCGATTCCTTCGAGCCCAAGAACGTCCTACCGGCATGGTTCTCGAACCCCACCACCACAATCGGGGGAGGAGCAGGCTCCGTATTCCAGAGCTGAAGAGACACTTCGGTTGTGATCTCGCCGATCACGCGATTGCGGTCTGCCAGGGTCCATGCGTCGAAGACGCCTATCCCTGGCAGCGTTGCCCCTGACGCAACCAGATACTCCGAACCGAAGAGCTGGAAACCACCGCAGATTGCGAGCGCTGCTGCACCACCGTCAACCAAGTCGCGAATCATCGAAGTGTGCCGGACAATATCGCGCGCGACTCTCCCCTGGGCCGAGTCCTGCCCACCGCCGATGAAGATGAGATCGACGTCGCCCAGATCGGCGGCCTCGCCCAAGTACACCTCAACGACCTCGGCTTCAAGTCCCCGCCACTGACACCGCTTGACGAGAGTACGCACGTTTCCGGAATCCCCGTACAAGTCCATAGCTTCGGGGTACAGATGCGCGATCTTGATGTGGCGGGTCCTAGGCACCATAGCGAAGCTGTCTGCCGAGTTGCGCGAGGGAGTCACGCCCTTTGGCGTGCGCCCTCCTTATCCGGATCATCGCTGTGTATGTTGCAAGCATGTGAGCTGAACCGCCGAGAGGGAGACGTCGTGCAAGCTGTTTGAAACCGTTGGCCGGATCGCGGCACAACTCAACGTGCCTCTCCTCGATTCCGGCATACTTCAGGCGCAATGCAAGATCGTCTGCTCTTGAGCCACTGAGCACGAGATGCTTCCCAGACAAATCAAGTGATTCGAAGTCCACGTCCCAAATCCAGCTCACATCGCGCCCGTCTGCGGCGTTGTCGTTCAAGGCAAATCCAATTGCACTCGATTCTTGATCGCTGAGCGCCGACGCGATGGACAGCGATGCCCCTGTCGGGTTCTTAGCGAGTGAAAGAACGACACGCCTACCAGTGACGTCGAGCACCTCGGCTCGGCCGAAGGCGGGTTCGTAGCTCGCAAGAGACGAAGACATCGCGTCAAGGGATACTCGTGACACGAAAGCCGTGGCGCACGCCGCCAGAGCGTTGTACACGTTGTGAAGCCCCGATAGCGGCAGGTGAATGCGCACGCTCTTGTCGCCAGCGTTGAACGTGAAGGCGGACGACTGTGACCCAAGCTCGACATCCGTGGCGAGGAAGTCCACGGTGGGTCGACTCCTTCCACACAATGGGCAGTACCAGTCTCCGAGATGCCCGTATCCTCGCGCTCTGAAGCTCATCTGCGACTTGCAGTTCGGGCACTGTGCCCACTGCTGACCCACCGGCATGTGTTCCGCGCCGCACTCTGCGAGCGATCGAGTGTCGACTCCGAAGTAGCGGACCGAACTGGGGGCAACATGAGAGAGACTAGCCACCGAGGGATCGTCGGCGTTAAGGATGGTGACTCCAGCGCCGCGTTCGACCGCCCTGCCGAGGAGGGCAGCGGTGTTCTCGAGGTCGCCGTAGCGGTCAAGTTGGTCGCGAAAGATGTTCAGGACGCACGTTACTGCTGGTCGCATCTGCTCGCACACAGCAGGCGCGGCCGCTTCATCGACCTCAAAGACACCGAGTTCGCCCCACCGATCGCCGATGAGCCTGGTTGCGGCTATCAGAGAAGAGGCGATGCCGTGCGACAGATTGGACCCGGCGTCATTGCGGACGACTCCGACTCCGGTTGCCTCAAGGATATCCCCGAGCATCTTGGCGGTTGTTGTCTTGCCGTTGGTTCCGGATATCGCCACGCATCCGCCAGGCAGAGATGATGCGAGTTCACCCAGCAGGTCGGAGTGCAGCCTTTGGCCGACCAGTCCGGCGATCGCCGTGCCCGACCCGCGGCGCAGTAGGCGTGACATCGCGGCGGCGCTCTTTCCCGCAAGAACTGCAGCGGCTTTCATCTTTATATGCCCTCCTATCGAAGGCGAGAGTGTCTTGCTCGTCCGGTAGGTATGACAGATGCCAGATGAGAGGATGCTGAGAGGACTCGGGCCGAGCCGTCCATCGAGTCCGCATGACACGGCGAGAGGACGGGACTCGGAGTTCGGTGCGTCGGCAACGCTGCCTGCCACTCTCATCGTAGTCTCAGGATGCGTGCGCGAAGCTGAGCCCCGAGCCGTGACGCAGCTCCATGTCCGCGAGCTGGAGTAGACACGCCCCTAGCCAAGGAACTCGGCGGCCTGTCAACGTTGATCACGGGAGGAGCATCCGCGTTGTTGGTCGCGCTCTGCCTCGTGTACTCGGCAAACGTCGACGATCGACCGCCGCTCACGCTCCATAGCCGACCTGCCCACGGCCCGTCGCTAGGATGACGACAGAGTTCGGTCCACGCGCGCAAACTCGCCGTCCTCGAGGCCGTCGGCAACCGGTTCGTGCGATCTGGCGCGCCCAGCTCGTGGCTGACTACCGCGAGGTTAACGAGGTCGATCGGTTCGGAGTCTTCGTGCCTCGCTAGCTTCTCTGCTGTCCCTGTCGGGGTCTCGGCAAGCTAGCCGCCCCAAACTGTGTCCTACGCTAGCGTGTCCTCCTGCCGAGACGCCTCGGCGCGCTCCCGACTCTCTCGGCCACGCTCCTTGATCTCGCGCACTTTGCGGGCGTAGGCGATGGTTCGAATCGGGTTGAACGACGGCCCCCAGCCCTTCGTCGAGTGCGCCTTGAGCGCGGCGCGCAAGTCGGCCGCTGTCGATCCGGGGAAGAGCGTGCGACTCGTGCCAATGCCGGAAAGCATGTGGGCGTCGCTGCCCCCGGTCGCCGACAGTCTCGTGGCATTGGCGAACCAGTAGTGTTGAGCGAAGTAGTTGGCGAAGAACAGGAGCGGTGTGGAATTGGCGACTTCGAATCCGTCGTAGTCGACCGTGTCATAGACCTCGGTTGTGCCCCGGCACAGACCGTGGTTCGCCCACCATCTCGGCGCGAAAGGGTGCGCGGCGATCGCGATGCCGCCTTGCCGATGGATATCGCCGGCGGTCGCGGCGGCAGGCATGCCGGGCTCGATGAGCTGCGGTGTCCACAACCCCAGGATGTGACCGTCAGCGCTTTCGACTTCCTGGCCGATGCTGACTTCGATGCCATGCCGAGAAGCTACGGCAGCGGCCTGCAGAGCGCCCTCGTTCGTGTTGTGATCGCAAATCGCGATGATCTTCAGGTCGGTCTGCTCGGCAACCCATGTCACGACATCGGTCGGCGAGGCAGTCCCGTCAGAGACCGTGGTGTGGATGTGGAGGTCGGCCGCTGAGTAGTAGTCCTGGCGTATGGCCGAAGAACCGTGGCGTGTGGGCATCGCACATCCTCTCACCAAGTCAGAGCCAGACGCCGTTGGTGTGCGGCGTTGCTTCGGCGTTCCTTCCGGCGCACTGGCCACACCCGCCTCTGAAGAACTCGGAGCCTGTGCTAGCACCGCCGCAGTCAATGCGGCCGCAGCAAGAGGCGCACGGGATGGACCATCGTCATGTGGAAGACCAGCCTCTGGAGACGTATCGCTCATGAATTCTCGGGTCCAGAACCCGACCCCGAACTGGTCCTCCAGCGCGGCCGCCAGTCGATGCACCAGTGATTCTTGTCCGTATGAAGCCAACTCGAGCCGACGTTGCCGCCAATGAGTGGCACCCGATGACACGCGGGCAAGTCTAGGCATCCCATGGTCGTATTCGTCGACCCTTGTGAAGGCGGGCGCCAATACCAGCAGTCACCGCACGATTGCTCGGCATCTTTGCCACGTTCGTCCTCAAGTTCGCTCACAGTCGCGGTCTCCTGAAGGTTCGTCGCCGCGGGGAAGGTGGTGCGAGTGAACGAGACGATCTGATGGATTGCGCTGAAGGGCTGCGAGTACAGAACTCGCTCTCTGGCCGAAGGCAGGTGTCTCTCGGTCGCTTGGCCCGTGACAGATGGCGGATGGGAAGGCGCCGAGAGAACTAGGCCACACAGCCGTCTTCAGGGTCGTCTGGCATGGGGGACGGGCACTATTTCCGACGACAGCGGGGTTCCGACGTCTGTCGGTGCGACACACCGAACGGCCTGAAACAGCATTGACTATCAGGAGCGCACACAGCGCTGCAATCCCGATCAGAATGGCGATCGCAATGACCCCGCGTAGCGTCAGAGGGCCACGGTTCACGGATGACTCCAAGTTGCGGCTTGCGCGTGGGCGCCGCGACGGTGACACCGTCGGCCTTGCTGGGTAGGCAGCTATGTTGTGTTCACGGGCTTGCCGTGTCGCTGGCGCACGTCCAGCGGCTCTCTCGGCGCGTTTCCTGACGTGGGAGATCAATGCGGATCCTCCGACCACCTCTAGCACAAGGGAACGGGCGGCTGCCTGCGGAGTCATCAAAGTCTGCAGATGTGCCGTTGAGTCTCACAGAACATTCCTGAGAGGCTGCTGAGGACGTGGGGGACAGCACAGCCCACATCGACCATCGCGCCGCCCTCCCCGCAAATCGCCAGAGGACACGCACGGGGTCGATGCGCCATCTCCCCGGCTAGCCCTCGCCATGGTCGAGGATCGGGAGAGTCACTTCGAACGCGGCTCCGCCATGAGCCGAGTCGACCACTTCGATTGCGCCCCCGTGTGCGCTCGCGATGGCCCTGCTGACGGGTAGTCCAAGACCGGTGCCGCCACCAGCTCTGCCTCGGCCCTCGTCGATGCGCACGAATCGTTCAAAGACGCGTTCGCGCGCATCGGGTGAGATGCCTGGTCCGTCATCTGCGATCACGATCTTCGCCTCGCCGTTCGTGCACGCAAGGTTCACCCAGACCCGCTTGCGTGCGTGCCGCGTGGCGTTGTCAAGCAGATTTCGCAGAAGCTGACGAATGCGGATTTCATCGGCGTGCGCCTGCGGTGCGCATCCGAGCACAAGATCAATGGACGTCGAGGTTCTTGGCGTCATCGACGATATCTCCTCGGCAACGGTCCGTGCGAGATCGAAATCCGAGCTGTTGAGGCGGAGTCCTCCCTCGTCAGTCGTTGCCAGTAGTAGCAGGTCGGCGACAAGCAGTTCAAGTCGCTCGTTTTCCGCTGCGACATCATCGAGCAGAGTCGACATGTCGACCGCCGAGGGTTTGGCGTGGGCGACTTCCAGCATTGTGCGAATAGCGGCCACGGGGCTCTTGAGCTCATGGGAAGCGTCCGAGATGAACCGCTTCTGCGCGGTGACGGATGTGTCAATCCGCTGAAGCATCCGGTTCATGGTCTCTGCGAGATCGCGTATCTCGTCGTGGGCTCTGGGAACAGGGAGACGCTCACTTGGTGTCGAAGATGAGATCATCTCGGCCTGCGCTTGAATCGCGCTGACTGGGCGGAGCGCCATTCCTGTCAGGAACCACGTGACTACTGCCACCAGAACGAGTGCGAGAACGGCGCTGGCAACCAACAGCGGCAGCAGCGTGTCGATGGTGTCTTCGAGTGGGCTCAGAGGCGAGGCAACTACGATTGTCCCTTGACCGTGTGGCGTCGTGACTCCGCGCCCGACCACGAGGAAAGGCGTACCGGGATCAACATCCAGTCCAGGATGCTTCTCGAGATCGGGTAGAGACGCGAGCTGTTTCGACAGCGTTCGGCCCGGCGAGAGGCTGAGTTTGAGAAGCGGCGTGTGAGCGCCCAACTCTGGACTCGCGGCGATGACGCGGTCATCAACGATTACTTGAACGAGCAACGAATCACCGCGCCCTGGCAGCGAAGAAGGTAGCGAGCTGGACGCAGCGAGCAGGGCCACATCTTCGGCACGAGTCTCAGCCGCAGACTCGATGGATGAGCGCAGCGCATGGGTCATGAGGAACACAAAGATGCCGACTCCAATTGCCAGCACAACGCCAACGACCACCGATGCCACAAGAGTTGTCTGTGCTCTGATGCCGAAGAACGGGAGTCTCACGTTCTCGCCTCAGACCCTGGCGTGCCAAGACGGTAGCCGACGCCTCTCAACGTCTGGATCGTTGTTTGACATCCGGATGCCGCGAGCTTCTTGCGAAGGTACCCGACGTAGACCTCCACGATGTTCGCAGGCCCTTCGAACTCCCAGTCCCACACCCGAGACAAGATCTCGCTCTTTGACAAGGGGGCATCGGCGTGGCGCATCAGGCATTCCAGAATGGAGAACTCGGTCGGTGTCAATTGGACGTCGTCAGAACCGGCGGTCACAGAATGCGAAGAAGGATCCAACGTGACATCGCCACACATGAGCACCGCGGGCCGCTCGGGTGCTCCGCGTCTGACGAGAGCACGCAGTCTGGCAACAAGCACGACGAAAGAGAACGGTTTGGACAGATAGTCATCAGCGCCAGTGTCCAGCGCTTCCGCCTCATCATGCTCTCCGGTCTTGGCAGTGAGCATGATGATGGGCACCCAGTTGTTGCGTCTGCGCAGTTCCGCGCAGACTTCGTAGCCGTTCATCCCTGGCAGAAGTATGTCCAGGATGATCGCATCGTAGGTGTTCTCAGTCGCCATCCACAGACCGTCAGTGCCGTCGTTTGCTATGTCTACGGCAAACCCTTCGGCCTGGAGACCCCTCTTCAGATACGATGCCAGACGAATCTCGTCGTCGACAACCAAGAGCCTCACGCGATGTCCTCCCTTGGGCCAATCATCAGACTACTTGCGGCAAGCTGAAAGCCAGCTGAAAAGCGAGGCCCATGCCACGCCTACTAGCGGCGCTCGATCGGAACTACCGGCGCCCTGGCGATGTTCCAGTCTTTGCCGATGACCAGGAGGACGTCGCTCTTGAACAGGTAGAGGCCTCTCGCCGGCACGAGTTGTACATTCGGCTGGAGGTACTTGGCAACGGTGGAGGCCAGACTCGCGTTCTTCTTGTAGATCGCGAGTGTGTGCGGATAGATGCTCATGTTCGCATTCCCGACAGAAGTGATCTTGAAGCCCGGAGCCTGCAAGAGCGAGGCAGCCTGCGCTGCAGCACCCGAGAGTCCGGCGCCATTCTGGACTGTCACCGTGATGCTTGACGGCGGTATGTCTGCAGCAGCTCGCTCTGCTGTTGCGGCAGCTTGTTCCGGGGACGCACCAGGAACTGAGAATGGCTGTTCGCTTCGCATGTTGGCGGTAAGTCGAGCGATTGTCCTGACGTCAGGCCGAAGCCTCGCTGCCGTTCCCGCGCCGGGTGCCACAGCATCGTACGCACCACCCGACCGAGCGTCGCCCGCCCGGCCAATAGCTCCGAGAAACGCCCCGATGCTCATCGTCGTTCGCGCATACGGCGCGATCGATTCAGCCAAACCGATCATCCAGATCGGTGATCTCCCTCGCGAGGAAGCGGCTGCTAGAAGGGCGCGCAGTTGATCACGAACCGGCGCGTACACTGTGTCGTCGCGATTGACGGCGAACGCGAACGTCAACGCTTGAGGCCCTCTGAGCATCTGACGGCCAGGAGTGATGCTTTGGACGGTGGCGGATGTATCCGCGCTCGGCCGAATCAGCCCCTCCGGCACATCCACCCACACGCCACCCAATCGGTTGACCGCAGCAGAAAGACTCCCGGTCCCGAGTTCGACAACCTGGCTCACCGCCAATCCCGTGAGCTGCTTGACCGACTGAACCGTTGCGGCCTCGCCGCCCGCTCGACGCACTTGGCCAATTGCCGTCAAGCCGTGGCCCGGGACGCTGACGAGCAGTGTGGGCGGGATCCAGAGACGCCAGACGTGGTGCCCCGTCGTGTCCTCGTGAACGAGCACGAGCGCCTTGCTCGCGCTGTGGGGGCTGGCGCCTGTCGAGTCCACGACATCCACGAGTGTACAAGCCCTCGATGATGAGGGCGCCAGCTCAGATCGCAGGCGATTCGTGTCGGCCGAGGGCGATAGGCCGACGGCGCCGATGTGGCGTGCAACGAAGAGAGCGTCTGTGAAGGCCGCGATCGCGCAAGCAGCAACGCACAGACCAAGCATCGCAGCGACGATGTTTCTCCGGCGCCACGAATTACCAGCGCGGTGGACGCCTCGTCCCTTGTGCTCGACAGTTCGCGCGGTGGGTTGCTCGGGGATCAGTATCGTGAGTCGTGGCATTCGGGGGAGATCTCCAGCTGGCGGCCGGTAGCTGCGCGGCGTACCGAACGGCAGGTTGAGGTTGGGAATCGCCTTTGTGCCGTCGGTACGCCTCACCTCTTGTACGCCAGAACACCTGAGAATCCGATGAGAGCGAACAGAACTGCCTGTGTGAAGTATCACGTCTT
>Ga0307425_1001251_pt1 | contig 15391 bp, 14 predicted proteins | sample SalMarWE160330MG_FD_202152 | JGI IMG/M metagenome (GOLD analysis project Ga0307425, IMG submission 202152) | Salt marsh sediment microbial communities from the Plum Island Ecosystem LTER, Massachusetts, United States - WE1603-30 | ecosystem: Environmental > Aquatic > Marine > Intertidal zone >... | reverse complement strand
CACCTGGGCCGAAGCCGTCGTCTTGCAGATGATAAGACATAAGAGAAGCGGCAGGAGGATCGATCCGCTCTGGAGAGGCTGGAACGGGTGAATGGGACGTATCCTTTGTTTTAATAATGACACTCACGTTCTCCCGGGCGTAAGGAATCTCGAATCAGAATTTGACACTGGTCCCCACACTCAGAAATCCCCAGCCGCGTCCGTGATAGCCGTACTCAGCCCTCAGCACAAGGCCATCCCAGATTAGGTGCAGGCCAAGCCCGGCAGAGGAGTGAAAACTGCTCCTGGTGAATTTATCCCCCCCAAACCAGGCCGTGCCCGTATCCAGGAAGATGACACCGGCCAAGCCGGCGTTCAGCCCGTAGAGCGGTCTCGGCGCCAATGCCAGGGGAAAGCGATACTCAAGACTGAGGAAAACACTGTTATCCCCGGCCATCGATCCATACGGGTATCCCCGCATGGAATCTCCTCCGCCCTGGTGCAGACGCATATAAACCGGCACCGTGCCGCCGGAAAGGATGAGCCGCGCCTGCCAGGCAATAATATCTTTATTTAGCACAGAAACGTAGAAACGGGTCTCGATCAAGGAACGGCGAAGCACCCGGACCCGGTCCGGTCCGGTCCATGTCATTTCAGCCTGCACTAAGGCCCCGCTGGTCGGATAGAGGGGCCAGTCGCGGGAATCATAATGAAGCACATACCCGGCCGTCCAGGTTGTTTCCCGCTGCCTGCCGCTGAAACTGGCACCGGGATCCCCGCAGTAAACCCGGGCACCTGCCAGTATCAGACCGAGACGAAAAAGCCTCCCAAAGCGGGGGCCGGCAGAGAACATCAGCGCTTGTTCCCGTAAAGGAAAATCGGTGGGATGATCGCCATAGCGATATGGGAGTGACAAGTGGGAGAATTCGATACTGCAGAAGAGCCTGGTCCCAAGTACCATCCAGGGATTATCCCAACGCAAACCCGCCTCGGTTATTCCTCCCGTCTGAAAAAACGCCGCCAATCTCGATCCGCTTCCGGCTGCATTGCGCACCCCGACTTCAACCCCGCCGTAAAGACCGAAAAGACCGTTGATGTTTACCAGCGGTACAACAGACCAGCGAGCGGTTTCCTCTACCACCAGGAGAAGGATCCGGCTGGAATCAGCCGTTCCGGGGAAGATCTGCATGTCAATCCGTTTGCCAAGACGCCGGCTCAGCATCCAGGCCCGTTCCCTTTCCAGGGAGGATTCGGAGTAGCTGTTTCCCTCCTTGATACGAAGCTCCCGGCGGATAATCCCTGTGTCAACGGGATTGGCTCCGGTAATAAGAAGCCGCTCCAGCTGAAAATTCTGACCCAGACAGAGAGCCGCCGGAAAAATTATCAGAAGAATAATCTTTTTCATTGGTCCTTTGAGCCGTCGTTCCGCAGAATCAGGATGTGTGCCTCACCTCTGAGGGAACCCCTGGTCCAGACGACCAAATCGGGGCGTCGATCCCCATCAAGATCAGCAATCAATGGCAGGCCGCCGGCTGGGATTTGAATGTCCCATCTTTCCTTCCGAGAGAAAAATCCCGCTCGATCTCCAGGGAAAAGAGTTGCCAGATCAGTATCAGTGAAGATAAAAAGGTCGGGTCTGCCGTCACTGTTCCAGTCACCACTCAGGCTTGAATGGGGAGGATCCGGCAAAAAATGTTCTATTTTCAGGCGGCGGCGGAAGAGCAGCCGCCGTTGCGGCCGATTCGGGAAAAGCCCCCCTTCCTGCTGCGGGTAGAGGTCAAAACTGTTCTCCACCTTACCGCAGAGCAGATAGCGGGCCGCCTGGACGAATCCCGCCGGGAATGAAAGGAGCGCCGCATCCATCAATCCGTCGCCGTTGAAATCCCGCAGCAGGTGTTCTCCGTTGAAATTTTCCGAGGTGAGGATAACATCGGGGACTGCCGTGAAATATCCTCCTTTGTTGTAGAAAATCTGCAGCTGGCTCGGAGCAGAGAGAAACCGGGCTCGGCCTGCTCTGGTAAGAACAATATCGGAAAGACTGTCTCCATTCATGTCGGCAACCTCTATTCCGGCGCGACGCGGAGCAAGCGGTTCCAGTGGAGATTCTTCCAGGCTGCGTCCCCCGAAGCGGTAACTGAAATCAGGAGGCAGCGGGATCTCTGTATCGACTCCGGGATCCTTCTGCCGGAGGAATATATCCAGGCTGCTGCCGGAAACGAGGGCCCAGTCCGGACTGTCATCCAGATTGAAACGGATCTGCAGCAGTCTGGGCAGGGGAAAAGAGACGGATTGCTCCTCACTTTCCGATTGCAGGGAGAAGAAGTGAACCAGGCGCGCCAGGAGCACATACTCATCTCCCCGCCGGCCGATAACTGTCATGCCGCTGTGCTGGGGAAAGACAAGTTCACTTCCTGGAGCTGGCGTCAAATCCTGCAGAAAGGGCCGCCGCTCCGCCGTACGGGGCACGAGTAAAGGAAAGAGGGAATGATCTTCAAGGTGCAGGGAGAACGCCGGCTGCACGGAAGCGCCGTCCCATTTCAGTACCCGGAATCCCTCTCTTCTGAGAAAGACGATTTCCGCCTCCCCGTCTCCCTCCAGTTCGGCACAATCCCAGAAGAGATCTTCATTCTGAAGGTCCAGGGTAACCGGATCGGATGAAGAGAATCCATCCTCTTCCTGAATAAATACTGCCAAAGAGCGGGCCGTCCGGAACTGGCCGGGAATGGAAGTGCTGAGGCCGCAGATGATATCCGCCAGGCCGTCTCCGTTCACGTCCCGAATCAGCATGCCGTCTATTCGGCCTGTGAGAGTGATTGTTTCATGGACCGTGGATTGACCGCTTGGCCGGGCCTCCGAGACAGTGGCAAGAAATAAAAACAGGTAAAAAATGTACATGTGGACCCGCGAACGGCCCCGGCCTTCAGCGGGCATCTTTCATGCCTCCACCGAGGAGATCATCCAGTTCCACGGCCATTGTTTCAGCCAGATCGGGCCGGAATCCCCGGTGGGAGAAATTAATGAACCCGCCCTTGTCAATGACATACGTCATGGGAACGCCCCTGATGCCGAAGTCCCGCTCGCATCCCTGACTAAGGAGTACCGGGAGGAGGAGCTTATATTTATTGATATAATTTCTAACCGGAGCGGGAGAAGCATCCACTGCGACGGTAAGGAACAGGACGTCACCTCCATATCTATCAGCCAAATCTGAGAGAGTCTGCAGGAGGAAATGGGAGGAACGGCTCCAGGCCGCCCAGAAGGCTACGACGGTTACCACACCCCGCTGGTCCTGCAGACGCACCCACTCACCGCTGAGAATATCCTGCAGTTCAAAATCAGGGGCGGCCCGCACCTCTCGCGACGCCAGGACTTCGGTCCGGAAACGTTCGGCCAGCCACACGCCCTGCTCGTTTAAAAAGGACTCGGCTCCAGTCGTGTCACCGCCTGTCTTCCACCAGAGGGTCAGGAATTCATCGTAGGCGATACTTCCGATTTCTCCGTCGAAATTCGCGGCCCGTCCAAGCTGGATGAGAGCCTCTCTATCCTGACCCTGCCGCTCCAGAGCCCGGCCCAAATGCAGATAAATTCCCGGATCGGAAACCTTCTTAACGGCATCCTCTAGGAAGGCAGTTCCCGCTGGGACATCGTTCCGCAGCACCTTGATCCAGCCGAGTATGTCCAGATAGCGGCCCTCTGTCTTCACCGCCTGATCCTGCCATTCCCTCTCGGACATCTCCTCCGGACCGGACATATCCGCTGCCTCTCGAATCAAAGCCACCGCCTGCAAGGCACACTCCTCCGCCAGCGGAAGCTCTGTCTGTTTCTCGGAAAAAGCGCCTGCCAACCCCGCCAATCCACTGGCCGCGGCGGGAGTCTTCCCGTCGTTAAGCAGTTCCCTGGCGGCCTGGACCATCTTTTCTTTATCATCCAGCTCGATGGCCGCCGACGCCCGAGCGACCCAGGCCGTTTCCCGGAATTTGACCACCGTGACTTCAGCCAGGAATTCGTCCAGCCGGGCGGCTCGATCCTTCGTGTCATCTATCTTCATAATTTCACTGAACCGGCGCTGTGCTGCCGCTTCACTCTGGGGATATTGTTCAATAAGCTCGTCTACCAGTTTTTCGGCCCGATCCCGCTCGCCGAGAAGCCTGAAAGCGGAAACAGCGAAGCTCATAGTGCCCGCTGAAGTATCATCCTCCAGTGCCTGCTCTACTTCAGTTGCGATCTCTTCTTTGATCTGCTCTCTTTCAGTGCTCATCCTCAGCTCCAAACCGTATTTCAGCAACTGTGCCGCCCGATAGCGCGGGTAAAGCCGGAGTCCTTCGGTAATGGCCCAATAGGCTTTTTCGGGATTTTCGGGCCGGAATCCGTTCCGGTCTATGCAGGAGAGTGCGAGATTATAATAAGCTCCCCGTACCGGTGTTCCATCCTCCCCGGCCATCAGGATATCTCCGTAATCACCGTTGATCAGCAGAGGGGCGATCACTTTCCCGTTTTTATCCGTTGTCTGAAAAGCATACGTGATTATTTTTACACTGGTGTCCTGAACAGTATACTTCCCCACCCAGGTGCCGTCCACTTTTTCCATTGGGATAACCGTGGGATCTTTTTGCAGCTGTACATGCAGGAGAAGAGACAGTGTGGAAACAGTGCCCGGTTCACTCAGCTGTTCCTCTGGCACCCTGATGAAAACATCGCGCCCGTAATAAGCCAGGATTGTATCCTGCTGAACCTGGGCGGCAAGACCGCTGATCGCATTTACGACGAAAAGGGTCACAATAAATGGTACTCTTTTCACCATGGTAACCTCCTTACCGTAATATGTTTGTCTGACTCTCCTTATTCCCCGGAGGATAAAACAGGTCTTGGAATAAATCGTGTCACCTATATAATATAACAAGAAACCGGACGGCTTCCACGGAAAAAATACTGCGGGATAAAAGAAGAGGATAAGGATGAGTTCAGAGGATTGCTGAATTATCCTTCTCAAATTCCTGCCGGGCCACTCCCAGACGTAATCCCCGGTCGCTGATCAGCACTTCCGGGAATCCTGCGTTCTTCATGAAGTGCATGAGAACCCGCACCCCGTACTCCAGAATATCCGCCCGCTCAGGATCGACTGCCAGCCAGCTGCGCGCCTGGCGGGGAGAGAGGCGAATCAGTTTATTGAATATTATTTCGATCTGTTCCCGCTTCAACCGGCACCCGTCCACCCTTTCCGGATCGTACCTGACCAGTCCCAGATCCAGAGCGGCCAGGGTTGTTACCGTTCCTCCCACTCCAACCAGCCGGGAAGTCCTGAACCGCTTAACGGCCGGCACCTCGAAGCCGGCGGCGATCATCGTGTCCGCCTTTTCATGCCCAGCGTCTCCTCCGCAGGATTCCCTCAGTGATACAGCGCCCAAGGGAAAGGAATGCCAGAGATCTATATGCTTCTCACTGCCAGCAATAATCTCGGTGCTTCCGCCGCCGATATCGATTACCGTCACCGGAAAGGAGAGGGACCGGCCGTATACCGCTCCCTGAAAACTATAGAAGGCCTCCTCTTTCTCGCTGAGTATTTCAATATTCAGTCCGGTTTCCTGCCGGATTCGCTCGATCACCTCGGTCCTGTTGGCAGCCATGCGGAACACCCGGGTGCCGACGGCACGAATCCTTTCAGCCCTATGCTGAGCGGAGAGTTCCGTGAACCGGTTGAGCAGCGGTAGCAATCTCAAAACAGCTGCCTCGGCAATAGCTCCGCTTTCTGTGACACCCTGACCCAGGCGAACGCTCGCAGTCTCTTGAAACTCCGGACTCAACCGCCCGTGGACATCACGTCTTACCAGAATATAAAGAACGGATTGAGTGCCCAGATCGATTACGGCCACCCGTTTCATTTCAGTATCCCTGGACACTCAGCCGTTGGCCTTCCACCTGAAAGGAGGGGCTTTTCCCGCTGGTCACTTTTCCCCCTAAACCGCTCACGCTGAGAAATACTTTCAGCAGCCAGCTTCCGGCTTTTCTGTCAGGTTCTTCCACGCTCTTGAAAGATCCGGGCCGTAAATCCTTAACTTCTCCCGATAGCCAGCGGCTCAATTCTCCAACGTTTTCCATCGCCAGCGGATGCAGGGTGACGGTCAAAGTGAAATAGCAGGGCCGCTTCTCACCTAAAAGATCCACCGTGCACCCTTCCACGTGATTCAGTTTCGTCAAGCGGTTCACCAGACTGTCTAAAACCATCTCCTCCTTGGTGCCGCCGCTTTCGAATATATATTTTTTCAGCCAGGGATCGAAGGATATTTTAATCCTGCGGTAATGCTCCGTGATGGGCTTATCCGACCAAAACCGTCTTTTCTGCCAGACCTGTAGCTGATATTCCAGAGAGGCGGTCATCCCCTTGCTCAAGCCCGATACCAAATCTTCCCCCACCAGACCCTCTATGATCAAATCAGCTGTTACCTTCCCATCCTTAAGTGACAGAGAAGTAAAGTGTATTGTCGGGTCTTGAGCCTCCAGACCGGCAGCGTAAAAAATAACAAAAATAAATGAAATGATACGGATTTTCATCATGAGACAATACTGGTAAATTTTTCTTTTTATACGAAAAAATTCGCCTTCTGTTGCCGGCGAACTGGAGCCTGGTGTCTGGCTATATCATGGATTACTATCGGGCTCTTTCCCATAAACAAGGACGATCCTTGCCGGACCCTGGGCCTGCGGATTACTGCCGGGATATTTCCTCGATCTCTGAAATAATCTTCCGGCAGTGTTCGGCCGCATCCTCGGCGGTGACCGCTTCGGCGATGATCCGTATTATCGGCTCTGTATTGGAGGCCCGCACATGTACCCAGTATTCCGGATAATCCAGCTTGAGCCCATCCAGGGTATTTAACTTCTCCTTTTTATGTATTTCCTGCAGCCGGGAGATTATCTCTTTCGGGTCGATACCGCCGATTTCCAGCTTCCTCTTGCACATATTGTAGGCCGGCAGTTCCCGGCGCAGCGATGACAGTGGAACTTCCCTTTCAGCCAGCGCCTGCAGCGTCAAGGCGATCGCCAGGGGTGCGTCACGGCCCGGATGAAAGGCGGGAAGAATGACTCCACCGTTCCCCTCTCCTCCGATTACTCCATCCACCTGAAGCATTTTCTTGGCCACGTGTATTTCGCCCACGGGGGTGCGCATCGTTTCCAATCCCAGAGCAGTGGCAATATCTTCAACGGCCCTGCTGGTGGACATGTTCACCACCACCGGTCCTTTCTTTTTGCTGAGCACATAGGCGGCTGTCAGGGCCAGTGTGTACTCCTCTCCCAGAGGGTGCCCATTCTCGTCCACGATGGCACAGCGATCCACATCCGGGTCCACCGCAAAACCACCCTGCAATTTTTTTTCACGAACCAGCCGGCAAAGCTGATCGAGATTCTCGGGGACAGGTTCAGGAGCATGGGCGAAAAGACCTGTGGGTTCCTGATTGAGGGCCACTGCTTTACATCCCAGTCTTTCAAAGAGCAGCGGCAGGACCGTTCCGCCGGCCCCGTTTACACAGTCGTAGGCGACAGCAATGCCCCGACTGCGGATCAGGTCAGCATTAATGAGATCCAGGGCAAGAAGTCTGTCCAGGTAATCATCCACGGCTCCTTCCCAGCGACGCTCTTCGCCCAGGGTGTCCCAGCCGGTAAAAGCATAATCTCCCTTTCGAACGATATCCTGTACCCGGGCTCCTTGCTCCGCATCCAGGAATATCCCCTCGGAAGTCAGCAGTTTCAGGGCGTTCCACTCTATCGGATTATGGCTGGCTGTAATGATGATCCCTCCGACGGCGCTGCTGTTTTGCACGGCTGTTTCAACAACGGGAGTGGCACAGATTCCCAAGTCCACGGGATGACAGCCCACTGATATCAGGCCGGAGAAGACCGCGTGCCGCACCATGGGACCGCTGCGCCGGGAGTCTCTTCCGACCGGCACATCTCCTCTTCCGAAAAATGTGCCCGCGGCCGCGGCGACATTGCTGATCACATCGGGGGACAATCCTTCACCCACTACTCCCCGGATTCCGGACACACTGATCATGAGAGGACGGGCCATTACTCCCCCGATTCATATGTTCGGCCTGCTTCACCTTTGACCGAACGGATAAGACCCGTCAGCATTCTGCCCACCTCTTCAGCTGCTTCGAAAATAGCTGTATTATCCCGGACGTATCCCAGTTCCTCCGAGAGAAGTAAATAGTATTTTAACGTCTCCAGGGACTCAAGAGTCCCCTTGTAGGGGATGGATTTATCCCGCGGCCTGCGCTGCATGAATCCCTGAGCGATTTGTATGGGGATATTACAGGCGGCAACCCGCATACGGGCAACCATATCGTTTCTCTCTTCCTTGGGAAATTTCTTTGTCAGTTCATAGGTATCCAGCACCAACTTGTTCGCCTTCTGCCAGACGTTCAGCTGCCGGAAATCAGTAAGTTTTTCAGACACGTACACCTCCTTATCACACCCGCAGGTGCGGCTCGATTCATGTTCCCCACTATGCAGTTTTTACAGCTTTGGGCTTTTCCCCAAAAGCCCAGCTATCCATCAGGGTCAAACCGGATAGGATATTATAGCGATCCCCGCAAGGAAAAAACAAACTGGCGCAGCGGTTCCAAATAACGCTGCCGCAGACTGTAGTTATAATTCCGCAGGTTCTTGCATTCCAGGGCCAGATCCATTTTGCCCAGCGCATAGATCACTCTGGCGTCTATCACATGCATAGGCACTCTCTGGTCGGTTGCGAAAATATCCACGACCTCCTCGACCCGGCTGGCGTAGCGGTAATCAAAACCGAACGTTATCCGGCCCAGACGCAGGGTGCTGCTCCCCGTAAAGCGGTACCGGGAGCGGTAGTTCAGCATCTTTCCTGTGTCGATATTAACGGGATCGATGTAGGTAAATCCTCCGTTCAAGAGAAGCATCCCTCCCAGGATCCCGGCGGAACAGCGTGCCTCAAAACCGAGATTACGGGCATTATCCAGATTGATAAATTGAAAGGCCATTAGTTCGCTGTTCAGATCCACATCGATCATATTAGTATAACGGCTGTAGAAGAACGCCAGATCGAACATGCCATTGGGAGCCAGCTTGCCGAAAAATCCAATGCCGCCCTGGAATTGGAAATTCTGGCGAAGTCCCGTCTCCATGCTCCAGGCCCGTTCCGCTTCCTTGAGATTGAGATTCGGCACTACCCGGAAACCGGATACGGTGATGTTTGCGAAAACCTCTGCAATGGAGGGAGCCCGGAACCCCCGTCCGGCCGACAACCGCAGCGCTCCGCCTCTCCAAAGCCCGGCCGTCAGGCCCATCCGCGGACTGAACTGCCAGTCTTCTCCGATGCCATGCACGTGGTGGTAGTCGAAACGCCCTCCCAGGTTGGCTTTGAATCCCCCACCCAGACGAATGATATCCTCGGTATAGACAGCCCCATCCCAGGTGCTCTGATCACCGTAAATAGGCGAATCGGCCGTCTGGTAAATCATCTCTCCCCCACTGGTGACCAGATGGCGACCCTTGGCATAGTCCAGCTGGGCCTCACCGCCCCAGCGGTCCGTCACCGCATAATCCCTGTTGTCATAGAAAAAATTGTGCCAGTCGGTACGATAAAAATTGCCCTTTAATTTCAGAGCCAGTTCACTGGTGATGGCATTACTGTAAGTGGCGTGGACATTGGTCTTCTCATTTCGTACCCGATTGCCCAATTCCTCCTGGGGAACCTCCAGGGCCCGTTCCTGACTCAGCCACTGCAGGATATCACCATGATCGTCCACGGCCCAGTCAGCCAGCACCGACAGCGACTGCCCTCGGCTCAATTTGATATTGGCCTTACTCATGATGTTCCAGCGGGAGTAGTCCCCATTCTGTTGATACCCGCTGGACTGCCACCGGCTGACGGAAAGGAGCAACCCTACCGGCCCCATTTGACGGCTGTGGGAAATATCGATACCGTTCACCCCCAAGGCCGATTTCAGATTCAGCCTGCCCTGATGAAACAGCTGATAGGGAAGAAAGCGGTCCGTCCACCGCCATTCGCTGTAAACCGGCTGATCGTAAAATCCCCAGGTCAGATGGTAGCGTGTTTCCGGCTTGGGTCCCGGATCACGAGTGATAATGTTGACCATGCCGGCCATGGCATTGGAACCGTAGAGCGCCGAACCCGCTCCCTTGACAATCTCGACACTCTCCACCTGATCCACCGGGATGGCGGACCAGTTAATGCCGCCAGTTTCACCGCTGATGAGAGGATGGCCGTCAACCATGAGCAGCACCCGGCTACCCGCCGACCAGTTGAATCCGGTAGAGCCGCGGATATCCAGCTGGCCTTCGATAATACCCACCCCCGCCGTGTTGACCAGTACTTCGTCCAGAGTGGCGACGTTCCGTTGCCGGATTTCCCTGGAACTCACCACATCCACCGATACCGGCGTTTCCTGAATCTGCTGCCTTCGCTTGGAAGCGGTCACAACCATTTGAGGTGTTTCCAGGACAGTTGCCTGCAAAACGAAGTTGAGTTCCGCAGTCTTGCCTGCTTCTATTACGACCCCTTTCACTTTCTTGGAAGCGTACCCCATCATGCTTGCCACTACCGTATAGGTTCCCGGCAGAATTCTACTTACAAAATAGCCTCCCTGATGGTCAGCAGCCGCTCCCAGGACAGTCCCCTCAATAATGATATTACAGCCGTAAAGAGGAGTTTTATCATCAGCATCCAGGATCCGGCCCCGAAGCTGACCGAAACGGGAAGCCTGGGCTGTGAGCAACGCCGGTATTAACAAAGCCCATATCACCATTGCCCCTATTTTTCTCTTCATGGCCTCTCCTCCCTTTTATAAAAGGGAGTATCCCGGTAGACGTTTGTAAAGTCAGCGTCGATATCGATTCCGGGAGTGATACTGCCCGGTATCACCGCCACACTGGAGTGGGTCTGTCCGGCTTCTTTGCTGTATCCGCCCAGTTCCTTGACCCCCAAGAGATAATTGGCAATATCCGGGAACCAGACAACCAGCACCCATTCATAATTCCCCGGTTCCAGGGCCAGTTCGTAATCGCAATTGGTGGAAAAACGCGGCAGAGTATCGCTGAAAAACAGCTCACCCGAGCTAAAGGCATTCAATACAAATCCCAGCAGTGAGTCCGGATCGCTGACACCCTCAGGATAGTGCTTCATTACCGCCACGCGAACTTCTCTGGTGGAATCAGGCCAGGTCCCGGTGAATGTGACATGCCCGCCGATTCCGGCTACATCCGCCCCCCCGCTGACAGGATCAAGGCCGTGACCACGATAACATCCGGAGAGGACCAACAGGGCCGGAAGGAGAACCACAAAGACTCTTTTCATGACTCTCTCCTAATCCAACGCTTTATTTGCCGCCAACTCCCTGAATCGGCGCTGCTTTCTTCTTGAAAAGAGAAGCGCCTATGAGGCCACCGAGAGCACCGAATACGATGTTAACGAAAAGACTGGCAAAAAGAGATATCAGAATGAAACCCGGACTAAAGGCCCGGCCCTCCTCAAAGTTCCGCAGAAAATTCTCCAGTTCAGGAGAGAGATCATTCTGCCTCTCCATAATGCCTCGCAGGATATTTTTAGTCATGCCCATATCGCCGAGGGACATAAATAGATAGCTGAGGATTGTTCCGAAGAGGGCTCCAAAAATACCTGCCAGAAGGCCCAATACGGCACCCTCGCCTCCATTGACGGACTGCCCTTCGGGTAGACCGCGGTTGTAAATGATGACGGCAACAGCACCCCCCAGCAGAATCCAGAGGCAGCAAATACAGTTTCCGATACTAATAATTGGCACTGAGGACAGCACCGCCATGACGGCTCCTCCCGCGAGAGCCGGCGTCAACTTGCTCGGCTGTTCATTCATAGGTCACCTCTTGATTTTTCTATTAATTCACTGAGCGCCGGAAATACCAGAGAAGATGCGGCCAGAGCCGCGGGCAGGGCGCTGAGAAACCGTACCCAGAGCCCTCCATCAAAAATTCCCGCCTTGGATAAAATTACCTCCAGTATCAACGGTGCCGCGGCTACGATCAACACTTTGCGGTCAGGAACCCGCCTGCGCCGTTTCCCCCGGAGAAGAGGGGAAAAAACCATCCCCAGAAAAAATCCGATGTATAATCCGGTACACCGGGAACAGACCGGCAAAGGATGGCCGTCTATGAAAAAACACCTCTCAGGAATCTGATGGCATACGGGCGCGTAGAGTAATGTCAGATATTCCGCCGCCCGCCCGGCTGAATCTGTTCCTCCGGCCAGGATAGGAACGGCGAAAACGACTCCAACCCAGATACATACAACAATACAGACAATGGAATACGCGGCCCATAGCCGCCTCCGGTTTGCCATATAATATGAATACATTATTCGCAAAAGTCAATTATTTTATCCATTCGGGAGAACAGGCAGATGAATCTCGATAGTAAGCCTATTCTGTTCGAAGCGCGCCCGGCCGTACTTTCCTTGATAGTCCTTGAAAACCAGTTCTTGAGATGTCTGGCGCATCTTTTCCAAATAAGAATCAAGATTATTACAGAGGTTATCGAAGGCAGCCCGGGCTGCCTCTTCCGTACCATAAGGAATGATCAGACGGGTGATCACGGCATCTCCCACCTGATAATCGGCCAAGACTCCGAAAACCTTTCCATTCAAAAGCAGAACGTCTCCTTCCCCGAAGGTGAAAACCGGCTCCAACGCATACGGCCCCCGGAACAAAGCCATGCTCTCCGGAATAAGATCCTGCTTTGGCAACAGGCCGGAGAGATCCACTGGGGTACCTGATTGTATTGTATCAGCCGTCCGGTTCACCAGCCGGGCCATGGAAGCCGCCGTTTCATCATTGCCGGAGTAATTACGAACGGTGATAAAATAATCCCCCTTAACCGCCAGAATCTGGAACGCATTACCGCTGTGGCGGCAGGCAACTCCCGGGACGGACTTCTCATGACCCTTCTTCAACAGATAGACCCCCAGAGCGGCAGCCGGTTCCGTCATGCGGTAGAGTTCCAGAACCAGTTCCTCTTCACCCTTACAGTACTCCTGCACGTACAGACTCATAAAGCCGAATTCGTGAAAGAGTTCCGCTCCTCCATCGATATAATTGAACAGATCTTCCTTCTGGAAGAGACGGACTTTGCCTTCCTTCATCCAGCCCGGCGCGAATCCGTCACCGGGCAGGATAGTCTGAGCTGTTAAAAATCCAGGCAGGCAAGCCATGAAAAATAGGACAATAAAAAAGAATGTATTCTTCCATCCCGCGTTGACCGTATACGGTCTTTTTCCTCTAAACCTGTACATGCTCGATTTTCTCCAGATGTCCCACTCCCAGACCTAGACGTTCCGCATAGCGCAGATACTCGGTATAGCGGGGATGCTCATTCACTCGCACTCCCATTTCTTTCCGTTTTTTAATGATCAGATCCTGGCAAACCCGGTCCAAAGCGAAGGGGTCCGTAGCGAAGAAGAGACGGTTATAGCTCCAGGTGAAATTGGCATTCCCGCCCGGTCCACCGTCATACTGGCCAATGATACCGTCCGTTATATTGAGCATTAGCTTGTCGCGAACAACAGGAAAGGCAAGTACTTCGGTGCAGACATCGAAGAAGAGGGGACGGTGCAGCCGGTTGGTATTGCAGATGGCGCCATAGCCGAGATTCTTGGTGGCCATCGAAATACCGTTGCCGGTATTCTTGAAAACCGGTATATTGATAATTTTAGTCAACCGCTGGGTTAAGAGCTTGCCGAAGTAGGAATACTTGCCGTTGAAAACATGCTGATTCAGGTAGGGAAGATCTTTAGGGCCGTCCACATCGGCCCAGTAGTAAATATTCCGGTCAAAGTTGGCCTCACTCACATGATGTCCGTTCTTATCAAGCCACGCCGAATCATCAGCCTTTTCACCCTTCATAGTGGCCATGGCTGCCTCCTCATCCATGGTTTGCAGGCCTTCAATACGGACTCCGGGGAAGCGTTCTTCGGTGTAACCGGCATCTCTGAGCATATAATCGAAACGATCCCAGATAACAATGTTATTCCGCTTCATGCCGTTTTCTTCCAGCCATTCGATGACAGCGTCCACCAGTTCCAGTCTGGTGCTGATGACTCCCGGGCCCACGGGATTGACTTTGAGGCCGATGACATCTCTCGGTGAAAAGAAGAGGGAAAAACTCTTTTTGCGATTCCGGCCGGTGAGCTGCTGTAACCCCTGGTCGAACATGGTTTTCACGATTTCCGCGTTCACGTTGTTTTCAGTTGTTACGTCGGGATTATGTACCTCAACGACCTTTCCGGGAAAAGGACCGGGCAAGGAATAAGCCACCCGGGGGATGCGACTGATAGAATCGATATTGGTCTTGATGCGGTTCGGGGTTCCGTTCTGGGCCTGCTCCTTGGCCCAGAGGGCCGGCGTTCCCAGTACCAGTCCGGTTGATACCGCTCCGCCGATCTTCAAAAATCCTCTTCGATCCATTCTGTCTGGTTGTTGCATGGATGAATACGCTCTTTTCGCCATGGATGCCTCCCTTGTTTGTTTCATAATAATTAAAAAGGTAACGAATTTCCAGGAAAGAGTAAAGAAATTCTTATCCCTGACAGATGCAAAGACGGTGATTATAATAATACCTGGTTGGAGAAGTAAAAACACGCTATACTAATGCGGTGCAATGATATGACACATTTCATTATCTGGTACTGGACGGTGCGCTCAGCTCCAGCGGGGGAACTAATGCCGTGTGTCTGCATTAAGCCATGCAGCGGTATGGCTATTTCGCCGGCAGAGCGCCGGAAAATCGCATGGCTTCATTCACCCGGCGCCGCATCTTATCATCGGATGTGAATCCCTCCTCATCCACCATGCCCCAGCCCTTCATGGCCTGTCCGGTTATATCAAAGAGAGGCACCCACGGCCTCCCTAAGATTTTCCCCGTCTGTTCTTTCTCCCGCCGGAGGATAAGGAAATGCTTCTCTACTCTGCAGAACATGTACCCGTGATACAGATAGCAGACCCCGCCAAACATGGTGCGGCTATCCACGGAAGAAACCGGAGCAAACAGCTTCTGCAGTCTGGCGTCGATGGTTTCATCATACGACATTTTCTCCTCATCTTATACCCGTTTCAAGGAATCCCCAGCCACCTCTCTTAAAAGAGAGGCTACATGTGATCATGTTTGCCCCGAGCCTAATCTTCTCTATTCCCATGGAAAAATCCCGAACCACTCCTCATGGTTCGGGATTTCAATCAATCATGTCCCCTATTATTTACCTTATTACACGAAGGCCTCTATCAATCCAGCATGAAATACTGTTTCAGATGTGTCTGAAGATTGTAGTTTAGAACAAAAATGCAATGATTACTCAACGTCAGCACCAATTTCATCTCCCCGGGCTTTCTCTCAACCC
>Ga0307425_1001250_pt1 | contig 15395 bp, 9 predicted proteins | sample SalMarWE160330MG_FD_202152 | JGI IMG/M metagenome (GOLD analysis project Ga0307425, IMG submission 202152) | Salt marsh sediment microbial communities from the Plum Island Ecosystem LTER, Massachusetts, United States - WE1603-30 | ecosystem: Environmental > Aquatic > Marine > Intertidal zone >... | reverse complement strand
GTTCCACTTCGGCGATGGCTGCAACCGAGGCAAGGGCTTCCCCTCTGAATCCAAGGGTGCGGATGGCGAAAAGGTCGGCGGCTTGCGAGATCTTGGAGGTGGCATGCCGCTCAAAGGCCATGAGGGCGTCGGCCGGCGACATCCCGCATCCGTTATCAACCACCTGGATCAGCGTCCTGCCCGCATCCTTGATGTTGACCCTGATGCCGGTAGCGCCCGCATCGATGGCATTTTCCATCAGTTCCTTGACCACGGAAGCGGGACGCTGAATGACTTCACCTGCGGCGATCTGGTTGGCCACAGAATCCGGTAATCGTTTGACTATATCCGGCATTCCCTCAGGTGAAAAACAGGAAGTATGAAATGATAAGAAGGAAAATTATGATAATGACCAGGCGGGTGTTGGAATATCGCTGGACTTTTCTTTTCCTGTCGTAAAAATGCGAGAAAGTTCCTTTGTTAAGAGTGCGCACAGGCCTGTCTTGGATTTTGATCCCGTATTCCGCTTCGATCTGCCTGATCCTTTCCTCCATCCTTTCTTTCCGTTCATCGTAATAGATCGGCTCGTAATGAAACTGCTTGTGCTGAGGTAGTCTAAATAATCTGGGTACTCCCATGATCGGATATTTTATGCAAAGTTATCCAATATATTTTAAACTCTTGCTTTAACCGGGACAAGATAATGCATGACAATACCGGCAAGGAGTCCCAGTACACAGAGTCCCCATGCATACATGACCAGGTTTTCCGAGATGCCGATCAAGATGGACGGAACGATCACACCGACCAGGCAGAAGGTTATCGTGAGATTGACGCTGTAACGGTTTATCCTCGGGTAGATCCAGATGACCATTATCAAAAAGCCGAGGGACATGGTCAGCGATACGAAGAAAAAGGTGGTGTCGATGATGTCCTTCAATACCAGCGCGATGGTTATGCCGAGTGTCATCAGCACAATGAGGCTTACCCGCATGGTGGTGCGCAGTTTCTCCTTCTGTGTCAGTCCCGTTTTTTCAAGGAAATCCTGTGTCACGGATGCCGCCGTGGTAAACATGTAGGTATCGGCCGATGAAGAGATGGCCGAGTAGATGATGACGACCGAAAGCCCGGCAAGCCCTACCGGCAGCAACCTGCTGAAGCCGACGATCAGGGAGGTTTCCGCACTGATATCAGGGATGGCTGCGCGGATCACCAGGCCGATCAGCAGGAGGATGAACCCGATTGTGAAATAGAAAACGGAGGAAAGGAAGAGGCTTCTCTTGAAATGTTTCTGGTCCTTGATCGCATAGACCCGCTGCCATAGTTCCGGGGAGGCCATGGGTATGAAAAATCCCGCAAGGAAGTAAGAGATGATTTTCATCGGGGGGATACTGAAAAGGTCCATGAAGATCAGTTCCGGCCGAACATCGGTTGAAACCAGCAGGTACACCATGAGGATAAACAGCAGGAAGATCCCGATGGTCTGGATGATATCGGTCTTGACAACCGCGTCAAATCCGCCGGCAAGCAGGTACAGGAGGATGATGACACCCACGAGGATTACCGAGAGATTATAGCTGATCGGTGTATATTCAGAGACCAGTTTGGCCCCTGCGATGAAATTCAGTACCACCCAGCCGAACATGATGATGATGGTGATCAGGGTTGCCAGGTATCCTGCAAACCGGCCCTTAAGAAAAAAGAAAAAATCCGGGAGCGTATAAAATTTCTGTTCGTCCCCCATTTTTTTAATTTTTTTACCGAAGAAATAGAAAACAAACAGGCCGAAGACGGATCCGATAAAATACCAGTACGCCCCGAGTCCGTAAAGGTAGACCAGGGCGGTATAGGTCAGCAGGATGGCGGCCCCGATCCGGCTGGAAAAAATGGTGCTCGTGGCCTGGAGCGATTTCAGTTGTCTTCCTGAGATCAGGAATTGCTCCTTACCCTGTCCTTTACCGGTCCAGAATCCGACGATCAGGACCACGACAAAATACAGTGCAATAATCAGGTAATCGGTAAGTACGAGCATGATGGATGGGTTTATTTTATAATGGTTGCTTATACTAATGCTGCAAGCTAATATAGAGAAAATTGGGTAAATGCGATCATTCTGATACTCAGACCGCCCGCTTTTGCTCTGCCGTGAAGGTAGGTACCAGTCCCCCGCCGGCACTCACGTTGATCACGGGGAAGTCCGAGATCCTGGTTATGGACCCGCTGTAACTGCCAAGGAGCGCAAACGGATTGATGTTGACGTATTTGTTTTTCAAACGCTGGGGATGGTTCGCCTCAGGGTACCGGTCCCTCGGAATATCCACGTATTCCTGCACTACCCATGATTCGCCGCGGATATGTCTGTTCATTACTTCTTCCCAGGTACCGGGTTTGGTTTCCCTTCCGATGTGGACATCCATCCCCCCGTACATATTGGCCGGTTTCAGCACAAGCCTTTGCCTGTTTTCCTGGACGAATGTTTTCAGCTCCACCTGTTTCCCTTCGAATGTTGCCTTCGCATCCGACAGGATCTCGGTCCACGGTATGGTATCCCGGATGATCCTGAGTTCGGATCTGGAGTAAATCTCCTGGAAACGCGGATTGGTGATCAGGGACAGGACCTTTTTATTGCCCACTATGTAAGATCGGAATGAATTGCAGCAGCAAACCAGTCCCTCCCTTATGGATTCAATGAACCCGGGTACTTCCTCCCATTTGGAAACCAGTTCGCGGGTGATGACACGCCGGTAAATCAGATGGACCTCCCTGTCCCCCGCCAATGCCCTTCCGTCTTTTATATAGAAATCCTGGGGACTGGCGATCAGGGTCTCGTATCCCCGGCTCCGGAAATGGTCTTCGTGGAGCTGGAACTCGGAATAGGTCGAAACATCCTTCCAGTCCACTATGGCAATGACCGGTTTTTCGGGCATGCCCGGCCTGTGGGACCGGAACTGGCTGTAACATTTAAGCAGGGAGCCGAGCAGCAGTTCCTGCCTCCGCATAGACCGGATCTTCCATTTGTCAACGAATCCAAACTCCCTGAAAAGTTCGTTGAATCCCTCTTCGAGCACGTCGGAATAGGCTATCCCCGCAGGCGAGTCGCAGTTGAATTCGAGAAACTTGACGGAATATTCGTTCAGGAAGGCATCCAGCCTGGAAATAACAATGGGATTGTCGTAACCGGGCTCGATGAAAAAAAGTTCATTTTCCTTTTCGGGGAATTTCATAATCTCCCGGACTTCATGATTGCTGAGGTAGTAGCGGACGAATTTATCCAGGATTACGCTCATTTTTTCGACGTTCCGCACCAGGATACTGTTCTGTTTCGGGGAAATGAAGTTCGGTTTCAGCAGGGTCGGCATGGGTTTGCCCCGGAAGGTGCATTTCCGGGCAACCAGGAAACGCCGGAGCTGCCTGAGCTGCAGCGATGAACGCTCCGGATTTTTCCGAAGATGGTCCAGGTAGGACCTGTTTAGTTTCCACACAGGGTCGAGCATGACGGATCAGGGCACACCGGCCTCTGAAAGTAAGTTAGTCTAAAAAAGGATACCTCTCTGCTAAAAACAGTTAAATAATTCATTTCTTATATTTGCCTTAAGCACACCTGTCCCGATGAAAAAATATTTCCCGATCCTGGTGTTCGCTGCTGTTTGTGCCTCCGCAGGGGCGCAGGATGAATTTGTAATTACTGGAAGGATAACCGATTCCCTCACGGGGGAACCGCTGATCGGCGCCACGATCGTAACCGGTGAAACGAGCGGAACGATCTCCGATTCCCGTGGCAGGTACCTGGTCCGGACCTCCGGGGAACAGGTCAGCCTGTCTTTCAAGTACCTTGGGTATGTGACCCGGGACCGCATCGTGCACGCCACAGGGAAGGATACCCTTATCCTGGATGTCCGGTTGAAACGGTCCATCATGGCCCTGGATGAGATTGTCGTGAGTGCCGGGAAATACGAGCAGAAACTGTCGGATGTCATGGTTTCGGTCGACATCATAAAGCCGGACCGGATCGCCGCCACCGCGACCACCAGCCTGGAAACCATCCTGAGACAGACCCCGGGGGTCGAGATCCTGGACGGGCAGCCGGGGATCCGCGGTGGGAGCGGTTACAGTTACGGGGCAGGCAGCCGGGTAATGGTCCTGATCGACGACCTGCCCATTCTTACCGGTGATGTGGGGGATGTGAAGTGGGACTACCTTCCCCTGGAAAATATTGAACAGGTTGAGATCATCAAGGGAGCCTCTTCCGTCCTTTACGGTTCCTCTGCCCTGAACGGGATATTTAACATCCGGACCCGCTACCCGGTTGATGTACCCCGGACCGAGGTCAATCTGTACTCCGGGATATACATGGATCCCTCGAGGAAGGAGATGATCTGGTGGGACAGAAGGCCGTTTTTTGCCGGTGCGGATTTTTCACACCGCAGAAAGATCGGGAACCTGGACCTGGTGCTTGGAGGCAATTATTTTAAGGATACAGGGTACCGGGAGGACGAGTACGAGGACAGGGGAAGGTTGAATGCGGGGATCAGACACCGGAACCGGAGTGTCGTGGGACTCAGCTACGGGGTCAACCTGAACGGCATGCTGACCGATAAATCGGATTTTCTTCTCTGGAGGGATTCAAGGACAGGCGCATGGAGGCAGAACCCACTGTCCGTGTCCGCCCTGAAAGGGAACCGGTTTAACATAGATCCCTTCGTGGAATACCGGGGAAAATCCCTCGGCCTCCACAGCCTGAAGACCCGCTTTTTCCACATCGAAAATAATTTTCCGGAGGCCGTGGACAAGAACAACCGTTCCAGCATGTTCTACGGTGAATACCGCTACCACCGGAAGTTTGCCGAACGGATCGAGGCATCGGCCGGTGTGGTGGGAACATGGGCCGGGTCCTTTGCCGCACTCTACGGTGATCATACCAGCCTGAACCAGGCCGTTTTTGTCCAGGTTGACGGGAAACTGCCCGCACGGCTGTCTGCTTCGCTCGGGGTGAGATTCGAACGTTATGTGCTGGACGGGGAAGTGGAATACTCCACCCCGGTATTCCGGGCCGGGATCAATTACCAGGCCCTCGAACATACCTTCCTTCGGGCATCCTTCGGGCAGGGATACCGCTTTCCTTCCGTAGCGGAAAAATTCACCGCGACCAATGTCGGCTCACTCAGGATCTTCCCGAATCCGGACCTGGTTTCCGAAACCGGATGGAGCTCGGAGATCGGGCTGAAACAGGGACTGAAAATAGGCCGGTGGCAGGGTTACCTCGACCTGGCGGCCTTCCTGTCGGAATACCACCATATGATCGAATTCGTTTTCGACGTCTATGGGACCGACACGCCTCCGTACACATTTGACGATTTCGGCTTCATGGCCCGGAATGTAGGGAATGCAAGGATTACGGGGATCGAGACGACCCTTTACGGCGATGGTGACCTGGGGAACTTCCAGCTTTCCCTGATGGCAGGCTATACCTTCATGCATCCCTTCGACCCGGATGCGGGGGAAATACTCAAGTACCGCTACCGGCACAGCCTGAAATCCGATGCCGAACTGAAATACAAGCGGTTTGGCCTGGGCTTCACATTGGTACTTAACAGCCGGATGGAAAGGATCGATGAGGTATTCACACATCCGCTGTATGGCAATATCATCCTGCCCGGTTTTCCTGCATACTGGGAAGAAAAAAACAAGGGATATGCCGTCCTGGATGTAAGGGTGTTGTGTAACATCACAAAATTTTTACGTGCCGGACTGATCCTTAAAAATGCCCTGAACATTGAATACATGGGCCGGCCGGGAGACATCCAACCACCCAGAAATCTGACCCTGCGCCTGACTGCCGGGTTTTAGTCCCGGTCCCATTCGCACTGCACCCGCTTTCCCACCAAAGTGACGAAATATGTCCCGGGCCTCCCATATGGTGTAAAACATTTGACACACATTTATAAATTAAGTAAATTCAACGTTTCACCACCCCTTTTAAAAATTTTTACACTATGACACCTCTTAAACAGAAACTCGCAGAAAAAATTGATCAGGAACGTCCGCGGATCCGTAAACTGGTTAAGGAAAATTGTGATGCCGTCATCGATACCTGTACGGTCGATAAGCTCTTCGGCGGAATGCGCGGCCTGAAATGTCTTATTACCGATATCTCCTACCTCGACCCGGAGGAAGGGATCAGATATCGCGGTTATACCCTTCCGGAAATATTTAAGAAACTTCCAAAGCCGAAAGGAGCCGAGATGCCATACGTAGAAGGTCTTTTCTACCTTTTGCTGACAGGGGAGATCCCGTCGGAAGAGGACATATCCGATCTCATCGATGAATTCCGGAAACGTAGCACAGTGCCCAGGTACGTATTTGAAGTGATCGATCATGCCCCCTCCCTCAGCCATCCCATGACCATCCTGTCAATGGCAATTCTCAGCTTGCACCGGGAGTCTGTTTTCGACCTGAAATACCATGAAGGAGTCAATAAGCTGGATTACTGGGATTCCACCTATGAAGATTCCCTTAACCTGCTGGCCAAGTTGCCGGAAATTGCTGCCTATATATACAGGAAGCTCTATAAGGAAGGGAAACGGATCCAGCCGAATCCCGACCTGGATTTCGGCGGCAATTTCGCGCACATGATGGGGATTCCGAAACCCTACGATGAAGTCTCCAGGATGTATTTCATCCTGCATGCCGACCATGAGAGCGGGAACGTGAGTGCTCATACAGGTCACCTGGTGTCCAGCGCACTGTCGGACATCTACCTGGCGATTTCCGCCATGGTGAACGGGCTGGCGGGACCGCTTCATGGGCTTGCCAACCAGGAAGTGCTTCACTGGATCATGTCCCTGCATGATAAAATGGACGGTAAGCTCCCGACCGAGGCAGAGATGAAACAATTCGTGTGGGATACGCTGAATGCGGGACAGGTAATCCCGGGTTACGGGCATGCGGTGCTGCGGAAAACCGATCCCAGATACATGATGCAGCGGGAATTCTCATTGAAATACCTGAAGGATGACATGCTTTTTAAGTTCGTCGATATGCTATACAAGATAGTCCCGCCCATCCTGACGGAGCAGGGTAAGGCCAAGAATCCCTGGCCCAACGTGGATGCCCATTCGGGCGTGATCCAGATGTATTACGGGGTCACGGAGCACGACTTCTATACCGTCATGTTCGCTGTCGGAAGGGCCCTCGGGGTATGCGCCAACATTATATGGGACCGCGCCCTGCTGTACCCGATCGAAAGGCCGAAGTCCCTCACCAGCGCCATGATCGAGGATATAATAAAGAAAAAATAACATCAGGACAGTAATCGTCCGGCATTGCTATGCCGGCAGTCTCTAAAACAGACAAAAATTCTGGTAGCTGACAGGATCCCGGGCTGAATTCCCGGGATCCGTTATTTTGAACGCTTTCCCGGATTCCCCACGTGACAGGAAATTTCCAAACTTAACCATCCGGTTATTCTTAACCCCCCGATTTCATAGATAAAGGTCTTAAAATCTTTAAAATTAATGATTATCAACGGTTTAAGTTTCCTTGTCAATATTTTTAGGTCATTTATCTTATGATTCATCCGGTTTGCCACTTTTTTTTGTCTAACCAGAGAGGAATGTTGTAACTTAATTATCAAAATCCCTATAACCTGAAAATCATGAAAAAGAAATACCTCCCCGTTCTTGTTTCATGTTTTACCCTCATCGTGTGCCTGCATGCCAAAAACCTGGCCTCACCATACATCAGGATCTGTTTGCCAGGTGGCACTAACTGCCAGTACTTCAACGCCGGAAGTCCATATTATCGGTGTTCCACTAACTCAAGCAATTCGGTGACCTTCTATGCGACGCTGCCGAATGATTTAAACTGTTTATTGAATGGGACCTACCAGTGGTACAAATTGGCTTATCATGAATATTATTGTCAGGTTGGTGACCCCGATTGTTGCCATGGATGGTGTTGGGATCCGATCACGGGTGCAACATCCAACGCCCTTACGGTTACAGAACCCGGGGAATATTATTGCATTTATAACTGCGGAGGAAGCGATCAAAGTACCGAGACGGTCGAGGTGATCTATCATAGCGATGCACCCACGATAACCTCAGATCCTTCATCGGTGGTGAAATGCGAGGGACTGGATGCAAGCTTTAGCTGTTCCTCATACTATGCCTCCTACAACGCATGGCAGCAGAGGCCTCCGGAAGGGGACTGGTCTTCCATCAGCGGGGAAAATAATTCCTCACTTCAGGTTTTGGCCGGGGCCGGGAACGATCAATACCAGTATCGCTGCATAGTTTCGAATACATGCGGTTCCTCTTATTCGGATCCTGCCACCCTGGATGTATTACTGAAACCCTATAATATTACCGATCCGCAGGGATCAACCGTATGTGAGGATGGAACAGCCAACTTTAATACCTCGGCCAGTGGGGATGCACTGGGCTATCAGTGGGAGGTGAGTGAAAATGGGACCGATTATGTGGACCTGAATGAGCAATCGCCCTATTCGGGTACCCAGACAAAAAACCTGGTGGTAAGCCCGGCCGGCAAAAGTCTGCACGAGTATAAATACCGTTGCAGGATTTCCAATACCTGTGCGACGGAGACGACCGCCAGTGCAACAATGAACCTGGATTTTAAACCGGATATTATCACACCGCCTCTGGATGTTGAGGCGTGTGAGGGTGATGAAGTCACGTTTTCAGTTGAAGTTACAGGTGCTGACCCTTTCCAGTACAGGTGGCGAAAGAATAACATGGCCCTGGGGGATTGGACCACCGACAACACTTATACCATTCATTCGGTTACCCTGAGCGATTATGATAAATACGATGTGCTTGTAAAAAATAAATGCGAATCAACCGGAATGGATTCTGAGGATGCTCAACTGGTGGTTCATCCTGCACCTTCCGTTTCTCTCGGGGAAGACCTGCATCTGTGCCAGGGGGAGAGCATGGAGATTGATGCAGGTGCGGGCTATGCATCTTACGAGTGGAATACCGGTGCAGTAAGCCAGAGCATTGAAGTCAGCCAGCAGGGCAGCTACGAGGTGACAGTAACAGATGGTAAAGGATGTACAAACTCGGATAATGTTTTTGTTATCGTGGATCCTGCTCTGCCGGCGATCGACCTGGGTCCTGACCGGAGCTATTGCCTGGGAGAACAGGTCATGCTGCATGCCGGGAATGTATTCAGCAACTATGAATGGTCAAACGGATCAACCGGCCAGTCAATCAATGTTGTTTCAAGCGGTATTTACTGGCTGTTGGCCTCCAATAACAATTCGGTCTGTATTGCTGCCGATACCGTAAAAATCACCATGGCCGAGCCCTACGATAATGAGAGGCTCTGCATAGTCACGGTTGATATGGCGACCGGAAAGAATCTCCTGGTCTGGGAAAAAACACCGGACGTGGGGATACTGTCCTACAACCTCTGGCGTGAGACTTCCATTGGCGAATACGAACCCATTGCCAGGGATATACCTTTCGATAATCTGAGTATTTTCAAGGATACGGATGTTTCGCCGGAGAACCGGTCCTACCTTTACAAAATTACGGTAACGGATACCTGCGGGAACGAATCGGACCTTGCGGATGTACCTTACCACAAACCCATTTTCCTGAAATACCTTCCCTCGGATCTGGGCGTCAGCCTCGAGTGGACCGACTACAAGATTGAAGGGGTCAGCAATTTACGGGATATCCTTACCTCATACGATATATACAGGGGTACTGCGTCAACCGGCCTGACGTTTTACACAACGGTTGGAAGCATTAACGATTACCTGGATACCGATCCTGTAACCGCTACCACCAAATTTTTCTACCGGGTGGCCGGAGTACTGAGCACTCCCTGCGAACCCTCCGCGGCAAGGAAATCCGTCATGGAACCGGTGACAAATTCCATGTCCAACCTGGAATACAACCGGGGAGTGGGGACAGAAGATCCTGGGCAGAAAGCATCCATGTTGATTTATCCCAATCCGTTCACGGAATATACAACCATCAGGTTCGAGAATGCCTCATGGGATGAATTCAGGCTTGAACTGGTGGACATCAGTGGCAAGACCGTTCTGATCAGGGAGGGCATCCGGGAGGATAAGATCCTGCTGCAACGGGGTGGCCTGAAGCCGGGCATCTACCAGGTTCAGCTACTCGGCAAAAAGATTTACAGGGGCATATTCGTGATCAGGTAATCTCCCGGCCAGACTCTTTTTCAGCGGCTTCAAACCTCCGTCAACCAGGTGTAGCTTCGGGTTCAAAATCCGGGGACATGGTGTATTGTCTCGAATTTTTAATAGTTTTAGGCGTTGCCTGCTAACCAACAAACCGGATCATGCTTGAAGCTTTCAAGGCCCTTGACAGCGTGAAGCTGAATTTCAGTCCCGACAGTCTTTTCGTCCTGAACCTTACCATTGCATTCATTATGTTTGGCGTGGCGCTTGAACTGAAACCCGTTCATTTCAGGAATCTTGCTTTAAATCCCAAAGCCGCTGTCGTAGGAGCGGTTTCACAGTTCATCATGATGCCCCTGATGACCTTCCTGCTGGCCCTTTCTTTCCGGAATTACATCACCCCTACGATTGGCCTGGGCATGATCCTGGTGGCCTCCTGTCCCGGTGGCAACGTCTCGAATTTCTTCAGTGCCCTGGCCCGGGGTAATGTGGCCCTTTCGGTCAGCCTGACCGCGATCTCGGACTTCGGTGCCATTCTCATCACCCCGTTTAACTTCGCCTTCTGGGGAACGTTGTTCACAAAGGTTTATTCCCTTTTAAATGCCTCGGAACTCGTCAGGCCGCTGGAAATCCCATTCCTGCATGTACTCCAGACCGTGGTCATCCTGCTCGGGATCCCTCTTACCCTGGGCATGCTGATTAACATCTATCTCCCGAAATTGACCGATAAGATCCTGATCCATGTGAAAAGGCTTTCCCTGATCGCTTTCGGGGCCATTATTGCCATCATGTTCCTGAAGAACTGGGAATTCTTCCTGCAGTACATCAAATACATCTTTGTAATTGTATTTATTCATAATGCCCTGGCCCTGACCCTGGGTTGGTCCTTTGCCTCGGTATTCAGGCTGTCATACAGGGACCGAAAAACCATTTCCATTGAAACCGGGATACAGAACTCGGGACTGGCCCTTCTTCTGTTGTTCAACCCGAATATTTTTCCGCCGGACATGGCCGTCGGGGGAATGGCATTCATTGCGGCCTGGTGGGGGCTATGGCACCTGGTTGCAGGTCTGGTGATGGGAGGGATTTGGTCGGGTTTCCGCCTGACACCAAAACCGGCAGTCGCCTGATTCAAAAACCTTCGATCGCCTGATTTGGAAGCGAACCGGATTCGGGACGGATTCAGGGCTCTACCCGGAAATCGCAGGTTCCGTATAAATGGCTGCCGTCTTCTGCGACACCACGGACCAGCACCCTGTACAGGCCGGGCTGGTCGGTGCCTGTAAAACTGAGATTTATGGTCTGATCCGGTTCAATGTACAGGTCAGGTTCCCAGTAAAGGCAGTTCCGGAATTGCGCACCGGGCCTCCCGTGATCCGGGTCATTGTTCCCGGTCTTTCCGGGATCGAGATAAGCATTCCCGGGCTTGCCTGTCCTGCCTCCTGATCCGGGTACCATGCCGGAAATATCCTGGTAGCCCCGGTATTTGAAAAAATAGGAATGAACCGGAAGATCGATGCCCCCCATGTCCCTGTTTTTGGACAGGATGTTGATGAGACCCCCGTAGGATGTGTTCCCGATCACGTACAATTCGTTGACTACTTCAATACTCTGGATTTTTTTAGGTGACATGGCAAGCAGTTTATCCAGGTCGTAAACCGGGATCTGGTCGATCAGGATCAGCGGCTCGAAACGGGACATGATATCACTTGTCATGTCGTTCCCCGCAAAGCTCAGGAAATTTTTCCCGCCACGGGTCCTGGGCGTGACCTCGGGCACCAGCTCGATGAAAACTTCCTTAAGGTTCGGAAGTTCAATGTAATCGTCGATCCGGATTTTTCTTGTTGCCAGGCCATGAATTGACTGGTTCCCCGAAGAAGGAAGAAGTTCCGGTTTATGGGGAAGCGGCTGATTGAAGAGTTTTTCCAGCTGCATATTCAGGATGATCTCCGCCGCCGCTCTCTTCTGGTCCTCGTTAAGCGAGAATTGCCCTGCAGGAAAACTGAGCGGGGGACTGGCAAAATCATTATCGATGCGCAACTCCAGCTCCGGATGGTCCGGATGCCGGGCGGCAATGAACATTTCCAGGCTTCCTGCAAAGGAATCCAGGCAATAGTAGAACGTCCCGTCAGAATTGGTCCTGTATGCCATGAATTCTGGCTGATCCCCGAATACGGACATTTCCACCGCGGCATTTTCAAGTCCCCCCTGCGGATCCCAGCCTTGATCCCCGCCCTGGTCCCTGCTTTGATCCCTGCCCTGGTCTCTGCCAGGATCCTTGACAAGGACCCTGCCGCTGAGGGTCAGGCCTTTTATTTCAGGCATGTAGCCGGGCAATGGTTTTTGCCAGGATCCGTTGACAAGGGGATAAATATCATGCGGGACCAGGGTGTCCAGCGAACCCGAACCGGCTACGGTCAGACTGAAATGGCCGGAAGCTGCCCTCCAGGCGCCTGGATACCTTATGCTGAGATGAATTTCTTCACCGCGTCGATAGCCTGCTTTATCCGACCGGCATTCAAGCACCTGGAGTTTAAGTGCCGATCCGGGTTCTGGTGACGACCCGGGTTCTGGCGACGATCCGGGTTCTGGCGACGACCCGGGTTCTGGCGACGACCCGGGTTCAGACTCAGGCCCCGTTTCAGGGGGATTGAACTGGGAAAGCGTATCCGGATGCTGCCCGTGGTTATTAGCGGGATGATCGGACCTGTCAAGCCGGGGACTGAAAGGATTGATGATTTTGAGGGGGACGAAGGAATAGAATACGGGACTGAAATTTCGCATCCACCTGGTATAGGCGCAGAGGTAATAATTGCCGGTCAGTATTTCATCCGGAACAACCAGGTAACCCGTTCCCCCGTGGCATTCCATGGAGAATTTTCCCTCCGCCACTGAGGTCCCGTCCGGTTTCATAAGGTGCACATAGATCACCCTGCTCCAGCAGGCTTTCCGAATGGCTTCCGGACTCGTGTTAAATGCCGAGAAAAGGATCTTTTCACCCACGGCATACATATTCCGGTCGGTCACCAGGGCATAGCTTTCATTATAAGAATCAGGAAGCAAGGAGATGTCGGTACCTGCAGGTACCCCGGTGCCCCCGGGACCTGCAGGCAAGGCATATCCGCCGGGCGGGATGAGGCACATCAGTAGGCTTATGCAGGTAATGACGGTTTTCATGGCATGATTAATCTTCCCAGAATGAAGGTGGAGTCAGTGATCCACCCTTTAACCGGCAGTCAAAGCACGACTGTTCGGCATAATCAAAACTTGAATCGTTGACACGATAAAGGTAGACCGGGTAATTTTCAGCAGGGACATTGGACAGGTATTCCAGGAGCCCTGCCTCATCGTAGCCGTGGGGTGCACAATAGGTCCTGAACGTCTGGATATTGGGCCACACAAATATGCGTTTTTCCGTTACCGAAGTGGCAAAGAAAAGTCCCAGTACAGTTTCCCTCGGATCTTCTTCAGATACCATATTCCCACGGATCATGGCGGGCTGGGTGCCGTACAGTTCGCCGCTCTGCTTGGCCTGGCCCTCGAGCGTTTTCCAGAACTCATAAGCCATGTCCGTCAGGGAGTACTGCCTGGCCAGGAGGCTGTACCTGGAGTACAGCCGGTCGGTCTGGTCGGAGACATAATTGATCGGGATGTTACGCATGAAGTCGCCTGAGATATTCTTTGTCGAATACGTATAGATCTCCGGGATAGGCAGGGTTTTGTAGCAGGTCAGCAGGGAATCGCTTGGTTCTTCGGAGGTACCCCTGATGATCCCGACACTGGGATCCCCTTCATATTCCCTTATTGAATCATAAATATCCCATATCCAGTAATGGGAAAAGTATCTCCAGGTCTCCTCAAGTTCCCACAGGTAATTTTTGGCATAATTCCCGCTGGCGTTCGTGGTAATGAAAAACTGCACCCCCATATAGCTGACATCCGGGTTGCTGGTGCTGGTCACCTTTAGCTCCCAGGGGATCTCTTCAATGGGGGGACTGGGGAGGAGCTCTTCAAAGTCCGACACGTAAATCTTTCCCTCCGGTGAAACAACGGTCAATTCATAGCTGTTACCGTGGAACAGGTCTGCCTGTGCCATCCAGCAGGCATACCTGCCTTCTGCCACCTCGTCGAAGGCATAGGTCTTTCCCCTCTCATCCTCCACCATGACCACGCAATCGCTCAGCGGATTGCTTCCCCTGTCACTGAACAGCGGGGAAGTGCGGGATACCTCGACGTACTGGTACCCTTCCAGGTCGGTAATCCTCCCGTTGATCACCATGACATCTGCGGTTTCGTTGATTTTCGGGGTATAGGGATCGATGCATCCCCCGATAAGGAACAGTCCGACCAGTATTCCGGACAGTTTCCCGAACAGTTTCCCGGGCAGTATCCGTTGTCCCCTAATCACTGGCATAATTTCCGAATTTAAAGTTCCATGACAGGGTGACGATCGGCTGGCCGAAAATGGAAAGTTTATAGCCCTTGATGTTTGTTCCCTCGGCGTTGAAAAATACGGAATATGCATTCCTTCTGCCCGTTAGGTTGTAAACGTTAAGCATCCAGTAGGAATGGGCAAGTTTGCGGGCCCTCAGGTTGCCCTCGATGTTCAGGGACAGGTCGATCCTGAAATAATCCGGGATCCTGTAGGCATTCCGGTCAGAATACAGGATGTATTTCTTCCGGTTGATCTCAAAGACCGATATGGGATACGTTACCGGCCTTCCGGTATGGTAGACGATGTTGGAGGAAAAACTTATCCTGCGGTTGATCCGGTAATTGAGAACGGTATTCAGGGAATAGGGCACGTCGTAGTTGGCCGGGTAAACCTTTCCGTTGTTGATCTTTTCCCAGGGATGGGTGCCGTTGACCTGTATCAGCGACCTTGACCATGCCAGGGACATCCAGCCTGTCAGCTTTCCGGCATCCTTTTTCATCATGAGTTCCAGCCCGTATGCTTCCTGGTCACCCTGGAGGACCTCCGTTTCAATGTTCGGGGAGGATATAAAGTCGGCCCCGTCCTTGTACTCCACGATATTTCTGGCCTTCTTGTAGTACAGCTCCGCCGTCAGGTGTATGGTCCTTCGGGCCAGGTCCTGGTAAAATCCCAGGGAAAGCTGGTCCGCAACGGCCGGGCGGACGTAATAATCGCAGAGCTTCCACTGGTCGGTCGGGGAAATGGCAAAGGTATTGCTGAGCATGTACAGGTACTGCCGGGTGCTGGTGTAGGAGAGCTTTACCG
>Ga0307425_1001247_pt1 | contig 15420 bp, 10 predicted proteins | sample SalMarWE160330MG_FD_202152 | JGI IMG/M metagenome (GOLD analysis project Ga0307425, IMG submission 202152) | Salt marsh sediment microbial communities from the Plum Island Ecosystem LTER, Massachusetts, United States - WE1603-30 | ecosystem: Environmental > Aquatic > Marine > Intertidal zone >... | reverse complement strand
CGAAGAGCACCGAGTCCACGAAGAAATCCTTGACTTTCTGCTGAACCAGCCGGGCAATGTTGCGGGCGCCGAACTCGGGGCTGTATCCGGTATCCGCCAGGTACTTGCGGCACTCCTCGCTGACCTCGATGGCGATTCCCTTCTCCTGAAGCTGTTCTTCGAACAGCCGGATCTCCTTGTCCACGATCTGAAGAATCACCGGCTCATCCAAGCGGTTGAAGGTCACGACCTTGTCCAGACGGTTGCGGAACTCCGGATTGAAGACCCGGTCCACCGCCTCATCGATGGCGTCGGCTCCGATCACCCGCTGTCCAAAACCAATCGAGGGCTTGCCCAGCTCCCGGGCGCCGGCATTGGAGGTCATGATCAGGATCACGTTGCGGAAGTCCGCCTTGCGCCCCGCGTTGTCGGTAAGGGTGGCGTAGTCCATGATCTGAAGAAGAACGTTGAAAACGTCCGGGTGGGCCTTCTCCACTTCATCCAGAAGAAGCACGGCATGAGGGGTTTTGCGTATGGCATCGGTCAACAGCCCCCCTTCATCATAGCCGACGTATCCCGGAGGAGAACCGATCAGCCGGCTCACCGTATGCCGCTCCTGGTACTCGCTCATATCGAAGCGGTGCATGGCTATTCCCAGATGATCCGCCAGCTGGCGGGCCAGTTCGGTTTTACCCACCCCGGTCGGGCCTACGAACAGGAAGTTGGCCACCGGTTTGTTCGGCTCACGAAAGCCCGCTCTGGAGTTCTTGACAGCCCGGACCACGGATTCGATGGCCGAATCCTGGCCGAAGATCACGCTCTTGAGCTCCTCCTCCAGGGTCTTCAGGCGATCCACCTCGGAGGCGGAAACCGTTTTCTCGGGAATCTTGGCGATCTTGGACACGACCTTTTCGATATCCGTTTGGGTCAGCACCGTCTCTTCGCTTACCAGCCCCCCTCCCCGAAATGCCAGGATCCGGGTATACGCTCCCGCCTCATCGATCACGTCGATGGCCTTGTCCGGAAGGAAGCGGTCGTTGATGTACTGATCGGACAGATCCACCGCGGCCTGCAGCGCCTCGTCGGTGTACTTGACCTGGTGGTACTCCTCGTAGCGGTCCCTCAAGCCCTGGAGAATCTGGAAGGTCTCCTCCGGGGTCGTCTCGGTCACTTCGATCTTCTGGAATCTCCGGGACAGAGCCCGATCCCGCTCGAAGTACTTCTTGTACTCGTCGTAGGTCGTCGAGCCGAGGCAGCGGATACGTCCCGAGGCAATGGCGGGCTTGAGAATGTTTGAGGCATCGAGGGATCCGCCAGATACGGCCCCCGCGCCGACGATCGTGTGGATCTCGTCAATGAAAAGGATCACCCGCTCCTTCTTCTCCAGCTCTTTGATCACCTGCTTGAGGCGTTCTTCAAAATCCCCCCTGTAGCGGGTACCGGCCACGACGCTTCCCATGTCCAGCGCGTAAACCTCGTACTCCTTCAGCAGGTCCGGCACATCCCCCTCGGCGATCCGCTGAGCAAGTCCTTCGGCGATCGCCGTCTTTCCCACACCCGCATCCCCGACCAGTACGGGATTGTTCTTCAACCGCCGGCAGAGGACCTGAACCGTCCGCTCCAGGATATCCTCTCTTCCGATCAGCGGCTCCAGCTGCCCCTCCCGGGCTGCCCTGGTGAGCTCCCGGGTGAAGTTCTCCAGGGCGCTGCGCCGCCTTCGGCGCTTGTCCCCGGCTCCGCCGCCGTCCTCCTCTTCCGCCTCTTCGTTTTCGGCCTCTTCCTGGCCCCCGCGGCTGTCCGGGTCGGTTGCCAGCATTCCTCCGTGGGAGATCACCTGAAGCAGGTTGTAGCGGGTAATACCGGCCTTCTTCAGATAGAAGGCGCCGAAGCTCTTGGTCTCGTCGATGATCGAAACCAGTATATCCCCGATATCCACGATCTCTTTGGAAGAGGCTTCCGAATGAAACAGAGCCCGGGCTATGACCGACTGGAACCCGAGGGACTGAACGGGTTCCGCATCCTCCAACACGGGCACCGAATCTCTGAGATGTTTATCCAGGTCTTCCTTGATCTCCTCCGGGTCCGCGCCGCAGGCTTTCACGATCTCCTGGGTCACCTCGAAGAACAGAGAAGAAAATAGAATGTGCTCAGGGGTCAGGTACTCATGCTCCCTCTCCTTGGCGTGGAGATAGGCAGCCTGCAGCACTCCCTGAACATCGTCGCTGACTTTCATAAAAACCCTTTCTAACTCGTACCGGTTTCAGCTTATCCAGACTTCCAGCTTAGGCCGGCTCTACAGTGCATTTCAAGGGAAACTCCCTCGCCTTGGCCATCTGGCGCACCTGGACCACCTTGGTCTGGGCGATGTCCCAGGTATACACACCGACGACCCCTTTCCCTCTCTTGTGAACGTCCATCATGATCCTGGTTGCTTCGATCGCCGGTTTATGAAACACGATTTGAAGCACCTCGACGACGAACTCCCTGGTGGTGTAATCATCGTTGTGAAGCACCACCTTATACATGTCCGGCTCTTTTGTCTCTTTTTCGACATCCTCGAGCAGTTCATCGCCGTGTCTGGGATCCATGGACTGTTCAGACATCATCAAACCTCTCTCAGAAAATACGAAAACAACAAGACGTTGACAAGGGCAGCGCCGCGGGTCAAAGATACTATCGATGCGCTTCATCGCCGACCTCCACATTCACTCCCACTACTCGATCTCCACCAGCCCGCAGCTCACACCGGAACATTTGGAAGCCTGGGCCCGGATCAAAGGCATCGGCGTGATCGGATCCGGCGACTTCACCCATCCCGGCTGGCTGGAGGAGCTGAAGGAGAAGCTTGAGCCCGCCGAGGAGGGGCTGTTCCGGTTGAAACGGGAGTTCCGCCTGGATGGGAACACCTCTGCGGTGTCCCTACCGATCCACAGGCCGGCGGATGAGCAGGCCAGCCCGGTACGTTTCCTCCTCTCCGCCGAGATCAGCAATATCTATCGCTGGGGGGAGCAGGTACGAAAGGTCCACAACCTGCTTCTGGTGCCTACTTTCGAGGCGGCGGAAACGATACAGGAGCGGCTGTCGCGAATCGCCAATATCAGCTCCGACGGTCGGCCGATCCTCGGCCTGGACAGTCGGGATCTTCTTGAAATCGCTCTGGAGGCCTCCCAGCAGTGCTTCTTCGTGCCAGCCCACATCTGGACACCCTGGTTTTCCGCCTTGGGTGCGAAGAGCGGTTTCCCCGGCATCGCCGATTGCTACCGGGACTTAAGCGACCATATCAAAGCCGTGGAAACCGGACTGTCCTCGGACCCGCCAATGAACTGGTTATGCAGCTTCCTCGACAGGTACACGCTGATTTCCAATTCCGATGCCCATTCGCCGGAAAAGCTGGGCCGAGAGGCTAATCTCCTTGATACGGATCTGTCATACCCCGGAATCATCACAGCCCTTTCGGGCGGTCAGTCGCGAACCGAGGAATCGGGATTCCTCGGCACCATTGAATTCTTTCCCCAGGAGGGCAAGTACCACTACGACGGCCACCGGAAGTGCGGAATCTGCTGGGATCCTCTGGAAACTCTTCGCCATCGCGGCATTTGCCCGGTCTGCGGCAAGCCCGTGACCATCGGTGTGCTCAACCGGGTGGCCCAGTTGGCCGACAGGGAGAAGATTCCCGATGCGGGCACCCGGCGGGGATTTCACTCCCTGATACCCCTGAAAGAGATATTCTCGGAAATTACCGGAGTTGGAAGCGGGTCCAAGCAGATCGCCCGTTTGTACGACAGCGCCGTGCGGGCGGCGGGTTCGGAGTTCGCCCTCCTGCTCGACATGCCGGAGGAGGAGATTCAGCGCAACACCAACGAGCTGCTGGCTGAGGCGATACGCAGGATGCGCCGCAGCCAGGTGCGGGTGGAACCGGGTTTCGACGGCCAGTTCGGGCGGGTACGCCTGTTCGCCGAGGGAGAGGCGGGGGAACTTTCCCCTCAGGAGCTGCTGTTTCCCGAACACCCCCGGCAACGCCCCGAAACAACGCCAAGCGCCCCTCTGGTCGGTTTCGACATAGCCGCCTATCACCGCAGCGCTCCGGCGTCCGCCGGGTCACCGGGGCAGACCGAGGAGTTTTCAGCCATCTCGACCTTGAACGAGCAGCAGAGACGGGCGGTGACCCACGGGGTCGGCCCGTTGCTGATCCTTGCCGGGCCCGGCACCGGAAAGACCCGAACCCTGACCGCCCGCATCGCCTACCTGGTGCAGGAAAGACAGGTTGAAGCCCGCCGGATCCTGGCCGTGACCTTCACGAACAAGGCGGCTCAGGAGATGAAAAACCGGCTTCAGAGGCAGCTGACCCCGGGGCAGGCCGCTCGCTTGAATCTGCACACCTTTCACGGTCTTGGGCTCTCCATCCTAAAAACCGAAGCAAAGCGCTTCGGTCGAAGCGGGGCGTTCGCCCTGATCGATGAGCACGAACAGTTGGAGGTGATCCGCTCTCTGCCTGGAGTGAGCCCGGGCCGGGCTTCTTCTGTTCGGGAGGAAATCAGCGCCCTGAAGCGAACCCTGAAACACCCTGAGGAAATCTCCGAATCGGCAAAACGGGAGCTTTTCCTGGCGTACGAACAGACTCTGCGGCAGAAAAATCTCTTCGACTTGGATGATTTAATTCACAAGATCGTGACGCTGTTCTCCACCCGCGCCGACGTTCTGGGCGAGTACAGAAAACGCTTTCGATGGATTCTCGTGGATGAGTATCAGGACATCAACCTGGCTCAGTACCGCCTGATCCGGCAGCTGGCCGCTGGCCAACCCCCCAACCTGTTCGCCATCGGCGATCCCAACCAGGCGATCTACGGGTTCCGGGGAGCCGATGTCGGATTCATCAACCGATTCCTCAACGACTATCCCGCAGCGACACTGCTCGATCTCTCCTGCAGCTATCGCTGTTCCCAAACGATTCTCCAGGCCTCTACCCAGGTGTTGGCCGATTCCGCCAAATCCGCCGCAATTCAGGGAATCGAAGGGGGTGTGCGGGTTCGAATGCTGGAGAATCCCACCGACAGGAGCGAGGCGGAGATGATCGCCCGGGCGATCGAAGACATGATGGGGGGCCTTCGTTTCTTCTCCATAGACAGCAGCATCAGCGAGGGGTCGACAAGCGAGGGAATCCGCAGCCTTGCCGATTTCGCCGTGCTCTGCCGTATCAATCGTCAGATGAAGGTTCTGGAGGAGGCTTTTCGAAATCATTCGATCCCCTTCCAAACTGTCGGAGAAACCCCCTTTTTCAATTCCGAGCCTGTAAAATCCCTCATCGATCTGGTCCGCCTGGGCGTGAAGGATAATCCGGTTCTCCGTGCCATCGTGTTGAAAAAGCGGCTGATCGAAGCAGAAAAAATCGACGAGCTGCGGGAGCTGACCCGCAGGAGTGCTCCGGTCTCCGAGTTGTTATCCTCAATAGCGGATTTCGTTCATTTGGATATCCCACCGCCGCTCGAGCGGAGGCTCGGCGAGCTGTCCGGTCCCTTCGCCGCCGATGTGAATAAATTTCTGGAACACGTGCTTCTGGGCTCCGGCGCGGACGGCTACGACCGCAGGAGTGAACGGGTATCCTTGATGACCCTGCACGCCGCCAAGGGGTTGGAGTTCGCCTGCGTGTTTATCCCGGGATGCGAACAGGGGCTGCTGCCCTACTCCCTGTTCGGGACTGCGGCGGCGGACCCGCAGGAGGAACGCAGACTTTTCTACGTGGGCATGACCCGGGCAAAGAGATATCTGTTCCTGAGCTATGCAGCGCGGCGGCGGCTGTTCGGACGGGAATATCGCCTGTCCAGGAGTCCCTTCCTCGATCCGATCGAGGAAGGCCTGCTCGAGCTGCAGAGCACCGCTGCCCACAGGGTCGGATCCCCGGCCTCAGAGACCCACAAACAGCTCGATCTTTTTTAGCCTTGTTTTTCTAGACAACTGCTAGAAATTTTCACGCTGCGAAAAGTGTACGTATTTCGCCGCGCATATTTCTTACAGCCCGAAAAGGCTCCTACTCTTCGTAGCGCTTGAAAACCAGAACGCCGTTGTGACCGCCGAAACCGAAGGAGTTGCTGATGGCCGCGCGCATCGGGCCGGAGAAACCCTTGTTGGGAATAAAATCCAGATCACACTCCGGATCGGGATTCTCATAGTTACGCATGGGCGGATAGTACTGCTCCTTGAGTGCCAAGGCGGTTACGATCGCTTCCACCCCTCCGGCGGCCCCGAGCAGGTGACCTACCATCGATTTGGTCGAAGACACCTTGAGCTTATCTGTCCGCTCCCCGAAGACTTCCCTAATCGCCTTGGATTCCACCGGATCGTTCGCCTGGGTGGAGGTACCGTGGGCGTTGACATAGTCGATATCCTCGGTCGTGAGGCCGCCGTCCACCAGGGCCCGCCGCATGGCACGTATAGCTCCAACCCCTTGGGGGTGCGGGGCGGTCAGGTGGTTGGCATCGCAGGTTGCGCCGTAGCCGAGCAGCTCCGCGTAGATCTTGGCTCCCCGCTTCTTGGCATGCTCCAGCTCCTCCAACACGACTATTCCCGATCCTTCGGACATGACGAAACCGTCCCGGCCGGCATCGAAGGGCCTGGAGGCCTTCTCGGGTTTGTCGTTGTACTTGGTGCTCACCGCCTGGATCGCGGTAAAGCTCGCCAACCCCAGAGGGGTCAGAGCGGCTTCGGTTCCACCGGCCAGCATCATGTCCGCCCGGCCCCTGCGAACCCAGCTCAAAGCCTCGCCGATAGCGTCGGTTCCGGAGGCGCAGGCGGTGACCACGGCGTGGCATGGGCCCTGCAGGTTGAGCTTGATGGCGATGTTTGCCGGTGCGATATTGATGATCATCATCGGGGCCAGCAGGGGGTGCACCGCTTTGACACCCCGATCGAAGAACTTCTTGAAGTTGTCCCCCAGCACTTCGATCCCGCCGATGCCGTTGCCAAGGACGATTCCGATTCGATCGGGATCGATGTCGCCGTCCTTCAGGCCCGCATCCTCGTTCGCCTGGATCCCCGCGGCTACCGCATAAACGGTGAAGCGGTCCATCCTGCGGGCCTCTTTGGCATCGAAGAAGTCTCCCGGATTGAAATCCTTGACCTCCCCGGCTACCTGGCTGGGATGATCTGAGGGATCGAAGCGGGTAATGCGGGTGATGCCGTTCTCGCAGGCCTTCACCCGTTCCCAATAATCTTTGACGTTATTTGCGAGGGGGTTCACCGTCCCCATACCGGTAATCACCACTCGTTTGATCATAGATCTCTCCTTGCACTCATGAACAGTTTTTCTTAGATGGATATTCTTTTTAAATGGCCTTTCTTCTTAGATCGCAATCTTCGATCGTTGCTGATTATGGCAGATTGCGATGTCTATCGAAGATGGCCATCTTCTTAGTATGGCCATCTTCTTAGATGGCCATACAGCCATCTACTCGAAGCACTTCTCCCGATACGTAGGAGGACTGCTCCGAGGCCAGAAAGGTCACTACCTTGGCCACCTCCTCAGAGCTGCCAGGGCGTTTCATGGCTATCTGAGTTAGAAACGCCTCGCGAGCCGCCTCAGGCAGCTCCCGGGTCATCTCCGTGTCGATGAATCCGGGCGCCACGGCATTGACCCGCACACCCCGCATTCCCAGCTCCTTGGCCACGCTGCGGGTAAGTCCGATCAGTCCCGCCTTGGAGGCGGCGTAACTGGCCTGGCCGGCGTTTCCCCCGACTCCCACTACGGAAGCCATGTTGACGATCGAGCCGCTCTTGTTCTTGGCCATATGACGCCCCACGACCTTGCTGATCATAAAGGCACTGGCCAGGTTGATGCTCATGACCCTGTTCCAATCCTCCAGGGTCATACGGAAGATGAGATTGTTGTCCGTGATCCCGGCGTTGTTCACCAGGATATCGACGGTCCCGGCCTCCTTGATGATTTCCTCTATCACCGCAACGACCTTATCTTCGACGGCGACGTTCACCTGTTTGAAAACGACCTGACCGCCCCCCTGTTTGGCGGCTGCCTGCATACGCTTGAGGAACTCGCTGGGATTCAGATCCACGAAGTAAACCGTGGCTCCTTCCTTGAGAAACCGCAGTACGATCTCCAGGCCGATTCCCCGGGCTCCCCCGGTAACGATTGCCTTCTTTCCCTCTAACATCATAGTCTTATCCCTCGACGATTTTTTCGATATCTTCCAGCTTTCCCGCGGGGAGGCAGGGGTAGTCTCTGGTAAAAGCCTTCCACAGGCCGCCAAGCACCGACCCCGGACCTACCTCCAGAAATCGGGTGAATCCGTCATCCAGCAGGCTCTGTTCCTCCTCGACCCAGCGCACCGTCGAAACCGCCTGACGCACGCACAGCTTTCGGGCTTCCTCCCCCGAAGCGACCCTCTTCCCAGTGACATTGGCATAAACCGCCTTGACCGGATCGTTGAACGTGTAGCCGGCCAGCACCTCTTCCAGGCCCTTGCGGGCTTGCTCGAGGAGTGGGGTATGGAAAGGTGCGGAGACTCTCAAAACGACGTATCGCCGGGCTCCACTCTCTTTGAATGCGCTTTCAGCCTCTGCCAACCCCTCGGCGGTCCCGCCCAGGACGATCTGTGCGGGACTGGAATAATTGGCCAGAAAAACCTGTTTTCCCGCAAGTGTTCCGAGCACCTCTTGAGCTTTCGCAAAATCCAAACCCAATACGGCGGCCATACCGGCGCGGCCTTCACTGTCCGGCTTGTCCAGAGCCCTGGCGGCCTTCTCCATCAGCTGTCCCCGGATCTTGACGATCGGAAAGAGGTCTTCCAAGGCAAGTACTCCCGCCTCGTACAGGGCGCTGTATTCCCCCAGGCTGAACCCGGCAAATCCTTCAGGATCGATCCCTTTTTGTTTGCAGACCAGGCTGGCCGCCACGCTGGCCAGGGTCACGGCGACCTGGGTATTGTCCGTGGCTTTCAGCTCCTCCTCGCTTCCCTCGAACAGCAGCCGCCGCAGATCCATACTCGTAGACTCCGAAGCCAGAGCAAACAAATCCTTTACCTCTGGGCTCGACTCCCAGAGATCTTTTGCCATCCCGGGGTACTGTGCTCCCTGTCCGGGAAAGAGAAAACAGGCCTTCATGCGGGCTCCTTTTGGGATCGCAAAAAATAGCACATCCCCCCATGGGTTGTCAAGTGCAGCCAATCTCGCATAAAATACTTGAACCTTTTTTGATGGAGAAAATCATGAATGCAGTCATCCGCGCCACAGGTACCTACGTACCGGACCGGCGTGTGTCGAATCATGAATTCGAAAAATATTTGGATACTTCCGACGAGTGGATCGTATCCCACACGGGGATCCGCTGGCGTCACATCGCGGCGGATGACCAGGCAGCATCGGACCTGGCCACGGAAGCTGCCAGTAAGGCCCTGCACCGGGCTGAAATCGATGCCGAAGAGCTCGACATGATTCTCCTGGCAACGGCCACACCGGACTTCGTCGGATTCCCCGCCACCGCCTGCATCGTGCAGGAGAACCTGGGTGCAAATAACGCCGCGGCTATGGACCTGGTGGCCGGTTGCACCGGCTTCATCTACGGCCTGGAGACGGCCAAGGGATTCATCACCTCCGGCTACGCCAAGAAAGTACTGCTCATGGGATCGGAAGTGCTGTCCCGTCACGTCGACTGGAACGATCGCAACACCTGCGTGCTTTTCGGCGACGGAGCCGGTGCCGCTGTGATCTGCGCCGAAGAGGGACCGGAGGAACGGGGCGTGCTGTATACCTACATCCGCTCTCGGGGCTGGGGAGCCCGGCTTCTGGAACGAACGGCCGGAGGCAGCCGTTTTCCCTTCAAGCCCGGCGAGACCGACCCGACAGATTTGCTCCTCAAGATGGACGGGCGTAAGGTCTACAATTTCGCGGTATCCTCCCTGGTCGAGACGATCGAGCACCTGCTCGAGTACCACGATCTCAGTATTGATGATATCAAATACATAATCCCGCATCAGGCCAACCTGCGCATCATAGAGGCTGCGGCCAAGAGGAAGAAAATCCCTCTGGAGAAGTTCTATGTAAACATCCAGGAGTTCGCCAACACCTCCGCCGCCACCATCCCGATCGCCCTGGCCGAGCTTCAGGGCAAGCACATGCTCCAGGAAGGAGATATGCTGATAGCCATCGGCTTCGGCGCCGGGCTGACCTACGGGGGAAATCTGATCCGCTGGTGATCCCCGAATCGCCTGTCGAGCCTGCCGTCCCACACGAACTGATCGCCCGGCTGCGGCGGCACGTCCATGCCCTGACCCCGATACCCACAGACCAGCAGGCTCGTCTGCAGCGACTGCCCGCCGTCCGGTCCGTACTGTTCGACGTGTACGGCACGCTCTTCGTCTCGGCCTCCGGAGATATCGCCGCGAGCGACGGGCAGGAGCGCACCGGGGCAATGGCGAGGGCCCTGAAGGCTGTAGGAATACCGGCAGACCGAACCACGGCGGATCGGGCAGCCGAGGTCCTGGTGGAAGCGATCGCCCGGGCGCACAAACGGCTCAAGGAACGCGGCGTGGCCTACCCGGAGGTGGAGATCAGGAGTATTTTCGAGGAGGTTCTCGAGTACCTGCATACACGGGGATGCGGAGGCGGGAAGCCGACCCGGGAGTTCTGCGAAGCCCTGGCCGTGGAGTACGAATGCCGCAGCAACCCAACCTGGCCCATGCCGGGGCTTGCCGAGACACTACGGGGTCTGAAAGAGCGAAATATGCCGCTGGGGATCGTCTCCAACGCACAATTCTTCACCCCCCTGCTGTTCCCGGCATATCTGGAGAAGAGCCTGCCGCTCCTCGGCTTCGACCCCGATCTGTGTGTGTTCTCCTACAGACTTCTGGAAGCAAAACCTTCGCCAAGACTGTTCCTCCACGCTCTCGAGGTGCTGACCCGCCGCGGCATCGAGCCGCAACAGGTTCTGTACGTGGGCAATGACAGGGTCAACGATATCTGGCCGGCCGCCCAGACCGGTATGAGGACCGCCCTGTTCGCCGGGGACAGCCGTTCTTTCCGTCCCCGGGAAGCGGATCCTATCACCCGCAGCGTGAGAGAGGATGTGCTGCTGACGGATCTGAGGCAGCTCGCGGATGTGCTTCCTGTCGTCTAGTAATTCGTTTCCGCTTCATCCGCAAGCTGCAGTACCCGCAGATAGTCGGGAAAACCGGAGATGTCTTTCTGACCGCAGCCGAAACCCTCGCCCTGCAGGGCCCCACCGGGTTTGTTCGAAACCTGCCTGCCGCAGGCGGTCAGGATCGCGCAGCCGGTGGGCGTGAGGATCTCCGTACCGGTATCGAGTTTCCTCACCTCGAAACCGGACAGCATCACAGCGGTTGCGGGAGCCGGCACAGACAGCCTGCCGTGGGTCGTGTCGATCGTACCGCTACCCACCGTCAGGGTGGAAAACAGGACCCGGTCGGTCTTCAGATAATCGAGGGCCAGGGCAAAACCCAGGACATCCACAACCGTATCCACGGCTCCGATCTCGTGAAAATGCACGTCTTCCGGCCGAACAGCGTGTACCCGGCTCTCCGCTTCGGCCAGCCGCGTGAGGATGCGTCGGCAGGTCGCTATCACGTTTGAGGGATACTTGCCGCGGCCCAGCAAATCGAGAATGGAAACCAGATTTCGATACTCCAGCTGACGATCCTCGCTCCAGGTGATGCTCAACTGTGTACAGGATCTGCCGGCTCGATCCCTGCGTGCCTGCCCGATCATCAATCCCGGGATTGCCAGCCGGTCGTAGCGGTCTTGGAGATAGGACAGGGGGACCCCCAGATCGACCAGAGAAGCCAGGATCATATCTCCGCTGGCCCCGCAGGGTAACTCGAAGTAAAGCATGAAGCCTTGTACACCGCATCCTCGCCGCTGTTCAAGTGAGCACGGGAACAAATTCAACTTGTCTTTTGACAGAGGCGTTCGTATCATAATAACGGGAACAACAATGAACGACGACCAACATAAAAAGCGACAAATATCTTTAGGCTATGTGGCCGTTGCCCTGCTGCTGATCTTCGGACTGCAGTTTCTGTTCGTGCAGAGGGCCAAAGAGATTACCTACAGCGAGTTCAAACAGTACCTGGAACAAGGCATGGTCCAGGATGTGTCGGTCTCTGAGACGGATATTCGCGGTGTGATCGTGCTTAGTGAAAACGAGCAGGAACGGTTCGTTACCAATCGGGTCGAGGATCCGGATCTGGTCAGTCAGTTGGAGGAGAAGGGGGTGCGCTTTTCCGGACGGCAGGCTAACAGTTTCTTCAGCACCCTCTTGTCCTGGATTCTGCCACTGCTGATCATCTTCGCTATCTGGAATTTCACGATGCGCCGGATGTCCATCGGGGGCCCGGGAATTCTCAACGTGGGGCAGAGCAAGGCCCGCCTGGTGGCGGACGAAGAGGCTAAAAAGACCTCCTTCAGCGATGTAGCCGGCATCGACGAGGCCAAGGAGGAGCTCACCGAGGTCGTGGAATTTTTGAAAACTCCTGAGAAATTCGAGGAGTTGGGCGGCCGCATTCCCAAAGGTGTGCTGCTGGTGGGTGCCCCCGGAACGGGAAAGACCCTGCTGGCCAAAGCCGTTGCCGGGGAGGCCGGGGTGCCATTCTTCCATATCTCCGGTTCCGAGTTCGTGGAGATGTTCGTAGGCGTCGGGGCGGCCCGGGTCCGGGACCTGTTCGCCCAGGCCAAGGGCAAGGCTCCCTGCATCATCTTCATCGATGAACTGGACGCCCTGGGCAAGGTGAGGGGATTCAACCCGCTCGGCGGCCATGATGAGCGGGAACAGACCTTGAACCAGCTGCTCGTGGAAATGGACGGCTTCGACACCCGGGCCGGGGTAATTATCATGGGTGCCACCAACCGTCCCGAGATCCTCGATCCCGCCCTGCTGCGCCCCGGGCGTTTCGACCGCCAGGTCGTGGTGGATCGGCCCGACCTGAACGGCAGGGAAGAGATCCTGAAAATCCACAGCGTGAACGTTAAGCTTGCCGATGAGGTGGACCTGAAGGTGATCGCCGGGCGGACTCCCGGGATGGTGGGTGCGGACCTGGCCAACATCGTCAATGAAGCGGCGTTGCTGGCCGCCCGGCGCGGCAAGAAGCGCGTCACCATGGAGGAGCTTGACGAGGCCATCGATCGGGTCGTGGCCGGTCTGGAGAAGAAGAAGCGGCTGATCAGTCCCAAGGAGAAAAAGATCGTGGCCTATCACGAAGCGGGCCACGCCCTGGTCGCGGAAACCCTTCCCAACACGGATGTCGTCCACAAGATCTCCATCGTGCCGAGGGGAATCGCTGCCCTGGGGTACACGATCCAGCTTCCCACCGAAGATCGCTACCTGATGACCAAGAGCGAGCTGGAGGACCGGCTGGCCGTTCTCCTGGCAGGAAGGGTTACCGAGGAACTGGTATTTGGGGATGTGTCTACGGGGGCTCAGAACGATCTGATGCGGGCCACGGATATCGCCCGGGCCATGGTCAAGGAGTACGGCATGAGCAGGAAGATGGGCCTAATGTCCTACGAAAGGCCCCGCAATCCCTTCCTGACCGGTGACAGCTGGACATCCACGGAGAAGGAGTACTCGGAGAAGATCGCCGCAGAGATCGACGATGAGGTGAAGCGCATCCTCGATGAAACCCACAAGAGGACCCGGGGTATCATCGAAGAAAACCGGGAAACCCTCGATGCTCTGGCCAAGCTGCTGATCGAGAAGGAAGTGGTGGACCGGGAGGAGTTCAAGAAACTCTTGCGGGTGACCGCGTAAACCTCGAGCTCCCCCTTACAGTTCCCCCGACCCCGTGATATAAAAACCCGTGAACCGGAAACCGCCCCCGCCCCTTGCGCCGATCATCAGAACCTCGGACCCCGATTCCTTTGCAGCCTTTACCTTCAAACAGCGGCTTCCGGCGATAGTCGACCAGATCATCGAGAAGAACGGTCTCGACGAAACCGAAGCGGCGGGACTGAGAGAGCTCAAGGAACGGCTGCGCTCTGGTACGGTGCGGCACTGCCTTTCAGACTATCCCGATCTTGCCGACCGAATGGATGCGCAGGAGCTGGCAACCTGGAAACGGGAGATCGAAAAATACATCGGTCGGTCCTGGCTGGACCTCCCCTGGTACTTCGCCGAGAGCCTGTTCTTCCTGGAGATCCTGCTGGCCTGGGGCTACTATCTTGAGGAGAGCCCCCGCTTTTCCGTGGATCCGTTCCTGCCGTTCAAGGATGAGGAAGTGCAGCGACCCGGAGGCGCCCTGGATCTGTCAGCCCGAATCGCCGCCGAGACCGGGGCGATTTCTTCCCCCCGGGAAAAGCTGCCGGCCCTGCTTCGCTGCGGCCTCTGGGCCAACCGCCTGGATCTGAGCTACAGCCAGCTGCTGGAGCGCTACCGAAACAGTCGGGAGGAGGAATCAAACCAGCTGCTCCTGGATCACTCGGCCATGGTCACGGAGAAAATACTCCAAGCCCGAAGGATCGATCTGATCCTGGACAACGCGGCTTCCGAGCTGATCGCCGATCTGCATCTGGTCCAGACCCTCCTGCAGTACTCCCGGGAGCTGAAAGCCGTTCTGCACTGCAAGGCAGTTCCGTATTATGTATCGGATGCCACAGTCGAAGATGTAACCGCCACGATCCTCTGCATGAAGCAAAGCCCCAGGGCGGAGCTGCGGCACATGGGCCGGTCACTGTCCCGGTGGATCGAAAGGGGATCTCTCGTGCTGAGCGAACATCCTTTTTGGAACGGCCCCCTGCACTTTCCCGAGCTTTCCTCCGATCTGAAACGGGAACTCGGGCGCAGCGATCTGGTCATACTCAAGGGGGATCTGAACTACCGGAGACTGCTGGCCGACCGCAGGTGGGATCCCGCCACCCCGATGGAAGCGATCGTCGGGTATTTTCCCAGTGCCCTGGTGACGCTACGCACGACCAAGAGTGAGCTCATCGTCGATATGCCGCGAGAAAAGGTGGAGAGGCTGGAGCGGGACGATCCGAAGTGGCTGGTAGAGGGGCGTTATGGGATCATCCGCTACTGCGATCCCCGCCGCTCAGACGGCACCCGGAACTCAATCACACCGCTATCCCGGTAGCGCCTGTAGGCGGCCACGGTTCTGGACAACCCGGTCCGCCAGTCGGTTTTGGGGTGATAACCGAGTACCCGCCTCGCTTTATCGATGCTGAAGTTGTAGTCCCGGGCTATGTGGGCGACCCGGTAGGGAAAGATAACCGGCTCGGCCTTGATACGGAACAGGCGGTAGATCCCGTTGAACAGATAGGCCGCTATCCAGGCAAGGGCGATCGGAAGCTCGAACCAGGGCCGTACACCGAGCAGTTCGGCGCTGTACTGCATCATCTCCCCCCAGGTAACCTCCTCCCCACTCGTGATGTTGAATACCTGCCCGGCAGAGTCTTCGTTTTCCAGAGCCAGGAGCACAGCTTCGA
>Ga0307425_1001244_pt1 | contig 15449 bp, 11 predicted proteins | sample SalMarWE160330MG_FD_202152 | JGI IMG/M metagenome (GOLD analysis project Ga0307425, IMG submission 202152) | Salt marsh sediment microbial communities from the Plum Island Ecosystem LTER, Massachusetts, United States - WE1603-30 | ecosystem: Environmental > Aquatic > Marine > Intertidal zone >... | reverse complement strand
TCTCTTGGACCTCTTTTATTCACCTGAAACAGTCAAATTGATTGATTAATAATAAGGGTGCGCATCACAGCTTCCTGTCATCGAACGATTCCGGAAGGAAATTAAAGAATGTATCCCCGCGCAGTCCCAGGCGGAGGCTTTCAAGTGCCACCAATTCCCCGGGAGCTATATTTCCGAGATTGACGTTGCAGCCCAGTAACTGGATGAACCATGCCTGCTGGTTCTTTATGGGGGCTTCCCAGATTACGTTGTCTATCCCCACCTTGCCGATGATGTCCTCGATCAGTTCGATGTTGGCCGATCCGTCCTTCCGGTAGATGCCGATCGTTCCGCTTTCGCGGGCTTCCCCGATGACCTTCCATGATCCTGCTTCCAGTTCGGTCTTCATCATATCGACCCATTGATCATTCGGGATCTCCACCCCCGCCACCTTGGACCCTACCTCGGATATCACGGTAAAGCCGGAGGAAAGTTCACGGATGTATTCCAGTTTTAGGTGGTGGGCCAGGGCCATGGAACCGTCCGAGATCTCCACCATCTCGATCCCGTACCGTTCCGTGAATTTTCTGAACTCTTTAAATTTTCCACGTATTTCAAAAATCTCAAAGAGGGTGCCCCCGAAATACGGGATCAGTCCCCCTTCCTTATAGATCCGGATCTTTTCTTCCAGTTCCCTGGTAATCAGCGCGGTGCCGAATCCAAACTTCACCAGGTCGGTAAACTCGGCACTGGAACTGACAAAATCTTCCGCTTCCCTGACGCTCAGGCCTTTGTCCATCATCATGGTCAGACCGGACTGCCGGGGCTTGGGACTTCGTTTGGGAATATGGGGCAGGTCGAGGTTCATGCTGGTTATATTTTAGATTTTTTCCCGGGATTCCTTGATGGAAGGTATTTTTCCAGCAGGCTGACGAATTCGGGTTCATCCGTCATCAGGGGACTTATCTTGACGACCGATCTGTACCCGGAATGGTCCAGTTTCAGTCCCTTTTCAAAAAACTTCAGCGCTTGTTCAGTCTTTCCCCTGAGGTGATAATAGGCAGCCAGGTGAAAGTTCACGATCCCTATATCGAAGGTATGGCTGTAAGACTCCTTCAGCACATTGATGGCTTTGTCCACATCCCCCTGCCTGAATTCCAGGTGGGCAAGGTTGATCCATGCTTCATCGTCGTAGGGGTCCAGTTCGGTTGTCTTTGAATAAGCCATCACCGCATCCTTGTGTGCCCCCAGGTGCGCATGCACGTTCCCGAGCGTGAACCAGAAATCCGGATTTTCCTCATCCAGGGAAATGGCCTTGTTCACATAAAAAAGCGAATCGCGGTATAATTTCTGGAAAAGGTAGCAGACGGCAATTCCGTACCAGCTTTCGGAAAAGGCAGGATCGATCTTTGTGGCTTTCTCGTACCATGTTATGGCCTCACTGTATTGTTCGAGCTTCTCGAGGGATTCCCCCAGGTAGCAATGGGCCAGTACGTTTTCCGGCTCCAGCAGGATACATTCCTTGTATGCCTCGATGGCCTCATCGTATTCCCCCAGGTTCGCAAGGGCATTGGCCTTGTTGAACAGGGCGGAAGAGTACCGGTCGTTTATGGCAAGAGCAAAATCGTAGCATTCCACTGCCTTGCTGAAATTTTCCTTCTTGAAATACAGGAGTCCCAGGTTATACCATACATTTTCCGAAAACGGTTCGATATCGAGGTAGGCTTCATAGTACCCGATGCTACGGTCGAAATCATGGATCCGGTCGCAGCAATAGGCGAGGTCATAAAGGACGGGCAGCTTCCTGGGATTTTTCTTATGGGCCTTTTCCAGGTATGACAGCGCGGTCTTGAACTGGTTCACGTACTGAAATGAGAGGGCGATGTCATAGAGGATGTCTTCCTCGTTCTCCCAGGTGAGGGCAAGGGCTTTGCGGAAGGCCTGCTCGGCTTCGGTCACCTTTCCCATCTGGTTGAGGATCATGCCTTTCAGCAGAAAGAGCTCGTTGTTCGATTCCACGGTATCTTCCATGTGGCTGACCATGTCAAGCGCCTTCTGTGATTCCCCTTTTTCGGCGTAGACCTGTGCTTCCTTTATACGGAGGGCGGTGGAGCCTGGATGCTGGGTTTTCCCGTAGCGAACCGCATCGATCGCCTTGCTGAAATGGTTGGTATCCAGGTAATGATCAATGATCCTTTCGAATTCGTATACATCAAAGAAACAGGTTTCCAGCTGGTTGAGCATGTTCTCGAATCGGCCAAGTATCTCCTGCAATTCCCCGTCTTCCTGAAAATAATCCTTTTCCTTATCCATCCGGCACGTTCTTGTTTTCGCGGTAAAAGTACTAAATAATCTTACAAACTTTCCGTTGCTGCAATGATTTGACTTGCGACCGTTTTTATCTCCTTTTCATAGATTCTCTCAAGGTGTTGCCTTAGGCTTTTCAGCTCGTTTATCAGTTCCGGATCGCCTGCAAGAAGGCCTTCCAGTTTGCCAAGTGATCCCTCCAAAAGAAGCATCTGGTCATGGATTATCCGGATATGCCTTTGCTGGTCCCATCCTTGTTTCAATGCGACCATGGACGCGAGGGTGGTAAAATATGCATCGTTGAAACGGTAGAGCTCGTGAGCTGCTTCCATGCCATAACGCGATACCAGGACCTTCCAGAGGGACAGGTCCGGATCGTAGTCCCCCGTATTCCACATATAGTCTGCAGCCGTTGCTATCCTTATCTTCATGATCCCTGATGAAAGCGAGGCATTGATCAGCATTTTATCCATCCCTTTGTTCATTGAAAGGGGTGCCGAGAAGCTGACGCTGAACGGATCAAACAGGTTCAGCGTACGCAGTTTCATGGACTGTTGTTTCAGGAGGGAGGTATCCGCCAGGATTTCGGGAATGGCATTCATGCTGTTGTCGATCAGGACCAGGTCCCTGCCTGCAAGATCATGGAACCGGTTGAAATCCAGAATATTCATGTTAGTGCTTTGCGATGCGGGACCGGACCAGAGGATTTTCAGGTCAGCCGGCAGACGGGGACCCAGGTCAAGAAAATATTGCTCTGCCTGTCCCCAGCTCAGGTCAATTTCTTCGTTCGAATACCAGGGAGGGATGAATTCCAGTTGCATCTTCCTGCCATTTTCCCTGATCCAGGATTCAATCGACCGGATCAGGTCCAGGTGCGCTGCCTGAAGGCTGATGTATGCATCCCTGTCACTTTCCGCATAAAGGGAATAATAACCGCCTGCGGTCCTGGGAAGGTAATCGTTGCAGCAGAGGACCAGGGTGGAAACACCGGCCTGTATCCCCTCGTTAAAATACTCCATGAGTTTCAAGCGGCTTGAAGTCCCGCTATGGGTCCACCTTTCCGTGAGATCCCTGCCCAGGGAATCAAGCACGGCATTTCCGGGGAAATAGGCATACGGATTGACCATCTGGGCCAGTTGCAGCATTCCGGTGGCATGATTCTCCCTGCCAATGGCCCTTAAGCCTTCCAGGTAGGCCTGGCTTTCCTGCTGCCAGAGGGTCCTTGATCGGTAAAAATCCAGGTAGCCCCAGTTCAGTTTCAGAGCCGACATATCAGAAAGGTAGGGAGAATAATCAATGGGGTTTGAAGCTGCTGCCACCGGAGAAATGAGAAAAGCCCGGGAAGGGATGTCGGGGTAGTCCACTATGCTGGCCTGGTGATAGACAAAGAGGCTGTCATCCAGCAACTGGACAGCCGTGGCAGCGGCATAGTAATCGCCTTCCGGTGAGGCCCCTGAGAGATGGACCAGGTTGGGATAGGTGGAATCCGGCCGGATGATGTAGGCCTGCCACCCGGGAAGCCGGTCTTCCGTTAACCCGGGCCTTTCTCCCAGGTTAAATACCAGTCCCCCTTCCCTGGCCTCCCCTGCAGGCTGTCCGTAAACGATCCTGACAGCGGGCATGTTGTCCCTGCCGTACCGGCGGATAAAAACCTTTTCAAGCTGCGTTTTCAGGAGGTCCGCCGCTGCCATGGTTTGTTTTTCGGCATTGCCGGGAAGAACGATCACGGGCATCGGGGGACTGTCAGTGCCCGGAATATGATAGGTAAAAGGTCCCAGAGCGCGGGCACGTTTGGGTTCCGGGACAACCAGGTCAAGTTTCGTGCAGGTGGTGTCAAAGAGTTTTTCCGTTCTTTCCAGGGAGGTGAAATTCCTGCGGGTGTAACGGAAATCCACATCGTCTATCCACATGGTCCCGGTTCCTTTCAATCCCAGGTAGAGCTTGACATATTTGGCCTCGTCCGGGATATCCCCCTCGGTCAGCAAATCATTGGTGGTCCGGCCCGTAACGGATGACCATTCCAGGCTGTCGATCTTCCAGAAATCGGCAAAGGAAAGGGCCTTGAAGGACCGGTCTATGATCACCTGCCGTACCGGATCGAATGCGTTACCGCTGATAAGCAGGCGATTCTTGTCATAAAAGAGGAGCCGGATATCAACGGCATCATCCATCCTTTTCCCCAACCGCTCCCGGATGGGATGGATATCCCTGAGCCGGATCCAGAAGCTGAATTCATAATTGCCCGGGATTACCCGGATGAAATCGGAAACAATGCCATCTCCCTGGTTAATGGCCTCGTCCACGCGGTTCCGTTCTATTTTTATGGCATAATAGCCGGAATGCACCCCTCTGTCCATGATGTTCGAATCTGGTGAATGCCTGATCCAGCTCACATTCTCGCCGAGGGTTTTCCAGCCGGTGATGTTGTATGAAACCGTATTGCTGTCAAGGTTGATCAGTCTTCCAAGCTCGAAAGACGGATTCTTGACCAGGTTTCCCCTTTCCGCCTGCAGCTCGCGATGCCTCAAAGGAATAGAGGTCGGATCGGCGCTTGTCCATCCCTGCCCGGCCGGGACAGTACTGTCCTCATCCATGCACTGTGAGAACACCAGCATCATGAATACCAGGGTAATAGGCAGGAAAGATCTTCTGGAAGCGGCTCCGATGACCATAATCCGAAACTGTTCCTGTAAAAATAGGGGATTTATCGATTTAATCAAATATAAAACCGATCCGAAGGGATACCCGGTTGTATTGTTTTTCCAGGTTCAGGACCTCATCGTTCCAGTCCGCCGTGTAAACTGACCTCAGGCTCTGGAAACGGTAATCCAGGGAAATCACCAGGGCACTTGAGGAACCGGTACGGATGGAGGTGCCGACCCCGGCCGAATAGAGGATCCCGCCATGGTTAACGGTACGGCTCCCCCATTGTTCCGGAGGGTCCTCCAGCGGAATGGAATAACCAAGGTTGCCTCTCAGAAAGGGACTGACCCTGTGATCGGAAAGGAAATACTTGAAATCTGCGTAGAGGGGGACATAAGCCTGGTCGTAAAATTCGATCCCGGTGCCGATCCCGGGGTAGTATCTTCTGCCGAATTTATATCCGTTGACCATCTGGATGCTGAAAATGATATTATGGTCATTGTTGCCCGAACCGATCAGGAATCCGAGATCCGTGTGGTTGAAATAGCCCTGCACCGGCGCTTCCCCGTACCGGCTGAATGCCGATAGATTGATCTTTTCCTTCTCGATCCGGATGATCTCGTTTTTTGAGAACAGCCTGGTGTCGTGGCAGAGGGTCTCCAGTTGAATAAGATCCGGATTAAGGTTTTCCTGCAGCCTGCCCCGGTAGATTTCGCCGGTGTTCAGGTAGACGGCATCCACTTCCAGTTTTTGTCCCCCTGCAACCGATGTGACCAGAAGTAACAAAAAGGTAAGGATCGCAGGGAATGCTCTAATTGTAAAGGGCTTTGACATGTATGCAAAACCCGGTTGCTTGATCGATTTCATGGATCCAGGCAGTTAAGGATTCAGTGTACAGAGCAAAGATGATAACCAAAGGAGATTGGTTGCGTCTGTTACAATTGAAGGCTGTTACACCTGGCCTGATTTTTTCCGTTCCATCCATTCTTCGAAGATTATTCCGGATTTGCCCAGCAGGGAGCTGGTTTCTGAGGGATCTGCGGGTTCCTTAACCTTTTCAAAATAAGCGAATAATGCGGCTGCATTTTTTAATTCCCCCTTTCCAGTAAGTGTTGCAATAATCTTAATCAAAGCCAGAGGCACTGAGGATACTTTTTTTATCTCAGGATGAAAAACTTTACAGTATTTTTCCAGAAGGTCCTTCATCAGAAAGGATTGCGGGCCATAAACGTAAAAGATATTGTTGGCTGCCTCCGGTTTCTGATAGGCTGTCGTAACCATCCGTGCATAATCATCTGCAGCAACCCAATGATATGGATTCGGTTGTGTACCAAGTACGGTTGCTTTTCCGTTTCGTATCATCAGATCAAGTGATTCAAAGAACCATGTCGGCCGGAAAATCATATAGGGTATTCCACTGTTGATAACGGCCTGTTCAGCCTGAAATTTATTCTCGATCATGGGGAACCAACGGTTCTCTTCCGCCACCGTGCAACCGGATACAATGCTTACAAGTTTTATTTCTTTCTGCTTTGCAACATTTATAATTACCCTTGTAGCCTCGGCTTCATTTATCCTGGAAAGTGTGATATGAACCGCGTCACAGCCATTCATTGCCTGATCCAGATCGACCGGGTTAAAAACATCACCCCTGACTATTTCGAATTCTTTGTCAAACATGGATGGGTTTACAGATCTTGAAAACAAACGCAGATGGAATCCTTTGCTGTCAAAATACCGGATCACCGGTCTGGCCAGCAGACCGCTTGCCCCGATAATAAGTATTTTCATTGCAGTTTTTTGTTTTAAGATACAATTATTTCCCCATAACGCAACCCCGCACCGGTTCCCTGCATCTTTCAGGTAAATCAATACCAAACGCTATGAAAACAGACCACATTCGCGTCCGGATAATACTGGCCACCCTGGCAACGCTTCTCTTTGCCGGCGGATGCCAGGACAGGGTATTCCAGACCTATGAGATCAACAATCCGGTGTACATGTCATACGAGGATCTTCGCACGGCAGTGAAGGACACCACGCCGGAGGAGATAGACTACCCGGGTAAAATCTACCTCTACGGGGATTACATTTTCATCAACGAAGTCCGGGAGGGGATCCATGTCATCAATAATGCCGATCCCGGCAACCCGGTCGCGGTAAGTTTCATCCAGATCCCGGGGAACATAGACATGGCCATAAAAAATAACATTCTGTATGCCGATTCCTATGTGGACCTGGTGGCCATTGACATTTCAGACCTCGGTAACATCCACGAGCTGGCCCGTTTCGAGGACATTTTTAACTGGGACGTTCCACCGTACGAGTCCGGCACCCGGGTAGGGACCGTGGATCAATCCCTGGGCGTGGTGGTGGACTGGACCACAGAGGAGGTCACCGAAGAAATTGAACAGTACCCGGTGAATACCTGGCCCACGCGCATGTGGGAAAACTCCCTGATGGATTATGCCGTTGGCGCTCCGGTCTCCATAGCCGATGGCGGCGGGGAAACGACCGGCACGGGAGGTTCCATGGCACGTTTCATCATTTACCGGAACATCCTGTACACGATCGACCAGGCGAACCTGCATATGTTTGACGTCACGGACGAGCTCAGCCCGGTCTCGGCAGGCAGCCAGAACATCGGCTGGAACATCGAAACCGTATTCATCGCGCGCGATCACCTGTTCATAGGAAGCACGACCGGAATGTACATATACAACCTTGCCGACCCGGTCCGGCCCGAATACGTTTCCTCCTACTGGCACGTGACAAGCTGCGACCCCGTAGTGGTGGAAGGCAACTATGCCTACATCACCCTGCGGACCGGGAACAGCTGCGAGGGAGACGTCAACCAGCTTGACATCGTGGACATCCATAAACTGGACAGTCCCATAAAGATCAAATCCTATCCCATGTTCAATCCGCACGGGCTTGGCATTGACCAGGGCACGCTTTTCATCTGTGACGGGGAAGAGGGATTGAAAATTTACGACGCAAAGGATCCCCTGAACCTGAAAGCCCACCAGCTTGCCCATTTCGAAGAGATCAATGCCTTCGATGTCATACCGGTGAACGATCTGCTGATCATGATCGGGAACGATGGGCTCTACCAGTATGACTATTCAGATCTGAACGGGATCAGTCTTTTGAGCATGATCCCCATATCATACCATAAAACGGACTGAGATATCCATTCCCGGGGATGAGACCATTCCCCCCCACAGTTTCCTTCCGGATCACCCAAGGCAGTTTAAAATTTCCGGTAAGGGAACCGTAGGAACGGGGATACCGAAAGGCCGCCTGCAAAAACCAGGGCGGCCTTTTTTATTTTTAAACGGGATCGAATCAAACGATCCTGCTGATGGCGGGGCCCTATTCCGTAAAAATTCATCCAGGAATTCCGAAAATATAAAGTTCTTATTTATATTGTAGGGACATTTCCACATAAATCCCAAACCCAAGATGAAATACCTGATATTTTTCCTTGCACTGGCTGCAGGATCATTGTCCCATGCAGAGGACCCCGAGACGCTCGCGATCGGCAAACCGGCTCCCGATTTCAGGCTCCAAGGCATCGACGGGAAAATTTACAGCCTGGATGATTTCAGCGGGGCACAGGTCCTGACCATTATTTTCACGGCCAACCACTGTCCCACTGCCCAGGCCTATGAAAAAAGGATCATACAGATGAGCGCGGATTATACCCTGAAACAAATGCAGGTAGTGGCCATTTCGTCAAACAGCACGAAAGGGGTATGCCTGGAGGAACTGGGGTATTCGGACCTGAATGACTCGTACGAGGGCATGAAGATCCGGGCAAAGGACGCGGGATTCAACTTCCCCTACCTTTACGACGGCGACGATCAGAAAACCGCCCTCGCCTACGGCCCGACAGCAACCCCGCATGTCTTCATTTTCGACCGGGACCGGATACTCCGCTATACCGGCCGGATCGACGACATGGAAAATCCCTACCTGCAACCCACGAGCCTGGATGCCCGGAACGCCATCGATGCCCTGCTTTCCGGTAAACCGGTCCCCGTTGAAAAAACCAAATCCTTCGGGTGCTCCATGAAATGGATCTCCAAAGCCGAATGGAAAGCGAAGCTGGATGAGGAATGGAGCAACAGGCCGGTCAAACTGGATGGGATCAACGTAGCGGGAATCAGGACCCTGATGGAGAATCCCGGAAGGAAATACCGGCTGATTAACATCTGGGCCACCTGGTGCGGCCCGTGCATCATTGAATTCCCGAACATCGTTGAGATACAGCGCATGTACGGGAACCGTAACTTTGAAGTGGTGTCAGTCAGCATGGACAGTTACTCGAAGCGGGAGGATGCCCTTGAATTCCTGGATGCAAGGAACGCGGCCTTTGCCAATTACATCTACAATTCCGATAACAAGTATGAAATGATCGAAGCCGTTGACCCGGACTGGTCGGGAAACCTCCCCTACACGGTCCTTGTCGCGCCCGGGGGACAGATCGTCTACCGGCATGATGGCATCATTGAACCCATGGAAGTCCGGAAGGCCATCATTTCCCAACTGGGAAGGTATTTTGCAGACGACCGCTGAACCCATTAATTTAAATAACCTGATGATGAAGTATCCCCGTATTCTCCTGCCACTGCTGCTGGTTCTGCCCGCACTGCTTGCCGCGCAGTACACCTGGCCGTTCCAGGATCCCTCGGTGGACATGGAAGCACGCATCGACAACATCCGGAACGGCCGGACCTACATGTATTCAAAACACAAGCCCCTGTACCCCTTCGGGTACGGACTGAGCTATACCGATTTTGCCTGGTCCAACCTCAGGATGTCACCCACCAGCCTGGTTCCCGGAAAAGAAGTCACGGTCAGCGTGGATGTAAGGGATCCGGGCAGGAAAACGTTAGCTTAACACTCCCGGGTGAAGAGGATCCTCTGCACAATTATGGTCATCGGGGCCATGCTCGCTCCGTCGAAGATCCTTTCCCAGGATCTTGATTCCCTGCTCAGGAATAAGCGCGTATATATAGCTGAAAACATCGGGAAGGATCCGGTCCCAAAAATTGACGGACTGCTGGACGATACCATATGGGGACTTGGAACCTGGCACGGGAACTTCACCCAGCAACAGCCAAACGGGGGCAAACCGGGCACTGAAAAAACATTTGTCAAGGTATTGTATGACCATTCAAATCTCTACGTGGCCGTCGTATGCCTGGAGAGTGAACCAGAGCTGATCCGGGATATTTTTGACCGGAGGGATGTGCTGAACGGGGACATGACCGGCATAGCTATTGACAGCTACCATGATAAACGGACAGCCTTTGAATTCAACCTGAGTGCGGCAGGCCAGAAAGTTGATATCAAGCACCTTGGGGATTACCAGTGGGACTTAAACTGGGATGCCGTCTGGGAAGGTGCCACTTCAATCAACGATTCCTCCTGGATCGCGGAATTTAAAATTCCATTCAGCCAGATCCGCTATGCCAACCAGCCTGAACATACCTGGGGCATGCACGTCTGGAGGTGGATCTCACGAAAGCATGAAGAAGACCAGTGGCAATTAATCCCGCTGGATGCACCTGCCATGGTATACCTGTTCGGAGAACTGACAGGAATAGAGGACATCAGAACCTCTCGCCAGGTCGAAATACTACCCTATTCACTGGCTTCTCTGAAAGTGAACAATGCAGATGACAGCCCGGCAAGTCCCGGTTTTAACGCTGGTCTGGACGCCAAGATAGGTCTGAGCAGCGATTACACGATCGACCTGTCCGTCAATCCTGATTTCGGGCAGGTGGAAGCGGATCCCTCCGTGCTCAACCTGACTTCATTTGAGACTTTTTACGAGGAGAAAAGGCCCCTCTTCCTGGAGGGTACGGAGATCTTTGATTTTGAACTTGACGGTGACATACCCTATTATTCCAGGAGGATAGGGAGTCCTCCTTCGTTCCCGGGCAGCATAGATGGCTGGACGGTCTCAGACATCCCGGACCGCACGACCATTCTGGGTGCCTTCAAGCTAAGCGGGAAAAGTCCAAAGGGTCTTTCAGTGGGACTGATCAACGGGCTGGCTGCAGAGGAACACGGGCATGCCCTTAATGATTCGGGATTGGTGCGGGACATACAGGTGGTTCCCATGAGCAATTTTGCCACCGCAAGGATCAAGCGGGAATTCAGCAGCGGCAACCGGATCATCGGCGGGGTACTGACCCTGGTTAATCGTTTCGCAGCAGAAAAAGAGGCCGCATCCCTGTTGCCGTCGAGGGCTTATAGCGGGGGACTGGACCTGCTGCAGTACTGGAAGAATAAAAATTACCTGCTCGAGGTCAAAGGCATCGCAGGCAGGATGGAAGGCACACCGGAGGCGATGCTTCAGAAACAGCTTTCCCATAACCACCTGTACCAGAGGCCGGATGCAGATTACCTGGAAGTTGACAGTCTCAGGGAGAGCCTCGGAGGGCATGGTGCCCTGCTCAGGTTAGGGAAGATGGGAGGAAGCTGGAATTTCAGTGTCCTGGGGCAGTACCGGAGCCCGGGACTGAACCTGAACGATATGGGATTCATCCGCGAAGCGGATCTCATCGGGCAACGCTCGGAGGTGGCATATAAAAGGATTATTCCCGGGAAATGGTTCAGGAACTATACCATCGAACTTTCCCAGGAAACCTCCTGGACCTTCGGCGGGGAAAACACCCGGAACCAGGCCGGTCTCCAGTTGAACTCCATGAACAATGCCCTGTGGAGCTTCAATGGCAGCCTGATCCATAATTTTACCTGCCTCAATATAAGGGAACTGAGAGGTGGACCCGCTTTGAGGATCGATCCCTGGTACAGGATATATACTTCGGTTGGATCCGATTACGCGAGAGACCTGTATGGCAGCATCAGCCTGTATCACATTGGATACATCCCACATGAAAACGGATATACGGTCCGGGGCAAACACCAGGAATATCTCGGCCTGGGAGCGACATGGCTTCCCGTCAGAAAACTGAAACTTAGCCTTTTTTCAAGCCTTGACTGGCGGGAATATTACCAGCAGTATGTCCCGGAGGTTTCAGGAGGGAACGAGGAGGTATTCGTGGTCGGGGCAATCGATCAGCGGACCCTTAACTTTACCCTCAGGGGTGAGCTTTTCTTCAGCCCCGAAATGTCGCTGCAGTACTACGGGAGTCCCTATTTTTCGACAGGAACCTACCATGATTTCAGAAGGGTCAGCCAGGCTTCCGCCGTAAACCTTGATGAAAGGCTGGCGGAACTGGAAGTATCCCGTGATCTTCAGCAATCCTTCTATACTTTCCAGGTAGGCACGGAAACCTATTCCTTCCCCGACCCGGACTTCAGTTTCATGCAGTTCAGGTCCAACCTGGTCTTTCGTTGGGAATACAAACTCGGGTCGACACTTTACCTGGTATGGTCACACGAACGCACCGGATGGGAGAATGCATACCATCCGCTCATGGATACAGCATCAGACCTGTTTGGACTGAAGGGAAACAACATCTTCATGCTGAAACTGAATTACTGGTTTTCCATATGAGATTTATTTTAAAACCCGTCAACATGATAAGCACCAGGCAAATAGCAAAAATGATCGACCATTCGGTCCTTCACCCAACCTTCACGGATCAGCATCTCCTTGAAAATTGTGAAACCGCCATGAAGTATGACGTGGCAACGGTCTGCGTGAAGCCATTCCATGTGAAAATGGCATCGGAAGCTCTCGCCGGAACGGATGTGGGGGTATGTGCCGTCATAGGATTTCCCCATGGGAACAGCACCATCACGATCAAAAAAGCGGAAGCCGCACAGGTCATCGCAGACGGGGCAACCGAGGTGGACATGGTGGTCAACATCGCGAAGGTCCTCCAGGGGGACTGGAAATACGTCGACCTTGAACTGAAAACGATAAACGATACCTGTGTACGGAACGGGGCGATCCTCAAGGTAATCTTTGAAACGGACTTCGTTACACGTGATGAGGACAAGATCAGGCTCTGCGAAATCTGCAGCAGGCACAAGACAGCCTTTGTCAAGACATCCACAGGATACGGATTTGTAAAGGGGGAAGACGGAACGTACCGCTATACCGGTGCAACGGAGCATGACATCCGGCTCATGAGAAAACACTGCATTCCGGAAGTCCAGGTCAAGGCAGCCGGAGGGGTGAGGAACCTGGACCAGCTCCTGCAGGTGAGGGAATGGGGGGCTACACGGGTCGGTGCGACCGCCACCGAACACATCATGGAAGAGGCCCTGAGCAGGTTTGCAGATTGATACCGTGAATAAATATCCGGTAAAACGGAAAGAAAATACCGGAAAAAGTTATGGGTATCGGACCTGTTAGTGCCTGCTGCCTGGTCTCAGGGCTTGCCGAATATCTTATCAACCGGTACCGTAATAAACCTGGGCCGGTAAATGTCCGCATCCCTGAAATGATCGCCCAGCACCATGCTGTTCGTATTGTAGGAAATCAGGATCTCCCCGTCCTTCAGCAGATGCGGATGGGCAAGCGCATTGTAGGTAAACAGGTTTTTGTTGTTTTCCGGAAGGGGGGTGGAATAAAGCAGCTGCCGGTTGCTCCATGGACCGTAGGGGGTTTCCGATGTGAAGGAACAGATGTCGGGACTGATGCCACCCATCTGCGTGACCAGCACGTACCGGTCCTTCAGCCTGAATACCGAGAATTGTTCCGATCCATCTATATCGCCCATAGCGGAGGTGATCGAAGGATCATCGCACCATTCCCGTCCGTCGAAGAATTCCCAGGGTCCCCTGATCTGCCCGCTGCGATACCTTGCCGCATGCGGCTTTCCTTCCCTCGCCCCGTAAACATAGGTGTATCCACCCGCCTGGCAAACGGCATGGCCGTAATGGACGTGGTTTTCTAAGCTGTATGGGATCAGAATGATCTCAAGTTCCTCGATCACCGGAAGCGAGTACCTTGCCACATAGGTGCCCAGCCAGTTAAAGCCCCACATCCCGGTATCCACCTGGTTAAATTTCGAAAGGAAGAGGACCATCTCCCCGTTCTCTACGTAGACATCTCCCGGCCAGAACCAGACGGAATCTTCACGAATGGCCTGCTGGCCTTCGCTTTCAGGTTCCGGGATGACAAAGGATGCCGGATGCTCATAGGTCCCATGGTACAGGGTGCGCAGCGAATCACCGTCCTGGATGACCAGGGAGTTCCGGATGTACAAAGGCACCCTTGGCTGCCGGGTCCTCCCCGGCGCTACTCCACCGATGAAGGTATCCCCGAAAACCCAGGCGATCCGTCCGTCTGGCAGGACTGTGCTGTATGTGCCGTCGCCACCTGTATACCCGGTATCCGATCGTATGAAGAGGTTCTCATAATACTCCGCCATTCCGTTTGCCGGGGAATGCAAGGGTTTATGCCTGCAGGAAAACAGGAAGGCAGCAATAAAAATCAGCAGGATGGGAATCAGCAGGAGGATTGGCTTTTTCATCGGGTCGGATTTTGGGTTGAATTATTCATATATGTATTTGGAAATGAGGCTTTTCCAGAGCCTGAATCCTTCCCCGGTCAGATGCAGTCCGTCATTGCTGTAAGCCGGGTTCATCTTACTGTCAGGCGTTACAAAATGGGAATACAGGTCGATGTAGACCAGTCCCGATTCCCGGGCCATCCTCTCCAGGTTCATGTTGATCAGCCTGATATCGCTGTTCTTGCGGGTGGTATGGTAGCTGTCGTCGGTCGGCAGGATACTCTGGATATAGATCTCCGTTGCAGGGGAAGCGTTCCGAATCCTGTCCAGTATCTTCCCGTAGTTATCGATGATGTATTCCGGCGTTTTCAGGGCGGCCAGGTCATTGGTCCCGATCAGGATGAAGATCTTCGCCGGCAGGGATTCCGTAACTTCATCCAGCCTTTCGAGCACTCCGTCGGTGACGTCCCCGCCGATCCCGCGGTTAATGATGTTGACACCGGGGAACAGCTCCTTCCATTCCCCGCCTGCGGTGATGCTGTTACCCAGCATGACGATCTCGTTCTCCGTGTTCGGAAGCATCCTGAACAGGCTGGTCCTCTGGTTAAAATGCTGTTTCATGGCCAGGGCCCAGAAATCATCGCCTGGCGGACCGGGCTCATAATTCATGATCTTTTCCAGTTCTTCCGGGCTCAGCAGGCTGCTGAGGGATGGCGGAGCGTCTTCAGGACGGCTTCCCCATTTCATGTTCGGCCTGGGTCCCATTACAAGCTCCAGCCTGCCTCCTTTCACGAGATCCTTGTGGTAAAACCATGGCTTTTCCAGCCTGTTACCGTTCAGTTTCGCGGACTGGATGTAAGGGTTTTCGCTTGATGTGTTTTTCGCTTCAATGACGAATTCCATGCCGGGGTAATAGGCTGTATCCAGGCTGATGGTGATCTTTTCAAAAATGGGACTGCCGATCTCGTAGACCGGTTTCAGCGATGCACCTCCATCCATTTCGAAAAGGCCCATCGCACTCATTACGAACCAGGCGCCCATCTGGCCCTGGTCCTCGTCCCCCAGCCAGGCGTC
>Ga0307425_1001243_pt1 | contig 15452 bp, 11 predicted proteins | sample SalMarWE160330MG_FD_202152 | JGI IMG/M metagenome (GOLD analysis project Ga0307425, IMG submission 202152) | Salt marsh sediment microbial communities from the Plum Island Ecosystem LTER, Massachusetts, United States - WE1603-30 | ecosystem: Environmental > Aquatic > Marine > Intertidal zone >... | reverse complement strand
TTTCCATCCATATCTTCCTCAGGCCGGAACCGCCGCGGCATCGCATTCGCGAGTGCAGGCGGCTCGTTTCCATCCATATCTTCCTCAGGCCGGAACCGCCGCGGCATCGCATTCGCGATCTGCCTTTGCCTGACGACGCGTAAGCGTTGTAGCGGCGAATTCTATCCCTCCCATGAGAGCCTGTCGTCGAGGAGGCGCTGCACGATGTTGTTGTCAAGCAGCCAGCGCAGTACCCGGATGTTCTTGTCCTCCGATCCCCCGAGCTCCCTTACCAGGTCATCGGGCAGCATGGGTTGTTTTTCAAGCTTTTGCCGGATTTTATCCTCGATGTAATCAAATTCGAATTTGGGAAGATCGAGTTCCTTCTCCTGCATGCAGACGTCGCAGTGCCCGCAGCGGTTTTTTCCCTTCTCCCCGAAGTAGGCCAGGAGGTATAGGCTGCGGCAGCGGTGTTTTCCCGAAACATAATCCATCATGGCCTCCAGCCTCGCGGAATACTGCTTCCTGCGGTCCAGGTAATGCTCCCTGCTGATGTGCAGGTTCTTCACATCCAGGCGTTCCTCCGTAAAGATGATCACCGGGGTTTTCTTCTGGGGAAGGTAACGGATAATTCCCATGTTGTTCAGCCGCAGGAGGTACTGTTTGATCAGTTCGGGTTTCACCCCTGCCGCCCTGGCAAGCGATTCCTCGTAGATGGTGACGAAATCGGTAAACACGCCGGTGTAGGTCCTGAGCACCAGCTTGATGAATGCATCGAAATCCACGTTTTCGATCTGGAACCGGTACAATTCCTCCCGTCCCACCTGGAACCGGATTTTCGAGGGATTGAATATTTCGTCGGTCAGTTCCAGGTATCCTTCCGCCTGCAGGAATTTCAGGCTGCTGTATATGGTCAGTATGGAGAGCTTGTACCGGCCGGCGAATTCCACTACATTGAAATCGAACACCTGGTTCTTTCCCGATCCGACCGGAATCTGGTAGAAATTCCCGAGCGCGCGGTAGATCTGCTTGATCTGGTCGATCTCCGGGTAGTTCATCTGCACCCTTTTTTCCATGCCGGTCCGGTCAGCGGGACTGAACAAAAGGATAGCATGGGCGGTCTTATGGTCCCTTCCTGCCCTCCCCGCCTCCTGGAAGTAGGCCTCTATCGAATCGGGCAGATCCATATGAACCACGAAACGGACATCCGCCTTGTCTATGCCCATGCCAAAGGCATTGGTTGCTATGATGACGCGGATCCTTCCGCTCATCCATTCCGATTGCTTGCGGCTGCGGGTCTCGGGACTGAGTCCCGCATTATAATAATCACAGGAGAACTTCTTTTTCCTGAGCATTTCGGACAATTCCCGGGTTTTTTTCCGGCTGCGTGCGTACACAATGCCCGATCCCGGAAGCCTGGAGAGCAGGTCCTGCAGGTACTGTTCCTTGTCCTCCACCTGTTTCACCGTATAGACCAGGTTTTTTCGCTCAAAGCTTCCCCGCAGCACATTCTTCTCCCGGAACTTCAGTTTTTCCTGTATATCCTCGATCACCTCCCTGGTGGCCGTGGCCGTAAGTGCAAGGAAGGGGACCTCAGGGATCATTTCACGCAGGCGGGCGATCAGCAGGTAGGAAGGCCGGAAGTCGTATCCCCACTGGGAAATGCAGTGTGCCTCATCGACCGCCACCAGGGAGATCTTCATCTGCGGAAGCCTTACCCGGAAGATCTCTGTGCCGAGCCTTTCCGGGGAAACGTACAGGAACTTGAAATTCCCGTAAACGGCGTTGTTCAGCCCGACGTCGATCTCCTCCCTTGAAAGTCCCGAATGCAGCGCAATGGCCCGGATGCCCATATGGTTGAGCTTTTCCACCTGGTCCTTCATCAGTGCGATCAGCGGTGTAACCACCAGGCACATGCCTTCCCCGGCAAGCGTGGGAACCTGGAAGGTGACGGATTTCCCTCCTCCCGTCGGCAGGAGTCCGAGCGTATCGTGCCCGGCCACCACCGATTTGATGATATCCTCCTGGACGGGCCTGAAATCCGAATAACCCCAGTAGCGGGTCAGTATCTGCTGGTAAAGGTTCATGAATTTACGGGTACCTCCTGTTTATGATCAAAGCTGCCGGATAACTGTTTGCATCTATGTCCAATATCGCCATTTTTTTTGTATTTTCGCACAATTTTAAACGCATCAAAACCACCGCGTATGTCTTTCCAGGAAGATAAGATCCGATCCGAAGGCCTGACCTTTGACGATGTACTGCTCGTCCCTTCATACTCCGAGGTCATGCCCAGGGAGGTCAGCCTCCAGACGGCTTTCTCCCGCAACATCCGCCTGAATATTCCCATCGTATCTGCTGCCATGGATACCGTTACGGAGGATAAGCTTGCCATAGCCATTGCCCGCGAGGGGGGCATCGGCGTCATCCATAAGAACATGTCGGTCGATAACCAGGCCCGCCACGTCAGGAAGGTAAAACGGGCCGAAAACGTCATGATCCTTGATCCCGTGACCATCCACCAGGACGGTACCATAGCCGATGCGCTCAACCTCATGCAGGAATACAGGATCGGCGGCATACCGGTGGTGGATAAAAAAAATAAGCTGATCGGAATCGTGACCAACCGGGATCTTCGTTTTGAAACCCTGATGAGCCGGCCGATCAGGGAAGTGATGACCGGCAGCGGGATCATCACCACCACACAGGACACGGACCTGGTGAAAGCGGCGGAGATCCTTCAGAAGCATAAGATCGAAAAACTGCCCGTGGTGGACGGGGACAATACCCTGATCGGGCTCATCACCTACAAGGACATCACAAAATCGAAGGACCGGCCCAATTCATGCAAGGATTCCAAGGGCAGGCTGCGTGTGGCAGCAGCCGTGGGCGTATCAGGCGATACCGAAGAACGCATCCAGGCGCTCGTCGAAGCAGGGGTGGATGCCGTGATCATCGACACCGCACACGGGCATTCAAAGGGGGTCATGGAGACCCTGAAACGTGTACGCAAGCTGACGAACCAGGTCGACATTATCATGGGTAACATCGGCACCGCCGAGGCCGCGAGGGACCTGGCAAAGATCGGTGCAGACGCCGTTAAGGTCGGGATCGGTCCCGGTTCAATCTGTACAACAAGGGTTATCGCCGGGGTGGGTATACCACAGCTGACCGCCATTTACGACGTCTCCAAAGCGCTTGAAGGATCGGGCATCCCGGTAATTGCCGACGGAGGCATCCGCTATTCCGGCGACATCGTGAAGGCACTTGCCGCAGGAGCCCATTCCATCATGGCCGGCTCGCTTTTTGCGGGTGTGGAGGAGTCTCCCGGGGAAACCATCATCTACAACGGGCGGAAATATAAATCCTACAGGGGAATGGGTTCCATCGAGGCCATGCAGATGGGATCGAAGGACCGGTATTTCCAGGATGTGGAAGACGACATCAACAAGCTGGTCCCCGAGGGAATTGCTGCCAGGGTACCCTACAAGGGAACGCTTTCCGAAGTGGTTTTTCAGCTGATCGGGGGACTCCGGGCCGGCATGGGATACTGCGGCGCGCCCACGATCGGGAAGCTGCAGAAGGCCCAGTTCGTCAAGATCACACATTCCGGCATCATCGAGAGCCATCCCCACGATGTGACCATTACCAGGGAAGCACCCAATTACAGCCGGTAATATATTCAGGAATATCACGTTTGAATATCACATAACCAAAACAGTATATCAATATGAAGACCTTGCAAAATTACATCCTGGCACTGCTCCTAGTTGCACCAGCACTGGCTGCCCAGGACATTAACGATGAGATACTGATGACCATCGACGACCGGAAGGTCACCGTGGAGGAATTTGAGCGGATCTACCACAAGAACAACAGCAATACGGCCCTGGAACAGCAAACGGTTGATGAGTACCTCGACCTTTTCATAAACTTCAAGCTGAAGGTAATCGAGGCCGAGAACATGGGACTCGATACCACACAGGCCTTTCTCCGGGAGTTCAACGGGTACAGGAAACAGCTCGCCAAGCCTTACCTGTCCGACCAGGAAGAGGTTGACAACCTGGTGAAAGAGGCATTCGAAAGGGCACAGAAGGAAGTGCATGTGGAGCATATCCTGATCCGGATGAACGAGTTCGCAGGTCCCGAAGATACAACCCTCACCTACAACAAGGCCATGGAGATCCGCAACAGGATCCTGGCGGGCGAGGATTTCGGTACCATGGCAAAAGCCTATTCGGATGATCCCTCCGCCAAGAGCAACGGAGGCGACCTGGGATGGTTCACCGTATTCCGCATGGTCTACCCATTCGAGACCGCCTGCTACAACACTCCTAAAGGGCAGATCTCCATGCCCTTCAGGTCACGTTTTGGATACCACCTGGTCAAGGTGCTGGACGTAAGGCCCGCCCGCGGGAATGTACAGGTTGCCCACATCATGGTCATGGTACCGGAATCCATGACGGACGAGCAGAAGGCCAAAGCCGGAGAAAAGATCGACCGGCTGTACGACAGCATCCAGGCCGGGAAGGATTTCGCCACTATGGCCAGTAAATATTCGGAGGACCGCGGATCCGCCCAGCGGGGAGGCGAACTGCCCTGGTTCGGCACCGGACGCATGATAAAGGAATTTGAAGACGCCTGCTTTGCCCTGAAGAACATCGGCGACGTCTCCCGGCCCATCCGGACCTCTTTCGGATGGCACATCATAAAACTGCTGGACAGGAAAACCTATGATGATTTTGAAGAAGTTAAGGCGGACCTGCAAAGCGCCGTGACCAAATCCGACCGAAACGCATACAGCAGGACGGCGATGATCGAGCGCATCAAGAATAAGAACGGTTTTACAGAAAACCCGGCGAATCTGCAGGCCTTCTATTCCCTTGTTGATACCAGCATCTTCACAAGGCAGTGGGATGCCTCCGGGGCCTCCAGCCTGAAAGGAGTTCTGTTCACCATCGGGGACTGGAAGGTTACCCAGGGAGATTTCGCACGCTACCTCGACGGCCGCCAGGGAGGTAGGAAGATCAACCTGAAAGTATTCATCAATAACGAATACCGGAGTTTCGTGGAGCAACAGGTACTCCAGTACGAAGAAGACCAGCTCCCGGGTAAATATCCTGAATTCAGGAATCTCGTCCAGGAATACCACGACGGCATCCTGCTGTTCGACCTGACCGACAGGATGGTCTGGTCGAAGGCGGTGGAGGACAGCGCGGGACTGGAAGCCTTTTTCGATGAAAACAGGAATAATTATAAATGGGAAAAACGAATGGACGCCACGGTTTACACCTGCAGGGATGAGGATGTTGCACGGTTTGCTAAAGGGCTCCTGGAGAACCAGAAGAAGAAGAAGAAAACGAAAAAACCGGGACCCGCTGACATTCAGTCTAAAACGATTGCTGGATTTGCCGATAACAGCTGCATTACCTTTGAGAACAGAAAACTGGAAAAAGGAGACAACGACCTTGCGGATAAAATGGACTGGAACCAGGACCGGATCTCAGGCATCCAGACAGAGAAAGGGAAGGCCGTCTTCCTGGTTAATAACAAGATCCTCAAACCTGAACCGAAGCAGCTCGAGGAATGCCGTGGCCTTGTTACAGCCGATTACCAGAATTACCTGGAGAAGAAATGGATCGAGTCCCTCAGGGCCAAATACCCGGTACACGTGAATGAAGAATTATTGTCCCGTATCAAATGACCGAAATATGCGCAGGACAGGCTTCCTATTATTTCCGCTGACAGGGACGGTTGCCATGCTGGCAGGGGCGGTTGCCATGCTGACAGGGGCGGTCGTCCTTCTGACCGCTGTAGTCGCGTGCACCACCCTTGAAAACCGCAGCAAGGAGAAGTCCCTCGCCAGGGTCTACGAAAAGAGCCTGTACCTGTCGGATATCCATGACATCTTCCCGAAAAGCGTATCCCCTGCCGACAGCATGATCATCCTCCAGAATTTCGTGGACAAGTGGGTCAAGAAACAGCTGATCCTGCACAGGGCTGAGCTCAACCTGACCGAAGAACAGAAAGATGTCACCCAGCAGCTGGATGAGTACCGTTCTTCCCTGCTGATCTATAAATACGAACAGAGCCTCATCGCACAGAAACTGGATACCGTCATCCGATCCGGGGAGGTACAGGAATATTACGATGAAAATCCTTCCAATTTCAGCCTGGAGGAACACATTGTCAGGTGCCTTTTTATTAAACTGCCGGTCGATGCTCCCAATCTTTACCAGGTGAGGCAACTCTACCGGTCGGAACGGGAGGAGGATATCCAGCAACTCGAAAGCTACTGTTACCAGTACGCGGTCAAGTACGATTACTTCAACGAGGAATGGATCCCGTTCGAAAACATCACCCAGGAACTCCCGAATGAGATCAGGAGCCCGGAGAGGTATCTCAGGTATAACCATTACATTGAGCAGCAGGATTCGCTCTTCCGCTACCTGGTGAATATCCGGGAATACCATCTGGCAGGAGAGGTTGCCCCGCTTTCCTATGTGGAATCTAATATCCGGACGATTATCCTGAACAAGCGAAGGGTTCAATTCATAAGGGACCTGGAAAATAATATTTATATGGATGCGTTAAACAGGGGGGACTTCACCGTCTACTGATAAACACATCCGATCAGCACCGTACCTGAATGCATATCCTGAAGATCATTAAACGAATCGCAGCTTTTTCAGCCCTTACGCTGGTTTGCTTCATCCCCGCGGGGGGACAGATGGTCATTGACCGAATCGTGGCCGTTGTCGGGGAGCACAGGATACTCCAGTCTGACGTGGAAACCCAGTACCTCCAGAACCGGGCACAGGGCATCCCCATGCCCGGCGATCCCAAATGCAGCGTCCTGGAAGATTATCTCTCCCAGAAACTGCTTGTCAACCAGGCTAAGATTGACAGTGTTGAAGTGTCCGAGGGAACGGTGGAAATGGAACTGAACGGAAGGCTGGATTACTTTATAAACATGATCGGCTCACAGCAGGCCCTCGAGGAGTATTTCGGGAAAAGCATTATCCAGATCAAGGAGGATATGCGCCAATCCGTAAGGGAAAGCCTTCTGATGAGGCAGATGCACGGCAACATTACCAAAGATGTGCGGGTGACCCCTTCCGAAGTGAAAAACTACTACAACAGCCTTGCAAGAGACAGCATTCCCTTTATCGATTCAAAGATCCAGATCAGCCAGGTCGTCATGTATCCCGAGGTAACAGTGGAGGCCATTTTTGCAACCAAACAGAAACTGCTCGATCTCAGAAAAAGGATACTGAACGGGGAAAAATTCTCTACCCTGGCGGTTCTCTATTCAGAGGGACCCAGTGCTCCGAAAGGAGGCGAGATCGGTTTCATGGGCAAGGGGGAACTGGACCCCGCCTATGCAAAGGCCGCTTTCAGCCTCAAGGAGGGAGGGATCTCCACCATCGTGGAATCCTCCTTCGGTTACCACATCATCCAGCTGATCGAACGCAGGGAAGACAGGGTCAACACCAGGCATATCCTCATGAAGCCTGAAATCGATCCGGAAGCCATCGTGGCGACCCGGAGGAAGCTTGACAGCATTGCCACGCTCATCCGTACCGATACGATCGACTTTGATCTTGCGGCAAGGATCTATTCGCAGGACAGGAATTCTGCCGTGAACGGGGGCGTCGTGGTGAATCCGCTTAACAATACCACCGAGTTCGAGATGGATGACCTGCAGCCCGCAGAATTCGTGGCCCTCCGGGACCTGAACGTGGGCGAAATCACCGATGCCTTCAAGGCAGAGGACGAAAACGGTAAAGAAGTCTACAAGATCATCCTGCTGCAGAACCGCACAAGACCGCACCGGGCCAACCTGAAAGACGACTACAAGGTGCTTCAGGAGATGGCCCTTGAACGTAAAAAGGATGAAGCAATCCAGACTTGGCTGGATGAAAAGATCGAGGAAACCTATGTCAAAATCGATAATTCATTTGCCGGTTGCGCATTCCACAAGAAAGCTTGGTTAAAAAACTAGGGATATTCCTTCTGAGGCCCTGCCTGCTGCTGTTGGTTCTGCCTGCATTCCCCTCATTGCTCAGGGCACAGAATGAGCGGAAAATCGAGATCCTGAATTCGGATTACATGGAATATGACCGGGATATCGGTCGCGGTGTGGTGAAATATGTCGGAAATGTCGCATTCAAACAGGAGGACATGCTGCTCTACTGCGACAGTGCATGGTTCTTTTCAAAGGAGAACAAGGTAGACGCCTACCATTCGGTCCACATCATCCAGGGGGATACCCTGCATCTTTACGGAGACATGCTCCGGTATTTCGGGAACCTGAAACTGGCTGAAGTGCGGGATAATGTCACACTTGTGGATAAGGAAACGGTGCTGACCACCGACCACCTGGATTTCGACCTCAAAAAAAACATCGGGTATTATGAGAACGGGGGACACATCGTGAACGGTGATAATACCCTGGACAGCCGGAGAGGTTATTACTACAGCAGGAAGAAGACACTTTATTTCATGGACAGCGTCATCATCGTTAACCCCGACTACACCATCTATGCTGACACCCTCCAGTACCACACGGTTACCGAGGTAGCTTATTTCCTCGGTCCCACACGGATCGTCAGTCCGGATAATTACATCTACTGCGAGAACGGCTGGTATGACACCCGGAACAACCGGTCACAATTTAACGAAAATGCCTTCCTGGAATCCTCGGGGCAGTATCTCAGGGGCGACAGCCTTTACTACGAGAGGGATGCCGGAATGGGAAGGGCTTTCGATAACGTTGAACTTTATGATTCAGCCAAACAGCTCATCCTGCGCGGGAATTATGCTCTGTATTATGAAGAACCCGAGTATGCCATGCTCACGGACAGTGCCCTGCTGGTCCAGATCTCGGAGGGGGACAGCCTCTTTGTGCATGCCGATACCCTGACTTCCGCCACGGATACCTCGGGCCTGTACAAGATCCTCCGGGCGTATTACCGGGTCAAGATTTTCAGCCTGGATATGCAGGGAAAATGCGATTCCCTGAGCTATGTGGAACAGGACTCCGTCTTCCGGCTGACAGGTGAGCCGGTCATCTGGTCGAAAAGTTACCAGCTCACCGCCACGAGGATCGATCTGCACATGGCTTATGACAAACCCGATTACATCGATATGACGAACTCGGCCTTCATCATCTCAAGGAATGATTCCATCCGGTTCACACAGATCAAGGGACGGGATATGAAAGGAATATTCACCGACGGGGAACTATCAAGGATCGATGTCAACGGCAACGGGCAGACCATATACTTTGCTATTGACGAGGGTCAGCTGATCGGTGTGAATAAGGCGGAAAGCAGCAACATCCGCATTTATTTCGAGGCAGGGGAACTCGACCGGATCAATATGATCTCGACTCCCACAGCTGTACTTCATCCTCCGGGTGAACTTTTAAAGGAGGAACTCTACCTGAGCGGTTTCATCTGGCTTGAGGAACACCGGCCCCTGAAAATGGAGGAAATTTTCAAGTGGGAAAAATAAAAAACAGGGCCGTGCCATTATAAAAGAAAGGGGGGCCGTGCCCCCCTTCTCAATCAGTATTCGTCTTCATTAAAAAAGAAATCATCCTTACTCGGATAGTCTGGCCAGATGTCTTCGATACTTTCATAAATTTCACCCTCATCCTCAATTTCCTGCAGGTTCTCAATGACCTCGAGTGGTGCACCGGAACGGATCCCGAAATCAATCAATTCATCTTTGGTGGCTGGCCAAGGTGCATCTTCTAGCTTAGAAGCTAACTCTAACGTCCAGTACATAATGCAAGCAATTTAATACAAAGTCAAACTGTAGAAGCCTACCCTCTAAATTCGTGCAAATATAAAAAAAAATGAAAATTACAATTCAGGATGCCAGGGAATTTCTTCAACTTTAAAATCCCTGCCGGTTTTCCTGGCCAGCACGAACAGGTAATCGGAGAGCCTGTTAAGGTATTTTACAAGCAGGGCGGCCTGTCCGGAACTTTTGATAAAGGGGGCCGAATACCTTTCCGCCCGCCTGCAGGTCGTCCTTGCAAGGTGGCAATAACTGACAACCGGATGCCCGCCGGGAATTATGAAGGAGGTTAGTGCCGGTAATTCCGATTCCATTGCGTCAATCCTTTCCTCGAGGAGGCTGACATCGTTTTCCCGGATCTCGGGAAGTTTAACCGCACCTTCAGGCTTTTCGCTGGCCAGAATGCCTGAACCGGTCATGAGACGGTCCTGTATCCGCAGCAGGTCCCCCCGGAGGCCTTCATCTTCCAGGTGATCCCTCAGCAGCCCGATCCAGGAATTCAGTTCATCCAGGGTGCCGTATGCTTCAAGACGGGGGTGGTCCTTGGGTACAAGATGTCCCCCCAGCAGAGAGGTCATGCCCCTGTCCCCCGCTTTGGTGTAAATCTTCATCGGGTATTACTTCCGGGGTTCTGATTCGGCCGTCAATTCATTCAGCCGGTCATATTCGATCTCTCCGTCTATCAACCGGACCACCCTCCTGGCCCTGAGCGCGATGTCTTCTTCGTGTGTAACCACGATAATGGTATTGCCCATATCGTGGATCGCATTAAAAAGGTCCATTATATCACGTGTGGTCCTGGAATCCAGGTTACCGGTCGGTTCATCGGCCAGGATGATCGAGGGATGGTTGACCAGGGCTCTGGCAATGGCCACACGCTGCCTCTGTCCCCCTGATAATTCATTGGGTTTATGGGAGATACGATCAGTTAACTGTACGCTCTCAAGCACTTCCTTTGCCCGTTCCAGGCGGTCATTTTTGGAATACCCGGCATAGATCAGCGGGAGCATGACATTTTCGAGCGCGGAATAGCGGGGCAGCAGGTTAAAGGTCTGGAAAACAAACCCTATCTCATTGTTCCGTATGTCTGCCAGCTGGTTGTCCTCCATCTTGCTGACGTCTTTCTGGTTGAGAATGTACTGTCCACTTGTGGGTGTATCCAGGCACCCGATGAGATTCATCAGGGTAGATTTCCCGGAACCCGAAGGTCCCATGATCGCCACGTACTCATTTTTCTTAATGTCCATGGTAATCGATCTGAGTGCCCTTACGATAATTGTGCCCACCTTGTAATTCTTGACGATCTTCTTAAGCTCAATGAGGTTTTCCATAGATCCTTAAAATTTGTACGAATTTAAACATATAAACGGAACGGGTGCCACAATATTTTTAAAAATTACGAATTAAGTGGACCCTTGGGAAACCGAATCCGGCGAGGATTATTCCTGTGTTGAAAAGTTCAAGGCTCAGGCTGACTTCCTCTCTTACGGTCTGTTCCTTCCATGCCTTGTACATGCCGGCTGACCAGTGGATATCGTCAAGCACCAGGACGGCCCTTGAGAGTCCTGCGTTAAATACCATCGAGCAATACTGCAACAGGCGTTCCCCCCGGTGATCCCCATCCAGGAAAAGCAGTAATTCCCCGGGTACCTGCCGGAGCGTTTCCGGCAGCCAGTCGAGGAAAACATCACAGGTTACCTCAATATTGGATACTCCCATTTCCCGGATATTCGATCCGGCAAGGCCGGCTATGGCAGGCGATCCCTCGCAGGTGAGGATACGTGACCGGGGACACGCCATACCCATGTATAAACTGCTGATGCCGGTCCCCGTACCGAGTTCCACCACCAGCGGAAAATTGAAATAGCGTGCAATCCTTGCCAGAAGTCGGCCTTTCGCTGGACTGACAGCCGTGGTCCTGACGAGGTGCCGGACGGTTCTGCCTTCCTGCGCAGCCCGCCTGGATCCGGCGCCATGGTCCACCACCGGCAGGAGCTTCCTGTTCCGGCGAAGGGACCTGCGCAGCTCTTCTATCCCATCAAGACCGGGGACATCCTCTCCGCGGACTGCTTCAAGGATGAATTCCCTTGCCGGGGAAGGATATGAACGCCATCCCCGGCGTGTTGCCAGTCCCGCCAGGAACCGGAAATACAGCAGGATACGACCGACCATGCCAGGCAGATTTTAAAAAGGCAAATATAAGGTTTGAGGCTAAGTTTTACGATATTTATTGTTTATTTGCGGACAGGGATGGCCGATGTATTGCAGACAGATATCAAGTTTCTTTCAGGGGTTGGTCCCAAGCGGGCCGAACTGCTGGGGCAGGAACTCAGGATACGGACATTCGGGGACCTGCTCTATCATTTCCCCTACCGGTACATCGACCGGTCCCGCTTCTATAAAATCTCCGAGATCAGTTCTCAGCTCCCCTACATCCAGATCCGGGGCAGGATCACCTCCCTGGAGGTGGCCGGTCCCAAATACAAAAAAAGGCTGATCGCAAGCTTTTCCGACGAGACGGGCAGGATCGAGCTGGTCTGGTTCCAGGGGATCTCCTGGATACGCGAGACCCTTAAAACCGACCGGGAATACATCGCCTTCGGAAAGCCCACCCTCCACGGCAGGAAGATCAACCTGGTCCATCCCGAGCTGGAGGATGCAGAAAAGTTTGAAAAACAGCCGGGTAGCGGACTCCAGGCCATGTACAGCACGACGGAAAAACTGAAGAAGAATTACCTGACATCCCGGACCCTGCAGAAACTTATCACAACCCTTTACCAGTCCCACAACCCCAGGATCACGGAAACCCTCCCGGAAAGCCTGGTCAGGAAGCTGCGCTTTCCATCGCTCGAAAAGTCCCTCTTTACGGTCCATTTCCCGAGCGATGCCAGGGAACTTGAGAAAGCCACGTCCAGGCTGAAGTTCGAGGAACTCTTCTTCATCCAGCTGAACATCCTGAAACAGAAAGTGCACCGGGAAACTCACTTCCAGGGATTCGTCTTTTCCAGTGTAGGTGAATACCTCAACAGCTTTTACAGGGAGCAGCTGCCGTTCGAACTGACCGACGCGCAGAAAAGGGTGATCCGCGAGATCCGGAAGGACCTTGGCTCCGGCAGGCAGATGAACCGTTTACTGCAGGGCGATGTGGGAAGCGGCAAGACCCTCGTTGCCCTGATGAGCATGCTGATCGCACTGGATAACGGGTTCCAGGCGGCTCTCATGGCACCCACTGAGATCCTTGCCAACCAGCATTTGGAAACCCTTAAAAAAATGCTGGGCGATATGCCCGTTAGATATGCGCTGCTGACCGGATCGACGAAAAAACCTGAACGGGATGAAATCTCCGTGGGACTGATGGACGGGAGCCTGCAGATCCTGGTGGGGACCCATGCCCTGATCGAAGAAACGGTGCAGTTTGCCAACCTCGGACTCGTCATCATCGATGAACAGCACCGGTTCGGGGTTGCCCAGCGCGCAAAGCTCTGGCAGAAGAACATCCAGCCCCCCCATGTCCTGGTCATGACCGCCACCCCCATACCGCGGACCCTGGCCATGACCCTGTACGGGGATCTCGACGTATCGGTGATCGATGAGATGCCGCCGGGAAGAAAACCCGTGAAAACGCTCCATTTCACGGATTCAAAACGGCTCAGGGTGCACGGGTTCATGAGGAAGCAGATCGCCGAGGGCAGGCAGATCTACATCGTCTACCCCCTGATCAAGGAGTCGGAGAAAATGGACTACAAGGACCTCGAAGACGGGTATTTCAGCATCAAGCAGGCTTTTCCCTCCCCCGATTATGCGGTAAGCATCGTCCACGGAAGGCTGAAACCGCAAGACAGGGAATTCGAGATGAAACGCTTCCTGGAGAAAAAGACACAGATCATGGTGGCCACCACCGTGATCGAGGTCGGGGTGGATATTTCCAACGCAACGGTCATGATCATCGAGAGCGCCGAGCGCTTCGGGCTCTCGCAATTACACCAGCTCAGGGGAAGGGTCGGACGCGGTGCGGACCAGTCCTACTGCATCCTGATGAGCTCCTACCGGCTCGGCGATGAGGCCAGGCAGAGGATCGAGACCATGGTACGGACAACCGACGGCTTCGAGATCGCCGAGGCGGACCTGAAGCTGCGTGGTCCCGGTGACATCGAAGGCACCCAGCAGAGCGGGATCCCCTTTGAGCTGAAAATTGCCAGCCTCGCCAGGGATGCCCAGATCCTCCAGTATGCCAGGAACATCGCGGTTGAAATTCTGGAAGAGGACCCGATGCTGGACGAACCGGAAAACGAAGTGCTCGTGAAACAGCTTAAAAAAATGTCGAAGGGATCCTTCGACTGGAGCGTGATCAGCTGACTGCAATTGGCCAATCCTCTGACCGGATCCGGACCTTATTTAAACACAATTTAAATTACGTAGCCTGAAGAAAAACTGATAAAAAGCAACATTCGGGTCTTTGAACATACATAATTTTGTATCCGGAAACGAAAGGAGATATTTCTTGAATGGCTGAGCACAGGATTTCACATGACGGAATAGTGGATTCACTGGAGGGAAACGATGTTGTTGTAAGGATCACAAGCTATGCTGCATGCAGCGAATGCCATGCCCGGGGTGCCTGCAATGTAACGGAAGTGAAGGAAAAATACCTCCGCGTAAAAGCATCCCATTCCGGCTTCAGGACCGGGGAAAAGGTCCGGGTGGTCCTTTCGCAATCCCTGGGATTCAGGGCGCTCTTCCTGGGTTATGTACTCCCCTTCCTTCTGGTGCTCACTGCCCTGCTCATAACCACTGCAGCCGGGTGCTCGGAGCTTGTGGCGGGACTCTTATCCCTCTCCGTCCTTGTCCCCTACTACATTCTGCTGAAAATTTTCCGGGGCAGGCTTGACCGGCGTTTTTCATTCTCCCTGCAGAAAACCTGAGCCATACATCCATGAACCCGATCGTACTATATACCATCCTTTCACTCAGTGCTACCGGGATCGCGGCGGCCCTCATACTGTTCTTCATTGCGCAGCGGTTCAGGGTCATCGAGGATCCCCGCATCGACGAGGTGGAGGATGCCCTGCCTGCAGCAAACTGCGGAGGATGCGGATACCCCGGTTGCCGGAATTTCGCAGAGGCCTGCGTGAAAGCGGATTCCCTGGGCAGCCTTTTCTGTCCCGTTGGAGGGAACGACACCATGAAAAGGGTCGGTGAGATCCTCGGGATGGAGGCTGAGGAACAGGATCCCCAGGTGGCGGTGGTGCGCTGTTCGGGTTCCTATGCCTGCAGGCCACGCACGAACTTTTACGACGGTGCGGCTTCCTGTGCTGTCGCCAGCAGCCTTTATGCCGGCGATACCGGGTGCCAGTACGGATGTTTGGGACACGGGGACTGCGTAAGGGTATGCGATTTCGATGCCATCCATATGAATCCCCGGACATGCCTGCCCGAGGTAATTGATGAAAAATGTACCGCCTGCGGTGCCTGCGTGGATGCCTGTCCCAAGAACATCATTGAACTCAGGAGACGGAACAAGAAGGACCGCAAGATCTTTGTCAGCTGCATCAACGAGGAAAAGGGCGGGATTGCCAAAAAAAGTTGCTCGGTGGCCTGCATAGGCTGCGGGAAATGCGTGAAGGTCTGTCCCTATGATGCCATCACCCTTGAAAATTTCCTTG
>Ga0307425_1001242_pt1 | contig 15452 bp, 14 predicted proteins | sample SalMarWE160330MG_FD_202152 | JGI IMG/M metagenome (GOLD analysis project Ga0307425, IMG submission 202152) | Salt marsh sediment microbial communities from the Plum Island Ecosystem LTER, Massachusetts, United States - WE1603-30 | ecosystem: Environmental > Aquatic > Marine > Intertidal zone >... | reverse complement strand
CTTCCGGGTAGATAGAGAGTGTTTCCATCCGGAGAGATAACGGGTGACTCGGCGGAAGCAAAGCCGTCGTCAATATACAATGACCATTCCACTGTCCCGTCAGCTTGGATCGCATATAAGGTATTGCTTTTGGGGCCGCTCTCGGCGACAAAATAAAAGGTAGTATCTTTGACGATTGTCGGTGGACCGGGATTCCCTGGGAGAGTAACCGTATCCAGGGGAGTTCCTCCCTTGCTTAAATTACACAGATAATCACCTTTTGATGTGACGTAGTAAATGCTGCTATCCGCACGAAGAATGACACTTTTTGTATACGGACTATGATCATTGTCAGTGGGGACGTAGCGCCATTTTTCGCTGCCGTCCGGATTGAGGGCGATGAGCTTGTTGGGCAGGCGGCTGGCCACGTAATAGAGCGTCCCGTCCGGGCCGATGATTACATGACTGTTTAACTCCCAGTCCTGCACCGGATTGGCGGACCAGAGCATCTGCCCGGTCTGGGGTCCCCGGTAAGGGCTCCTTCCCGTATGCTGGGGATCGTGTCTGGACATGGGCCAGGGGGAATCGGCCAGGCTGGGCCAGTCCGGGTGCGTCTGGGGACAGGTGACAAATTCCATCGGCTGTGGATTGGTTATTGAATCCTTCTTTTTACAGGCAGCCGCGAGCATGGTCTACAGCAGGATAAACAGAGTCAATTCCCTGACGAATGTAGATTTGGTTTTCATGAGTAATCGACTTTCTTGGTAATTACCATTATAAAATAATAGTATCTTCCTGACAACACCTGAATCAGGTGCCGGCCGGCAGATATTGGGAATGCCTGCAGCCGGCCCCGGACCTGTCTCATTTTTAAATTGTACCCAGTCATCATCAAAATCACCGCAATAAAAAAACCGGGCATTACGTGCTTCTGGTGCACACTCTGCCCGGTTTAATCTCCCCTTATCGTTTACTACGCTGTTTAAAACTGTTTCCCCATATTTCCGCTGATCGAATTAGTTTTAAACCGGGAGAAAAAGTATTTATTAGAAATGTTTGCTCCTATATATGCATTATTAGTAAATTTTTATTGCCAATGTCAAGTACTAATCCAAAAACATTGCTTTAATGCCATTCTGAAAAAATGGCACCATCATTCACGCGATAATCATCGATGCAGGCAGATATGGATCGCCGTGCCTTCCGACCCTTCATCATGCTGTTTTCCGATTCAAAAGCCGGATGCCCGCAGTGCCCGCGCCCTGGCATGGGAGATCCAGGGCAATTTGAAAATTTCAGATTCCTTCCCGTCATCGGCTGGACTGGCAACGGATTTATTCTTCCGGCTGGCAGCCGTGAGCAGGATCAGCAGCAGGACAGACAGGACCGATTCCTTAAAGAATGATACGATTGTTTTCATGAGCAACACTCTCCCCTGTGATTATGTTGCACAATACTACGGTTCTCCTGAAAACCCGGTGTTCGCTCTCGAAACCTTATGGGGCTTCCGCCCCTGGAGGAGGGAACAGAGAAATCATTCTTTAGTCCTTAAAAAATAATTTCGCCGACACATCCGAAACGAATTTGATATGACGATGGCACCCTATATTTTATTAAATGATTGCATCAAAAACAATAGGGTAAACACCCTATTTTTTTAAGTTTATTGTTTTATAATCAGATTTAACTTATTGAATTATAGCAATTAATAAGGGGGGAGCGATGAAAACCGATAAGGTATTTACCCTATAGCATAAGGTGATTACCCTATATGAAGAAGCGTTGTTTTGAATTATATTGATAGAGATGGTATCGGCAATATCCTTTATTTCTTGATTTGGATTGCCGAATATAGTGATTAAATTATTTTCCCTTGACTTTAATATTTTTTGTACCGTAATTTGAAAGGAGCTCCCAATGAGCACCTCTGAAAACAACACTGATTCTTTGGAACAGATTTGGTCGATGATGATCTCCGTTACCTTCGACGAGTTCATCAAGTATCATGTTGGTTTCACCGAAAACAGCGTGCCGGAATGCTATGGTTCGGGTGATGGGCGTTCGTATTGTGTTCAGTGCCCATGGCGGGCCACTTGTTGAAATAATGTTATGATTATTGTAGTGCTATATATTCTTTTTATCGTCCTTGATATGTTGCTGTTAAGCAAGTTTCAAGTGGTTGGCATGAACTATACTATATATTTTTTTACAGGCTCATCGATTATCTACTGCTGGTTTTTAAGGTCCTACTCGGCCACATTGAAAAAAATATTTTCAGTCAACTCACTGTTTTGGACGTTCTTTTTGTTTAATATTCTGGTCTCGCTGCATCAAGTTCTTTTCATGACAGAAGTTTATTTCGATAAAATTGCCGTGTATAATTCGATTGACGTTGTCATTAAGTTGGTGTGGACGATTTTATCATTACTTTTATTATGTATTCTGCTTGTATTAAGGATTACAAAGAAGAGAATAATTCCCAAAGTAGTTATTACTTCTTTAATAATAACTGCTGTTAAGTTTGGCCTTGAGAGTATCGTACAACGAATGCCTGTTTTGATCTATAGATATAACGGTATTATCGATTTGCTTTTAGTCTTTATCTGGTTTCGTATTATATTTTTATTAATTGAGAAGGACAACCAATTTGAACTTTTTGGATCAAAAATTTTTAACGTTTATTAATTTCTTTCTATTGGTACTTATTCTTTCTGCACTGATCATATATTTGTACAAGTATAAAATTGAATTGAAAAAGGTTCAATATTTACAAGGGTTGGCCGAACAATATAAAGATCTTGTCCAATCGACGTCCGAGGGGGTCATCCGATTTAAAGGCAATGGCGAGATCATCGGTATTAACCCGGCGGGAGCACGGTTGCTGGAGTTTTCGGAATTGATGGATGACTGCCCCATTACGGAGTTTTTCGATCCCGAAGACATGGAATCACTGACAAACGCGTTATCCGGAAATGTTGATAGCGTCACCGCTGAGTTGCAGCTGCGGCGGGAATCTACGAAGCCGAGATTTATCAACCTTTCTTTACACAGCCGCTCGGAAGAGAGTGAAACGGTCTATGAAGGCATTTTCCGGGATGTTACGGAAAAAGTGCTGCTGACAGAAGAGCTGTTTAAGCATAAAAACAATCTGGAAAAACTGGTGCAGGAAAAATCCGACCAGCTGGTGACGGCCATGAAATCGTACGAGGCCGAACTAAAGTCCCTTTCCGCCAAACTGGTGGACAGCCTGGAAGAGGAGAGAAAAAGAATCGCGCAGAACCTCCATGACGACATGGGTCAGGCTCTCACGGCGATTCAAATCAATCTGGAAGCGATGGACCGGATAGTCAAGGGAACAGATTCAGTAAAAATGAAGAAACGGATAAAAGAAAACCAGAAACTGCTGGCGGATGTCATCGATCAGGTTCATGAGACCTCCATTGATCTTCGGCCCGTGATGCTGGATGAACTCGGGCTGGTGCCTACATTGAACTGGTATTTCAACCGCTTTAGCAAAAGGACCGGTCTGGAGATACAATTCTCCCATGAAGATCTCACCCGGAAGCTGGACACGACCGTATCCACGCTTTTATATCGCATTACCCAGGAGGCTTTTAACAACGTGGTTAAACATGCCGAAGCAAGGTGTATTGAATATGACATATTCAACAGTGATGATGCGGTGGTGTGCAGAATCAGGGATGACGGCAAGGGAATGGAACCGGCCGCCGCCAAAGCAGATGTTCCGGAGAAATTAGGGCTGATCGGCATCAGGGAGCGGGTCGAGACCATGGAAGGAACGTTTACGATCGACTCTCACAGTAATCAGGGTACTTGCCTTACGATCACTATTCCTCTGGGGAGACCATGAGTGATACAATAAAAGTACTCATCGTGGACGACCATAAAATCCTGCAGGATGGATTGACATCTCTGCTGGAAACGCAGGATGATATCGAGGTGGTCGGTGTCGCCGATAACGGTCAGGAGGGCGTTGAAAAAGCGGGGAAGCTCCTTCCCGACGTGGTGCTAATGGATATCACCATGCCGGTGCTTAACGGGCTGGAAGCGACCTATGAGATCACGACGACACTTCCGGATATTAAAGTGCTGGTGCTGACCATGCATGAAACAGATGAATATGTTTATCAGATATTCGCTCAGGGCGCGTCGGGATGTGTTACAAAAAAGGCGGCCTACCAGAATTTAATAGGGGCCATTCGCAGAGTCCATCAGGGTGAGCTGTATATCAGCCCCACAATTTCCCAGTCGGTCATCCGGGAATTCCTGAAAAATAAATCCAGGAAACGGAAACGTGCCGATAAAAGCGAGTTAACCGAACGGGAAATGGAAGTGCTGCGGCTGGTTGTCAGCGGCAAAACAACCAAAGAGATAGCCTACGCCCTCAATATCAGCTACAAGACGGTTGACACCCATAGAGTGCATATTTTTCGTAAATGCAATGTTCATAATATGGTCGATCTCACAAAGTATGCAATCCGAAAGAAGCTTATAGTAGACGAGTAGTACTGCACATGTTTTAGTTGTTTTTCAGTTGATTAATATCAGATCTGTCCCATCCTCTTTCTATTACCCATTGCCTGTGGGCCTTTGCTCTTGTATCACTCCCCGCCGTTCTCGATGGTAACCGTGTTCTTGCCCGGCCGGAATCCCTTCAGCTCTTTGGCCACACTGAGCATGTTGTTGCACAGCACTGTGCCGACGAAGTCCACCATGGGAATCTCCAGTCCCTCGATGCTGAGGCGGACACGGTGCTGTCCGATTCTGCAGTCCTCATACGTCTTCTCCCCCCGGATGATGGCCGCGGCCGGTTCGCTGCAGGTGAGACCGCAGCGGCGGCAGCAGTCGTCGTTCACATAGGGAAGCAGGGGAAAGACTTTCGATCGCCCGGGATATCCATCCCAAAATGATAAGAGTATGAAACGATATAGTCCCTATCCTGAAACGATAAAAATATCGTGCTGCACGGGTACGATTGTTGAGTGGCAATCTATTTACCCGATCGGGGCCGTATCAGAACTTACCCGTGGGAACGGGATGTCCTTTTTGACGGGGCAAAAAGGACCAAAAATCCCTGGCGCGGCTGATTGGATTTTCCAGGTGCGTTCCCATTCTTCGTTTCGCAATGTCCCATCCCGGCCCCCGGAGGCTGATTTTCTCTCACCGCGGCGGCCCGAAAATAAGACGGGCCGCCGATCGGTATCGTTTTCACGCCGGCCCCTGTTCGAATGCGGGATGTTTTGCGGCGGATAAAGCAGCAGCCGCGCCTTCGGGCCGGCCTCCGGTCCGAAATGGAGGTATATTCCCTTTATCCGATCGTCCAGTATATCCACCGATCATCCGGGATAACCATCCTGGGCGCACCAACGGACGTTCCCTCGCGTAGACGTCCGAACAGCAATTTCCCGGATGGAGGGGAGCCCGTCACTACCCAAAGAACGAGTATGCCTTATCATTGCATGACAGCCCATAACAGGGCGACAGGTTTATCCTATCCCGATTCCTCTATTATTGTTGATTTACGTGGAGGGGTGTTTATTATTCCTCTTCGTCCTCGACCGTTACCGTGATCTTCCCCGGGCGGAATCCCTTCAGCTCTTTGGCCACACTGAGCACGTTGTTGCGCAGCACTGTGCCGACGAAGTCCACCATGGGAATCTCCAGTCCCTCGATGCTGAGGCGGACACGGTGCTGTCCGATTCTGCAGTCCTCATACGTCTTCTCCCCCCGGATGATGGCTGCGGCCAGTTCGCCGCAGGTGAGACCGCAGCGGCGGCAGCAGTCGTCGTCCACATAGGGCAGCAGGGGAAAGACCTTTTCCTTGACCAGGGCCAGGAGGCGGGAAGTGTCCTCCTCCCGGCGGGGATCGAAGACCGGCAGGCCCCTGTATTCACGGTGGTCGTTGGCGAAGACGCCGGCGATGGCGAAGGTGCGTCCGTCCAGAAAGTCATCCACCTCCTTTTCATCCTTGCCGCAGACGATCCTGGGCAGGGGATATTCGCTGCAGCCCTCCAACACCAGCCAGTCGGCGGAAATGCGGCTGACGATGCCAGCCAGATCGAACTTTCCCTTATGGAGAAAATCCGTTTCCCTGTCCGAGAGCGCCACTACCGGATCAGCGCCCGCCTGGCTGTGGAGCCAGGTGTTGGTTTCCGGCCGGTCCATGCGGAAGTCCTCCGCGTGAATGCACTTGATGGATGCCACCCTGCCGCCCTCCTGTTTCAACGCGGCGATGAGATTGGTGGCGGCGGTGGTTTTGCCGGATTTGGTATACCCGGTTATCTGAAAGGTAAACATAGTATTCTCCTTGAAGAGATGAGCCCGCTTTTAGCGCATAGCGTTATATAGCAAATATTCCTTAATAAGTCAAATTATATAGCCGGAAGGCGGCGGCGTTGCCCAGCAGCAGCAGGATGATGCAGAAATAATCCGCCGGCCCCAGTGGGTAGGGAAGGGGAATGGGGCCGCTTCCTCGCCGGCCGTAGCCCCGCAGCTCCAGGAGCAGGGAGGTGTGAAAGAGGGTGTTCATGCTGCGCATGAGCAGGCCGTAGAGCAGTTGGCGCAGGGACAGGATCTTGTCCAGCAGGGAGAGGGAGCCGAAGCGGATACCCCGGAAGCGGAGGAACCAGAGGCCGCGGCGGGCCTCCTGATAGATCTCCGGGATAAGGCGCAGGGAGGTGAGAAGGCGCAGGGAGAAGTCAGCGCTCAGTCCCGCCTTGCGGCTGAAGAGGAGGAAGTGAAAGGGGGAGACCCGGGCCATGATAAAGGCCAGGGCGAAGAGGATTAGAAAGCGGATCCAGAGGAGGACGGCCTCCCGCAGACCAGTGGAGAAGATAAGGGGGAATCCCCGCAGCTGCAGCAGCACGGTTCCCTGCCTGCGGAAGATAATCTGCAGCAGAGAGATGAAGAGCAGGGTGACGCCTATCTTGACCAGCCGCCGCAAGAAGCGGGGGAACTCCGCCGGATGCAGCCGCAGGACGAAGCCGCTGAGAAGCAGAAGCCAGAAAAGCGGGATGAGAAGTTTGGCGGACATCACGGCCCAGAGACTGGCCGAAAGGCCCAGCAGCAGGATGGTGAGAAAGTGAAGACCGCGATCGTTCATCCTGGGTCCCCCAGGATTTTTTGGGCGGATTCCCAGGTGATGCGGCGCCAGTTCCCTGCGGCGAGCAGCGGTTCGTACCACTCCTCCCCGGGGAGGGCGCCCAGAACCCAGGAAACCGGGGGCGTATCCGCTGCCATTATCCTATTTCTGATAAACCCGATCAATTTCTCCTGCCAGGCCGGGGAGAGGCCGGAGGGAAGATGATCCAGCAGCAGCCAGCGGGGCGCTTTGGCGTATTGGACCAGAAACCAGACGAGTTTCGTCTCTCCCTGAGAGAGGGTGTAGGGGGAACGCTCCCCCAGATGCATGATATCCAGCTCTGCCAGCAGCGCCGCGGCCCGGTCCCGGTCCGCGGTTTCAGTACGCACCTGCCCCCGCCGGGCAGAGAGGGCGGCCGCCGTTTCTTCCAGGACCCTTTCATTGAAGAAAAAGAGGGGGAAGTGATCCGGCACCCAGCCGGCGAGACCGCCGATACGCTCCAGCCTTCGGGCCGGCTCGCTCCAGAGGGAGTGGCGGGGAAGCGGCTGGGAAAGGAGTTTCTCGCACCAGCCGTCCAGAAGGCCGGGCCGGTGCTGTTCCAGCAGCAACGAAACACCCTCTGGAGCCAGGGCTTCCAGCATTCCGGAAAATCCGTCCATCGGCGGGTCAGATGACAAGATCCCCTCCCTGCAGCCGCCATACCGCACCGCCCTCAAGTTCGAGCCCATGACAGGTGTAGACCAGCGCGGCCTTTCTTTCCCGCACCAGCCAGCGGATAAATCCTTCCCACACCATCATACATTCCGGATCCGCCGTTTTAAAGACCTCGTCCAAAAGGATAAGCTCCGCTCCCTGAAAGGCATAGAGCAGGAGCAGGGCCAGACAGCGCTCCGACGGAGTGAAGCTGGAAAATCTGCAGCGGGTGAATCCCCTCATATCAGGAAAAATCTCCCCTGTTTCATCCAGAAAAAGGTCGATTTCCTGTCTGCTCTGATTGAGGATGGAGGCCGCCAGGAGCAGTTCCTCCTCCAGTGATTCATTGAGCAGATAGAGGCCTGCGTGGCGGCTGTCCACATAGCCGATGAGAGGGAAGAAGGTCTTGGGGGGATTGGTTTTCAGGGAGCGGCCCTGCAGGATGATGTCCCCGCCGTAGGCGGTTCCCCGCTGAAAATGGGGGATCATGCCGGCCAGGAGCATGAGCAGGGTGGATTTACCGCTGCCGTTCTCCCCCCGCAGCCAGATCAGGTCCCCCCCGGTAAGGACGGCATTCAGGCTCCGGAAGAGCGGCTCCTTCCAGGAGAAAGCGAGATTGTCCAGGCGGCATTCCATTACCACCTGAGGATGAGGTAATCCGGCGATTCCGTTCCGCCGAAGGCCTCCCGGACGGCGTCGAAGACGGAGGCGGAGCCGGCACCGTCCAGCGTAATTGTCCGGGGATCGGAGATCTGTCCGTCCGGATACACGGTTTTCAGGGTAAGACGGACCGCATCCTCCCCTCCCAGGTAGTGCTCCCGCAGGACCTTCTCCTGCCAGAGACGGGCCTCGTCCTCCGACAATGTTTTAAGAAAGATGCCGCTGGTTCCCGCGCAGATAAAGAGGATGCGGTCGGTTTTCAATCCCACCGGCACGTTGACGCCGTCGATTCTGAACGTTCCGTCCCGGTTTTTCTGCAGCAGCATATGCTTGATAATGGTATTGACCCGGTACTGGCGCAGGAGGCTGTCGCTGGTGAGCACCGAGAAACGCTCCTGCTCCATCCCGAACGCCTTGAGCAGGTCCTGGAGACTAATCGAGGGCAGGAGACCCTGAGGGCCCGAAAGATGGGCGATGGTACGGTGATCCGGCGGGTAGAGGATGAGGGTGCTGCCGCTATCCGACCGGTCCCCGAGATAGACGGTGAGGTGCCCCGGCTGATTGACCCAGTACATGCCGTAGAGATCGGGGAAAACGAGCCGCAGGGGACCGAACTGCTCGGGGAAGGTGTTCTTCCCCGCGATGGCCCAGGCGAACAGGCCGCTGTCCACGGCCTGGAGCAGGTCGCCGCTGAGCACCGACATGTAGCCGTCGGGCGCCGACATTTCCAGACGGGTGACGCGGTCCCGGGGGATGGAGTATTCCTCCAGAAAACCGCTGATGGCCGTACCGATCCATTCCTTCTCCTCTTCCCGGGAACGGCTTCTGGCCCTGACCGTGTCCAGAACCAGGGCCTTGATCTCATCGTAGGAGATAAACTCCTCTCGCCGGGTGTCCGGATGGTCCCGGTCGATCACCGTGAGCAGGAATCCCTTCAGGGGCCGGTTCGTTTGACAGACGGCGCCGGCGGCCAGGGAAAACAGAAGTATGACGAAAAAAGTCTTTGTATGGTTTATCATGATGATATCTCTTTCCTTGTCCGGCTGAATTCGAATTGGGGAAATGCTTTGATCAGCGCCCGATAGAGGGTGAGGGCCAGAAATCCGGCCAGGCCTCCTGCCGCGGCCGCGGGGATGAGGCTGAGCAGCAGGGGCACCGCGGGCAGATGCATGATCAGCAGTCCCACCAGCAGACTGCCGCAAGTGTTGGCCAGTGCGGGGGGCAGAAAAAGCAGCCAGGCCACCCGGCCCCGTCCGATGAGGAGGAAGCTCAGATCCATCACCAAGCAGGGCAGCACGTAGGTCACCAGAGAGAGGATGCCGTGGGAGCCGTAGAGACCGGTGATGAGAAGGATGAATCCCTCCAGCAGTCCCACCAAGGTGGCGGTGCCGAATTTTCGACTCACCAGCAGGGCCAGCAGAGGCCAGAGCATGTAGATCATCCCGGCCAGGGCCCCGGAGGGAATGAAGAGGGCCGAGCCGGCCAGTTTGGCCATGGGGCCCACGATGGGCTTGAGAGCCACGCCGAAGGCGGCCATGAGGATGATGAAACTGTCCTCCAGAGTGGTCCGTTTGGAGATCACGGGCGGCCTCCTCCCTGCTGCCAGATCAATCCCAGAAAGACCTGCCGGCCGGGAGCCGGATAGCCGAGTTCCTCCTGGAAATTGGCGTCCAACAGATTAGCGGCCCGCAGCCTGAGCAGCAGCCCCCCGAAGAGCGGCTGGGTGACGCTGACATTATGCACGGCATAGGCGCCCAGCAGCCAGACTTCCAGATAGGTCGTCCTCTCGCTGAAGTAATTATAGCTGTAGCGGGCCGCCGCCCCCCAGGGCAGCCGCACATCCAGGGCCAGGCTCAGCTGGTGCTGGGGAAGTTCCTGCATGATCTCGGCGGTAGAGAGGCTGCCGAATATGCGGCTGTATCCGATATCTATTGAAACCATGCCGATATCCGTATTGAGCTGCAGTTCCCAGCCGGTCAGATTGGAATCGTCGATATTTGCATAACGGAAGGTGTGGGCGGCCCGGTAGATGAGGTTTTTCAGGCGGTTGCTGAAGAAAGCCGCGTCAGCCGATACGAGGATTTCCCCCACCTGAATATCACGCCGCAGGCCGACCTCGCCTTTCCAGGCCTCCTCGGGCAGCAGATCTTCGTTCCCCGACGATTCGCTATAGAGCTGGTGCATGGTGGGGAAGCGGATGGCGCGGGAACCGCTCAGATGGAGATTGAGCTGGAATGGGAGCGTCTGATTGAGTGCCAGCATGGGCGCGGCGAAGAAAGAATCCCGGCCGTTTTCCGTCACGAACAGATGGGCCGAAAAACCGCCGGTGAGCTGGGTGGACCCGCTCAGCTGCAGCCGGTCCTCGGCGAAGAAGGAGCCGGTGAGATGTTTGTTGGTGTACCAGGGCTCGTCCGTGTCCGGTTTTTTATTCATGAGGTCGCGGCGGAAGTGAAGCCCGGAGTGGAGCCGGTGCGGCCCCAGCACCAGAAACAGTTCCGAGGATCCCCCCAGGGTCCAGTTTTCCAGGATAGAATCGTCGTTGAGTCCGGAACGGGAAGCATCCCGGTAATCCAGGAAGCGATCGTGATAGGCGTCGGCAAAAAGCACTGACTTGAGCGTCAGCAGCTGCGACAGCTGCCACTGGCCGCTCAGGGTGCTGCCGTAGCGGACCCACCAGGGGAATTCCCGGTAGCTGACATCGTCCCAGGAATAGATGCTGGGGGAGATATCCTTGCGGGCCCAGTGGTAGTCCAGGGAAAGGTTGTAGACAGAGCGGTCCGAGGGCCGGTATCCCAGCTTGCCGGCGACACCCATCTTGCGGTAGCCGCTGTGGTCCCGCACGCCTCCGTCTTCCAGGGAGGTGGCGGGGAAATCCCCGCTCATTAAAAAGCCCTTGCTCAACTCTTCGTACCCCGAGAGCCAGTAGTGCAGACTGCCCATCCGTCCCACATGGTTGAGGCTCATTTTGTGGTAGCTGTTGCTTCCCGCCTCCAGATCCAGCCGGGTGGAGGGCGGTTCAAAATCGTTCCTGGTGATGATATTGATCACGCCGCCCATGGTATTGGCCCCGTAGGCCACCGAGGCGGGGCCCTTGACGATCTTGATTTTTTCGATCATGTCCTTGGGAAGCATTGAGAGGTCCGCTTTGCCGTAATAGCCGGGATTGATGGGCCGGCCGTCCACCAGCACCAGGACGTCCCTGGCCTGAAATCCCCGGATACGGGTCTGGGTCTCGGTCTTGGGGCCGCTGGTCACGGTCAGAGACGGCAGCTGACGCAGCACATCGGCCGCGGAACCGCCGCCCCGCCGCCGGATATCTACCGCATTCAGCCGGGTGACCAGAGAGGGCTCCTGGGAGCGCCGGGCGAAGACCACCACCTCATCCAGCTGCAGCACCACCACGGCCGAATCCCCGATGATCCGCACCGTGAGGCTGTCCTGGGCCCGGAGCAGGCTCGGACCCAGAAGGAGGAAATAAAGAAGGAACCGCCGCATCACTGGTTCACCAGAATAGTCCGGAGATACTTGACTTTATATTTCCCTGTGGCAAAATTCGGATCGGTGAAGATGGTCTTGGCGCTTTCCAGCAGCCAGTAGCCGGTCCGGAACTGGGTCCAGTTGAGGTTGTCCGGGGGCTGGTAGCCGTCCACGGCCTCGAGCCGGTAGTTGTAATTCGCCGGAGAGGCGACGATCGTTTCCACGATATCCATCAGGGGGACCGCCGCTTCCAAGACGCCATCGCCGTTGTCCACCATCTGGGGCTGAAAATCGTTCACCAGGGCGAAGCCGCTGCTGTCGGGCGAGGTGATGTCGATCTTCCTGTTTGCGTATATATGGCGGACCTTCTTCACGTTGTAGGCTCCGGCCAGATCCAGCAGATCGTCTGGGAAGACGATGTTGCGGGTGTCCGTGTACATGTAGCCTTCGTCGAGCTGGTCCCAGGTGTTGTCGGGATAGCCCTTGCTGGCCGCGTAGAAGCCGTCCTCACCCACGAAGCGGTAAGCGTAGAGCGGCCGGGCGTTGAAAAGGGTGCCGTCCTTGTCTTCCACCTCGGGGATGAGGGTGGCGCTGATAAAATCCTTGAGCCAGACGGCGTCATTTTCGTTCCAGGCCTTGGCCAGGCTGGTGACATCGAACGAGGGCAGATCATCCAGTTCTATTTTGGTGGAATCGCCGGCCAGATGCACGTAGACGTAGCTGTCCGTTTCAGTGCCGGGTCCGGTAACATTATTTTCTTTTGAACAGCCGAGAAAGAGGGTCAGAAGAGAAAGGATCAGAAAAGCGGGGAATAGACGTTTGGTAAACATACTTCTACTACCTCCTTACATAGGGTCACAATGGGTTGCACGGTTTTCGTGATACCGCTGATAAACAGCTCCTGAGGATCCGGGAAGCTCAACCGCAGCGCAATGGCACGAATGGACTAGGGGAATAGAAATGCGTGCATGATGAACTCCTTTCCAAGGTTGGGAGGCACGGCCGTTTCCCGCCGCACCCTATCGGTCTTTCACCCTGGGCCTGAGCCTGTAGGTGAGAAGACTCGGAGTTATTATGGTGGTCTTTCTGATCCATCTAAAAAATCCAATAAAGAACTCAGATTTTCCGGACAGATCCGCTCTCTGTCATGGTGACGGTGCGATCTTCTCCATAATCTCCAGGACCGGATCCTCACCGTCATCTGCCGGCAAATCAATCACCAGCGGTGTACAATTTAGTTCATTTTTATAGAAATGCAATAGGTTTTTCCGCACCACCACCAGGTTCATCTCATCCCGCCGCTGCCGCAGGAGAGGCAGGGCCCGGCGGTATCCTGCTCCTTTCTTCTCCAATGAACCCAGCTCGTCCACCACCAGCAGGTCAGTCTCCCGGGCTGCTTCCAAAGCGGTATCGGCAAATCTGAAAGCTGCCGGAAAGAATCGATAGCGGCTCACCCCGGGCAGGGGGAAGGGCAGCCGGCGCCGAGATAGGGGCCGCATCTCACCGCTGACGAGGTCCTCTATGTATTTGCCGCCCCGGTCGTCCCCGGGAGAAAGAATCCCCCCCACGCTGATGTTTTTATTTCCGGCCCGCCTGGCGACGTCCCGGCATATTGTCGTCTTGCCGCTGCCCGGAGGGCCTGTTAAAAAGATGTACACTGTATTTCCCATTGCATAATCACGCCGCCGTCCGCCGTCAGTTTTCTGTCCGACCTTTTCAGCGTCGGTCGTATCATCATCTTTATCAATATCTCCAGCTGAGCGTGTCACAGCCGGCGGTGGCGGATTGGAGGGCGCGCTCTTCCGCGACCCGGGCGTGCCAGGCCAGATAGCTCAGCGGCTTTCCCGTTTTCCTGTCCACCATTTCACCGCTCCAGCAGTGTACCTTGCGGTCGCCGTAGGAGACGCTGCCGGCGTAGTAGGGACCGCTGGTGCTTTCCAGAAATTCCTCCATGAGATAGACGGCGTTATTGAGATAGAAGCTGTCCATGTCTCCGATGGAGATGTGGATCTTGCCAGCCAGTTTGGGTCCCAGGGTGGACCAGTCCCGCTGCAGGATGTAGCGCAGGTCGTAGTGCTCGCGCCAGTAGAGGGCCACCTGGTGATTGATCTCGCCGCTCAGTTTATCCCAGATAGGTTTGGGGTAGCCGTCCCGGCCCACCGGACCGAAGACCGCCTGCCATATATCCCACTGGCCCCCGGACCTCGCCCTGGTGCCCAGGGCCAGTTCCAGATGATTCTGATCGGCCATGGTGGAGCTGATATGACCCAGCCAGTCACGCTGGCCCGGCCGAGGGGTCTTTTTCCAGGGACTGTCCAGGAAATAGGCGTTCTTGTCCTGGTAGATATTGACGATCTGGTAAGAGCGGAAATCCACCGGGTCGGGACAGCCGGCCCAGCAGCCGTTGTACTGGTCCGGATAGAAAATCTGCACCGCCAAGGCGGCCCAGCCGCCGGTGGAGCCTCCGCAGAGATAGCGGCTCCAGCCGCTGCCGATACAGCGGAATTCCTTCTCAACAGCGGGGATGAGCTCATGGATGATGGCGTCCCCGTAGGGGCCCACGTTAGCCGAGTTGACGGCGTAGGAATCGTCGTAGTAAGGATTGGCGTGCTGGATGCGGACGGCGATCATGCGGGGAGTGTCCGGCGCGATCCAATCCTGGAAATTCTTGTAGGCGTATTCCTGCCATCTTCTCATCCTGCCGTCCGCGTCGGCATCGGGAGGCGTCTCCCGGATGCTGCGGAAATCATAGGAAAAGTGATCGTGCACGATGAGCAGGGGGTAACGGGCCCTGGGATGATCCTCGTAGCCGTAGGGCAGGAGGATCTGGGCCACGAGATAGACGGGACGGCCCCAGAATGTGCTGAGCAGGTCGCTTTTAATACGGAGATGCTTGATGTATCTGGTGTCCGCCGGTGGCGTGATGGGCGGGATCTTGTTGTCCAGCACGATGGCAATGGTAGTGTCCCGGGCGGGATCCAGATAGATGTCCCGCACGCTGCTGTAGAGGTTGCCGGGAGCCCGGTTCCACTGCTGGCCCTCACCCCGGTCCTGGGGCAGCTTGAGGACGTGACCGTCGGCCCGGTGAAAGGTCTCGTAGCGGTGAAGCAGCGCCTGGACATGGTAGGTCCCGGACGGCAGAGCGGTGATGCTCCGCAGCGGGTAACCGAAGGCGGAGGAGTCCAGAACCGCGGCCTCACCCGGCTTCAGTCCGTCAACGTCGCGGCCGAACACCAGCTGGGTGCGGGGCCCGTCGCTGATCTGAAAACGGGGTTCCCGGCTGGAATCGCTGGAGATGAGCAGCAGGAGCCGTCCGTCCAGGGCTTTACTGGAAAGTGACTCGGGAAAAGAAACGGAGAAACGCAGGGAATGGTCCCGCTTCACCTGAGCCGGAAGGATCAGGGGCAGCAGGGCGATAAACAGGATCACACGTCCTGACAAGGATCTGAAAAAGGTCGTCTTCATGATGGGCACCTCATGATAGTGGGGGATTAGGCAACGGCCCGAAGGCACTGCAGGTAAGATAGAAAAATTGAGGAAA
>Ga0307425_1001241_pt1 | contig 15468 bp, 14 predicted proteins | sample SalMarWE160330MG_FD_202152 | JGI IMG/M metagenome (GOLD analysis project Ga0307425, IMG submission 202152) | Salt marsh sediment microbial communities from the Plum Island Ecosystem LTER, Massachusetts, United States - WE1603-30 | ecosystem: Environmental > Aquatic > Marine > Intertidal zone >... | reverse complement strand
GCAGTCTCGGTGCAACGCCTTGCTTATGCGAATTTCGAGTATCGCCTCGCCGTAGTGGAAGGGCTCACAACCTCGCTCTTCTTCGATACCGGCGTCGCACTTGACCGAGTCAACACGACAACAGCCAAAGGATCGTTTGGGATAGAATTCGGCATCAACGCCGCCGGCATGTACGTGCGCCTGGATATGGCATGGGTATTGGGACCTGATATGGGCTGGGTTCCGCACTTTGACTTTGGGTTCAGCCCGATGTTCTAGGATGAAAAGAAGAGAGTTCTATCCTATAATTCAGAATCGTTTTTGCAGAAAAGGAGGAAGAGATGTCTAAGAACACGCTAGTCGTTTCAATCGTCGCGTTGCTTCTTGCCGCCGCTGCATTGGTGCTCCAGTTTGTGCTCCCGGCCGGCGAGGGAGCGGATAGCGCTGCCGTTTCCAGTCTCACTACTCGCGTCAGCGCGCTCGAATCGAATACCGCCACTCCGCTCAAGGTGGCCTACATCAACGCCGAAGACGCGTTTTCGGTGTTTACCAATGCGGTGAGCGATCTTCGCCAGAAGGCGATCGATAAGCAGGGCGAGATCGTCAAACTGCAACAGCAGCTCAGCGCAAGCACGATCTCAAATGACGATTATAATAGCCAAAACAACCAGTTGCAGGCAGAGCTTCTGCAGGCACAGTTGAACATCGACCTCGGCACAATTGACAAGATGATCGCCTCACCCGGTTTCTCCGACATGAAGAGCGACCTCCAGAAACTGAAGGACGAGGCGCAGCCGGTCGTCGACGAGATGAAGAACCTCGTCTCCACCGCACGCGTCGGGGTCGTCGATACGACCGAGTTCCAAAACCGATATACGCAAGTCAAGAACGCGTTCACACAGCTCGATCAGCTCCTTACGCAGGCAGCAACCGCCAAGATTGTCAAGGCGGCCAACGACGTCGCCGTTGCGCAAGGGTATGATCTCGTGCTCCGCACCAAGAACGTCATCGTTTACCGCAACACGGCGAAGCTAACCGACATTACTGACCTCGTCAAGCACGAGCTCGCCGGCTATCTGCAATAGTCTTGCGATGAAAAGGGATATCGAAGCGATACGTCGCGTGCTGCCCCTGCGATATCCCTATCTTATGATCGATCGGATCATGGAAGAGGGAGAGGGGCTCGTCGTCGCAGCAAAGAACGTGACGATCAACGAGCCCTTCTTTCAGGGGCATTTCCCCGAGCCGCTACCGGCAGTGATGCCCGGCACGCTCATCTTGGAGGCGATGGCGCAGACAGCGGCGTTTCTTCTCGTGCGAGCGGGTGGCCAAGAGGGATACCTTGTGGGGGTCGACGAAGCGCGTATCCGAAGGAAAGTAGTTCCCGGCGACCGATTACTACTTAAGGCACAGATGCTGCGTGCACGAGCCGGCATGCTCAAGGCCAAGGTAGAGGCAACCGTGGACGGAGAGCTCGCAGCAACGGCCTTGATATCCCTTGTTGCACCCGTGAACAAGCATGTGGCATAAGATCATCGAGTGCGTTCCGAACATCAGTGAAGGAAGAAGGCGAGACGTCGCGCAGGCAGTCGCCGACGCATGCGCCGGCGCAGGGCGGCGGGTGATCGACTTGAACATGGATTCCGATCACAATCGCTCGGTGATCACCATCGTCGGCGAGCCGGACGGACTGTTGGAAGGCATCCTTTCACTCGCCGAGAAGGCCGTGCAACTGATCGATCTGCATGAGCATCACGGCGAGCATCCCCGCATGGGATCAGTCGATGTCATCCCGTTCATTCCCGTGCGCGGTGTAACGATGTCAGACTGTATCGAGCTCTCGCATCGCGTCGGCGAACGCATTGCAAACGAACTCGAGATCCCCGTCTATCTCTATGAACAATCGGCGACCTGCAGCGCACGCCAAAACCTGGCCACGATTCGCAAGGGGGAGTTCGAGGGATTCGCCAACAAGATCGTTCTTCCCGAATGGCACCCCGATTTTGGTGAGCCGCAGATCCATCCCACTGCCGGAGTCGTTGCCATCGGTGCACGCGAGTTTCTCGTCGCCTACAACATCGACCTCAATACGTCCGACTTAACCGTAGCAAAGGAAATCGCCCGCGCCGTGCGCTTCTCAAGCGGCGGATTACGCTATGTCAAAGCGCTCGGATTTCCTCTTGAGGAGCGCGGCATCGTGCAAGTGTCGATGAACCTAACCAATTTCAGGAAGACACCGCTTCTGCGAGTGTTCGAACTCGTGAAGCGAGAAGCGGAGCGCAGAGGCGTGTTGGTAATGGGAAGCGAAATCGTAGGCACCGTTCCGCGGCAGGCGCTGTACGAAGTTGCCCAGGCGGCTCTCCAGATAAGGGACTTCTCTTCAGATCTCATTCTCGAAGAACGGATCGAGGACGCCCTGAATGAGGATTGCTGATAGAGAAGTAAGACACATCGCAATCCTTGGTTTCGGCCGTACCGGCCGTGCCGTACTCGATTATTCCCTTGCACACGGGATGCATGCGTTCGTCAGTGACAGCGCCGGGATCGGCGCAGAAGATACCGCGTTTCTCACAGCGAACGACGTCCCATATGAGGAGCACGGCCACACCAAGCACGCACTCGAACAGGCGGAAATGATCGTGCTCAGTCCAGGAGTGCCGCGAGATATTTCACTCCTGGCGCAAGCGGCGAGCGCCGGCATTCTCGTCATCTCTGAACTCGATCTCGCATACCACCTCGCTCCTCGTGTTCCGCTCGTCGCAGTGACCGGAACGAATGGGAAGAGCACGACGGTAACACTGATCGAGGCGATCCTTCGCGGTTCGGGGTTGAAGGCAATCGCCGCCGGCAACATCGGAATCCCATTCATCTCTCTGGTCGACGACGCATCCGCCTATGACGCCATAATCCTTGAAGTGAGCAGCTTCCAGCTTGAGCAGAGTGAGGCTTTTTGCCCACACGTTGCCGTAATCCTCAATATCGCTCCCGATCATCTGGAGCGGCACAAGACGATGAGCGCCTACGTCGAAGCGAAGGCGCGCCTGTTCCAACATCAGAATGATGGCGACTGGGCGATCATCCCGGCCGACCTGGAATCAGTCTTCTCCGACATCGTCGCGCAGAAGGTTATCTTCGACCAACTTCGGCTTCCCTCTTCACCGCTCACCGCCCGTATCTCTCCGCACAACCGCGCCAACCTTCGCGCCGCTGCCGCGGCAAGCATGTGCGTGTCTCCCGGCTTGAGCCTCTCGAAGATCGATCTTCGCGGAATAGAAGAAGCATTCCGGCTTCCGTTTCGTATGCACGAGGAGCCTCGCATCAGGACTATTAAAGTGATCAACGATTCCAAGTCGACCAACGCCGCTTCCGCTATCGCCGCACTTGCAAGCATCACCGGAACACTAATCCTCATTCTCGGGGGAAAGCACAAAGGCGCCGGATATGAATCCCTTGCCGAGGCCGTCAAGGCTCATCAGGTGCGACACGTCATCCTATTCGGTGCAGCGGCCACGCTTCTGCGAGATACTCTGTGTGACACAGGTTACACAGAAATCTCTGAATGCTCGACGCTGGATCAGGCGCTGTCGCTCGCGCTCGACCTGGCTAGTGACAACGACACGATTCTCTTCTCACCCGCGTGCTCAAGTTATGACCAGTACAGGAATTATGTCGAACGTGGCGAGCATTTCTCCCGTCTTATCGCCGCTCGTCTAGAGTAACTTTTCGCCATTCGTCCCTTTTCCAGTACTCCCATGTGTCTCATCGACGAGATACTAATTCTCATCAACTCCCCGACATGTTTCCTTCAGATTGATGGACAACTGCCTTACTTATATGACGCGGCACAAACAGATGCAGAGCGTCTGGAAATGCGGCACACAGCGCGAGAGGGCAGACAAGGAGACGGGAGTGGACGGACGTGTGGATCGAGGGATCGTACTAACAGCCTCACTACTCCTCCTATTCGGGCTAATAATGGTGTACAGTGCCAGCGCCCCGTTTTCGCTGCGATACTACGGAAGCGACACACACCTGCTGGTGAAGCAACTGATCGCAGCCGCGCTTGGCATCGGATTGCTTATCCTGTTCAGCTACATCGACTACCATCGCCTGCAACATGTTGATGACATCCTGCTTCTTGGCGCGTTCGTCCTCACTTTCCTCACGCTCCTTCCTCTCGGCGCAATCAGCGACGGCCGCTGGCTGCGCATCGGATCCTTCGCTCTGCAACCGACCGAAGTACTGAAGTTCGCACTCATCATCTATCTCGCGGCGGCAATTGACAGGAAGAAAGACTCCATGCGATCATTCACCGACGGCGTTCTGCCGTTCATCCTCGTGCTTCTGGTTATCGCCGCAGTGACAATGAACCAGCCTGATTTCGGAATGACTCTGATCTTCGGCTCTGTTACGGTCTTGATGCTCTTTCTCGGAGGCGCCCGTCTCACGCACCTATTGGCACTCGCCGTCGGCAGCCTTCCATTCATCGTACTTGCGATACGCATCGCCCCCTACCGCCTGGCGCGGGTCCTATCATTCCTTAATCCGCATGCCTACAGCGCATCCTCTGGATACCAGACTATTCAGTCTCTGGTCGCGATCGGGTCGGGCGGCTTGATTGGGCGCGGTCTCGGTGCGTCGCGGGCAAAGCTGTTCTACCTTCCCCAGGCATACAACGACTTCATCTTCTCCGTAACTGCGGAGGAGCTTGGGCTGATCGGAAGCCTTGTTCTGATAGGTCTATTCGCCGCTTTTGCCTGGCGGGCGTTTGCAATCTCCCGTGTGGCGCCGGATCGATTCGGAAGCCTGCTCGCAATCGGAATCGGCTTTGTAATCACATTTCAGGCGATCCTTAATCTTGGCGTCGCGACCGGCCTCTTGCCGGTGACCGGATTGACGCTCCCATTCATCAGCAACGGCGGGTCATCGCTTCTCGTCACACTGGCGATGGTCGGGGTTCTGCTCAACATCTCGAAGCAAGGAGGAGAGTGATGCGCGTACTGATCGCTGGCGGAGGAACGGGAGGTCACTTCTATCCCGCGCTCGCGGTGATGGAGGAATTCGCTCACCGTGAAGAACAGATTGAGCTTGCATACGTGGGTACCAGACGCGGAATCGAAGCACGCATTCTTCCTTCATATAAATGGATCCGCTTCTTCCCAATCCATGTGCGCGGACTGGAACGCGGCAATGCCTTGCAGAATATGTATGCCATGGTCTTGCTTGCCCTCGCATTCTTGGAAACGCTGATCGTCTTCTGTCGCTTCCGTCCGCGCATAGTGATCGGCATGGGCGGTTATGCATCGTTCCCCGCCGTTCTTCTCGCTTCGATACTTGCGAAAGTATCTCCAATCAGAACGGTTATTCACGAGCAAAACGCTGTTGCCGGACTGAGCAACAGAATACTCGCACCTTTTGTAGATAAGGTTCTCGTCTCGTATTCTCAGACAAGACGCTACTTCCAAAGATCCCGAAACGTCGTCACCACCGGCAACCCGATCCGAAAGGACTTCCTTCTCGCCAAGCGCACGGCCGACGTCTATGAGCAATTCGGCCTTTCTCCGGACAAACGTACTGTACTGGTATTCGGCGGATCGCATGGATCGGCCGCACTCACCAATGCGATTAGACAAGCGAAATCGGAGATCGCACGTAACGCAAGGTTGCAGGTGCTGCTCGTAACGGGCGACAGTGCGGACAGGACTGTCATTGCGAGGGAATTTGCCGCAGCAGGGGTGAAGAATATCTCCGTACGCCGTTACATCGATCAGATGGGAGAGGCGTTCGCCGTTGCGGATCTGATCGTCTCCCGCGCCGGTGCCACTACTCTGGCCGAGATCACATCATGCGGGAAACCTGCCGTTCTTATTCCCTGGGGCGGCGCAACCGGCGGACATCAATGGGAGAATGCGCGCGTGTTGAGTGATGGGCGGGGTTGCACGCTCATGGAAGAGAATGATATCCTAGACAGAAGATTGACACGATTGATTGAACAGATGGTGAGGGATGAAAAGGGGCTCAACCTGATGGCACGAAACTCCATGCGTATGGGGAGCAGACATGCGACTGCCTCGATGTTGGGCGAGATCATGACCCTTGTCGAGGGAGCGCGACCATGATCGATGCGGGAAAGCGTTATCACTTCGTCGGAATCGCAGGAGCAGGGATGAGCGGGCTCGCCTCGGTGATGTTGGCGAGCGGGAGCAGCATCTCCGGATCCGATCTGCGGGAAAACGAGGAGACAGAGCGCCTGCGTCATGCCGGCGCCACCATCCACGTGGGGCACGATCCGAGCCTGCTCGATGACAGCGTCGATGAGGTGATCGTATCCTCGGCAATCGACTACAAGAACGTGGAAGTGCAGGCGGCAATGGAACGCAAGCTCCCAATCGTGCGTCGCCTACACGCTCTTGCTTCTGTATTGAACGGATACTCGAGCATCGGAGTGGCAGGCACGCATGGGAAGACAACTACAACCGCGATGACCGCCACCATTCTGCGCGAAACGGGCAAGGATCCGAGCTATCTCATCGGCGCACAGTGCCCCGGTCTGGGCGGGAACTCTCACCTCGGAAAGGGAAGGCTGTTCGTTACCGAAATTGATGAGAGCGACGGCTTGTTCCTTGCTGTTCATCCTACGATTGCCGTTCTCAACAACATCGGGCGCGACCACTTGGAAACGTATCACGACTTGGCAACCATCACCGGCATATTCAAGCGATTCGTTCTCCAGGCGGAAGAATCGGTGCTGGCAATCGATGATGAACACGTGCGCGCGCTGGCACGTCAGGTTCCATCATCGCTCACCGTCGGAATCCATCCCGAGGCCATGCTGCGCGCCACCAACATCTCGCACCATCACTTTCATACCACATTCGACCTCACATACATGGGCGTCAGGATAACGCGCGTCTCTCTGCCCACTCCCGGAGACCATAATGTGAGAAACGCCCTATGTGCGATCGCTGCCGCCAGCCTGGCGGGGGTCTCTCTCGAAGAAGCGGGGGCCGCACTCGCCGGATTCCAACTCCCACAACGGCGATTCCAGCTCTTGGAAGAGAACGGGGTGACCGTGGTCGACGACTACGCGCATCTGCCGGAAGAGATCGAGGCGACGCTGCAAGCAATCCGCAGCGGCTGGGACAAGCGGCGAATAGTCGCCGTATTTCAGCCACACCGGTATACGCGAACGCGGTCAATCGGCGATGAGTTTGGCACCGCATTCCGCATGGCGGACACCGTCATTGTTACTCCAATCTATCCGGCTTACGAACAACCAATCCCCGGTGTCAGCTCACAAGTGATCGTCGATTCCATCTTGCGGACAACAGGGAATTACCCCCTATTGTTCCATGACAAGGAGGAGACTCTCACATTTCTCAAGCAATACATCGAACCGGGCGATTTCATCATCAGCTTCGGCGCAGGCGACATCTGGACGGTAACCGACACGCTGTCGCGCTTCCTGAAGGAGGGAAGTCCCTGCCTCGCTTAGAATCACCCGACGATGTTGCGTTTCTGAAGTCGCTCCCCGGAATACTGCTGATAGATGAACCACTCGCTCGCCACACAACACTTCAAGTGGGAGGGCCGGCGACTGTTTTCCGTGCAGCGTCGATCGATGTCCTACGCGAAGTTGTCGCCTTCTGCCGCAGCAAAGAGATAGACCACTACATCCTCGGAAAGGGATCCAACGTTCTGTTCTCTGATCGGGGCTACGCCGGCGTGATCCTGTCCATGGCGGATCTTGCCGGGTACAGGGTGAGCGGAACACGGATTATCGCCGAAGCCGGCGCGCCGCTTGGCACGCTCATCGCCGTCGCTCATGCTCATGGTTCGCATGGACTCGATTTCCTTGCAGGCATCCCGGGCACACTCGGCGGAGCAGTGACGCTAAACGCCGGAATCACTGAAGCAGAAATCGGTGAAATCATAGAAAACGTCGGTGTTATTGACATCGCGGGCGATGTCACGCACATCGGACGTGATCGGTGCGAGTTCGCATATCGATCAAGCAGCTTCCTCACATCCCGCATACCCATTGTAGATGCATGTCTGCGGCTCGATGGGAGCGAATATGATCTCCGCCGCTTGCTTGCCCTCCGGCGCGCCACGCAGCCGCTCGCCTTCCCATCCGCAGGCTGTACCTTCAAGAACCCTCCTGGATTCTCCGCCGGCGAACTCATCGATCGAGCCGGACTAAAGGGATTTCGCGTTGGAATGGCCAAGGTATCTGACAAACATGCCAATTTCATACTGAACCTCGGAGGGGCGACAAGCGCTGAGATCCGCAAATTAATTGACATTGTCCGCCAAAAGGTGTATAAAAGTTTCCGTATCCCGCTTGAATTGGAGATTGAGGTCGTTGACGGGTGAACGAGGGGAAACCGAGAAGGAGAGCTGTTGGTTGGGCTGTCATCATAGGGGGGGTTCTTATCGCTGCTGCCATCATCGCCCTGTATACACCTTGGTTGCGTCTCTTTGACCTGCAAGAGATTGTAGTGAGGGGGAATTACTACACATCCACACAGGAGATCAAGGAGAGGGCAGGGTTTGTGGTAGGGAGCAACGTTTTCCGCGCTCCTATCGATCGCGCTCGTGCTCGACTTGTGGAGCTTCCCTGGGTGAAATCCGTTTCAATCCATCGAGTTTTCCCACACACGATAGAGATCAAAGTGCTTGAGCGGGCTCCCATTGTAACACTCGTCGATCCCAGTAATCCGTCGCGCATACTGCTGATAGGGGAGGATGGGGTGATCATTGGCGATGCCGACAGCAACTACAAACCGCTCCTCTCGATTACCGGCGCGCCCATATCGGGCGACAATCCCGGGGAACGGATAGTTGATACCGGCATTACGCAGACGCTCGCCTATCTATATGAAACGGGGCTCACAACCAGCCTCTTTCAACGCATCGATTTCTCCAATCCTGATATGATCACTATGAATACAAAAGACGGGGTAGAAGTGGTGCTCGGTGCGGTTGACGGCATCAGCAGCCGGATCGATGAGTTGAACGCGCTTCTTAAGACGCTCGATCTCGCGGCCTATCAAAGGATAGATCTCAGTTTTGGGGGTGAGGCGATACTTGTGCCCCGTAAGGTGGTGAACCGATGAGAAAAGAAAGAGTGGTGGTCGGCCTCGATGTGGGCACCACCAAAGTCGTTGCTTTGGTCGGAAACGTTGTCGATGGAATGATCGAGGTCATCGGTATGGGCAAGGCCGAATCACACGGTCTGGAGAAGGGAGTGGTTGTCGACATCGGCCGCACGATCTCTTCGATCCGCAAATCGATCGAAGAGGCGGAGAACATGGCCGATGTCAAGATAAGCTCAGTTTATGTGGGCATCGCCGGCAAACACATTACTTCTATCAACAACAGTGGAACCGTGTCGATCAATCGTCCCGATCGGATCATCACCGACGATGATGTCCGCCGGGTAGTGGAGACTGCGCAGGCGATCCAGCTTCCGCCGGCAAGCGAGATGATTCACATCATACCTCGGCAGTATATCGTGGACGGTCAAGACGGGATAACCGATCCGGTCGGGATGACCGGCACTCGCCTTGAAGTTGATGTGCACATCGTCACCGGGGCGATTACCGCAGTCCACAATCTTGTTCGCTGCGTCGAGGCACTAGACGTAGGAATCGAGCAGATAGTGCTCGAGCCTATCGCCTCCTCACTCGCCGTGCTGTCTTCCGCCGAAAAGGAGCTTGGTGTAATTCTGCTCGACATTGGCGGTGGGACAACGGATATCAGCGTGTTCCGCGGCGGCGATATTTGGTTCTCCAAGGTAATCCCGATCGCAGGCGAGCACATAACCAACGATATCACAGTCGGCCTCCAGACCCCGATTGAAGAGGCGGAGCTGATCAAAAAACAGGCCGGAACAGCGTTGGTTGACAGCGTCGGAGAGGATGAGAAGATAGAAGTGGCAACGATCGGGGGAGACGAAAAGAAGACCGTCTCCAAGAAGAAACTTGCCAAGATCATTGAGCCGCGCGTTGAGGAACTCCTAGACCTCGCGATGCAGGAAGTTGAAGACGCCGGCTATCGCGATCTTGTTCCCGCGGGATTGGTATTGACCGGCGGTTCTTCCTTGCTGGACGGCATCACCGAGTTCGCGCATCAACGCTACGGCGTGCCTGTGCGCCGGGGAAAGATCCCGCAGGGGATCCATGGTCTACGTGACATTGTCGAATCCCCCATATACGCCACGTCAATCGGACTGCTGCGTTATGCAGTTGAAACCAAGGACTTCTCGAAGAAACGCTATGACCGGAAGAAGCCGTCTTTGATCAACAAGCTTTTCTCCTGGTTCAACCGTTTCTTCCGGGGGTAGCAGATGCCAACGGCAGACAATAGGGTCCTCACTCCGCCGGCGCGGCTAATGGTAATCGGAGTTGGCGGTGGCGGCGGAAACGCAGTCGATCGCATGTTCAACTCCCATATCGGCGGAGTGGAACTGGTGGCAGTGAACACGGACGCCCAAGTACTTGAGGTTGTCCAAGCGCACCGCTCGGTCCAGATTGGAAGAAAGCTTACGAGCGGCCTCGGCGCAGGCGGCAACCCGGAAATCGGGCGGCTTGCCGCCGAAGAAAGCCACGAAGAGATTGCCGACTTGTTGAGCGACGTTGATATGGCGTTCATCACCTGTGGAATGGGAGGTGGTACCGGAACCGGTGCCGCACCAGTAATCGCAGCGCTCGCCAAGGAAGCGGGGATCCTCACCACCGGCATCGTTACGCGACCTTTCTCTTTCGAAGGCCTGGCACGCGCAGAGAAGGCAGAGGCCGGGATCGCCCGCCTTTCGCAGGAAGTCGATGCACTCATCACAATCGCCAACGACAAGCTCCTTAAGGTAACCCCCAACGACATGCCGATCACGCGGGCATTCGAGATGGCTGACGAAATACTGCGTCAGGGAGTGGAAGGCATTTCTGATCTTATCACCATTCCCGGCATGATTAACCTTGACTTTGCCGATATCGAAAGCGTAATTCGCGGCGCAGGCACCGCAATGATGGGTATCGGAGAGGGCGAAGGCGAGGGTAAAACCAAGGATGCAGCACGTAACGCTATCTCGTCGCCGCTTCTTGATGGTTCGATCAAGGGAGCCCGCAAGGTAATCATGAACATCACCGGCGGCAGCGACCTTACCCTCGAAGAGGTTACCGAGGCGGCGGCGCTCATCCGCGAAGCAGTCTCTGACCGCGCTGACATCATCTTCGGAACCGCCATCCGTGAAGGTATGGAAAGCGTACGTCTGACCGTAATCGCCACCGGATTCGCCATGTCCCACACCGGGGAAGACGAAGAAGGCGCATCGTTGGGAAACGAGACGATGCTAGCCAAGCTGCAACACGAAAGCCCGGTTGGCGCAGACGATTTCGACATCCCAACATTCTTGCGCAGAAGTCGCAAGACAAGGAATGAAAAGTCTCGTCCGTGGGGCGAGAGCTGAAGTTTCAGAGAGTCAAACTGTTTGCCAGAGGTGGGAGTCGAACCCACACGACCCGAGGGCCACGGGATTTTGAGTCCCGCGCGTCTGCCAATTCCGCCACTCTGGCTGCAAGATATCGATTCTAGCCTATGGATGCAGCTTCGTCAACAGATTCGATACGATTCCTTGTTCCTCATGTCGAATGATCGCCACATGTTTCGGTGTTTTCATTAGTTGTTGTTTGCCATGCAGTGTCTTCTTCTACGACCGCGCATTACGAAACAGATCAGACCATACATTGTGGAACGCGCACTGGTTCTTCAGCCGCTTCGCAACGATTCGAATTCTAGTTTCTGCGGTAGGAAGACGCGAAGAAGACGCCCCGTCATGCCGACGCGGGGGTATCTATGATATGATCGGCCCACAGGGATTCGATATCATAGAACTCGCGGGCTTCCTTCGTGAACACATGCACAACAATATCTCCGTAATCAAGCGCTACCCATCGTCTCTCCGCAAGGCCCTCTCGATGGTATGCCTTGCGCGGCAGCTTGGCCATCAACTCGGAGACAATCGCTTTCACATGCACCGGATTCTCTCCCTCAGCTATGACAAAATACTCGGTGGGAATGAGCGCCTCGCGCAGATCGATAATCACGCTGCGGCCACCCTTCTTCTCACTGATCAGATTGACTATCTTGTCGAGCAGCTCGTCATCGCTATTGATTAACATCAAACCCCTTCCCCGCGATCAACACCAAATCAGTACCATCGGGAACATTCGGCGCCAGCGCGCTGTAGTGATCCTGCAGTTGATCCGGAGTAACGATGGCGGAGTTGACACCATCGGGAAGCGCTGCCTGAAGCATTTGCCCTTTCGCCTTGTCGGTCAACACCACGATGTACGTTTCATCGTAATCGAAAGATTCTGCATTTGCCACCTTGGTAATCATGAAATCACGATTGCTGAGATAATCGGATGTGCGGCTTGCCACCATACGAACGCCGTTTCCATTGAACACCGCCACACTGACTTCGTCCGGGGTAAGAAGGTCAATTCCTTTGATGAGGTGAGCCACCATCTGCTCCGTCTCGACTACTTGTGGCTGCAGGTAGCTGATCTCGTCTATCATAACCGGGATGCCGGGGATCGTGGCCATCTGTAGCCGTCCAAGGTCCAACCCCTGAACGATCTTCGCCAAGTCATACATGTCGATCAAAGACAGGTTGGTATGAAGGTATGGGTTGATCGTGCGTACCATCTTGCGAATACTGTCATAATCACTGTTCTGAAATCCCTTTTCTAGAATAGCGCTGATCAGCTTCTGCTGGTGAGCGATCCGACCCAAGTCGCCCGTCTCGCCACGGTAGCGAATATACTCCAACGCAGTCTTGCCGTCGAAGGTTTGTGTGCCGGCCTGAATATCTATGTGCAATGGAGGATCGGCGCGCTCATCGTCGTACTTCATCGGCTCATCCACAGTGATCGTCACTCCGCCGAACTGGTCGATCAATCGCTCAAAGCCGGCATAGTCTAGAGTAATGTAGAATGGTACCTCGATGCCCAGCAGATCCGCCACAGCCTGGCGCGCTTCATTCGCACCCCCCTTGGCGTACGCGGCGTTCAACTTGTGAAACTCTCCATCAGTGAGCTTCACCCGCAAATCACGAGGAACGGAGATCAAAGAGACATTCTCGCCCGACGCCATGCTGAGAAGCATCATCGTATCACTGCGGCTTGTTTGACCGACCTTATCCAGCCCGAGGATAAGGATGTTTGTTCGCTCCCCCTGAGCGACAAGACGTCCAACATGCCGCTGGGTGATGAAATACCAGCCGATTACAATAGCGACTACCGCCATCAGCACGCCCAGAGCAATCAGGATCTGTCTCCGCATCGTTCTCCCCCTCATTATCGACCCTCAAGCTCGACGCTATCACAAGAAACGGGCAATGTCAACTATTGCAGCACGGAATTGTTGATTCCAGCCACGCTCGGGGTATCCTTGCGATGTATGAACGATAACGTCCTTGCTCCGTGTGTTCGCCTGGCGACTGCCGCGATGATCGCCCGCATGAGTGGCCACGAACACCTTTCGTGTCCAGCGTCGATTGCAGCAAAGATTACCGGTCGCGCGCCAGTTACCGTAATAAAGAGGCATTGCTGAAATGGATACTACAGCATCCCGTCCGCGCGTGGAGTTCGTCACATTCGGATGCCGAGTCAATCAGTACGAGACGCAGATGATGCGCGAGAAACTCACATCTGATTTTGAGGTTGGCCCCTCAACCAGCATCGTGACGGACGCCTACGTTATCAACGCATGTACCGTCACTGCGCTGGCCGAGCGCAAAGCTCGTCAGGCAATACGGCGTCTGCGTCGCCAATCCCCACAGGCAAAGATCATCGTCATTGGCTGCGTCGGAGACGCAGTTGTCCAAGGAATATCTACGCTCGATGAAGTCGACCTTGTCGCCGCAAATACATGGAAAACTCGGATCAAAGAGGTCGTCGCGCGCGCCCTCGCCGAGGAGTCCGGTGTTCTGCCCATCACTCCTCCACAGGCGATGGACCGCGAGCACATATCTTGCCAGGCGGGCCGCGTGCGCGCCTTCCTGAAGATACAGGATGGATGTGACCGGGCTTGCACTTTCTGCCGCACCACACAGGTACGCGGTGCGTCGCGTAGCAAGCCGATCGAAGCAACTGTCGATGAAGCAATCGGGCTGGTCGAGAATGGTTATCCCGAAGTCGTGCTCACCGGGATAAACCTCGCCCAGTACGGATCCGAGACGGACACACTCGCCACGTTGACCCACAGGCTGCTGCGTATCGAGCGTCTGCAACGGCTGCGGTTGGCGTCGATCAATCCGTATGGAATCGACGATCGGCTGATTGACACCTTTGCATCTGATTCCCGCGCCTGTCCTCACTTCCACATCCCATTGCAGAGCGGTGACGATAGGGTTCTTCGCCTCATGGCTCGCGGCTACACGCGCACATTCTTTCTATCACGCGTAGATCAAGTGCGGCGTGCAATCCCCGACGCGACCTTCGGCGCTGATATCATCGTCGGCTTTCCCGGCGAAGACGACGAGTCCTTCGCCAAGACGCTGGACATGATCGAACGCGTGGCATTTGCGAATCTCCATGTATTTCGTTACTCTCCGCGTGCCGGGACACAGGCCGCAATCGCCCGCGACCGCACTCCGGAGGCGGTGAAACGTGAACGAGCAGAGCAAGTCGCTGAGAGATTCCACGCAGTACAGCGCACTCTGCTGGAAACATACGTAGGAAAATCAATGGATATCCTTCTGGAAGAGCCGATCGCCGGAGGATGGCGGGGATATACGCGTGGCTACATCGACACACATGTGCATACTGCCGCAGTCTACCATCCGGGGGAAGAGACCACGGCAATCATCGTGGGCGCCAAAAATGGCCGCCTACAAGGGGTGACAGAGCATAGAACAGGCAAGTGCTGAAATCAGGCTGCGTGACAATGCGGAATCAACAGCTCTTCTTGGCGAATACAATCGCAACTTGAAGGAGATCGAGAAGTCCTTCCCCGCGAGGATCATTGCGCGTGGAGAGACCGTTCACATCGAAGGCACACCTGAACAGGTTGAACAGGTGCGGTCACTGTTTGAAAGCCTGCTGGACATAATCGAGTCAAACCACGTCCCCAACCTCTCCGAGGTTCGCTACCTCATCTCTCAAGTACAGAACGGGAATGGAGTCGAAGGAGCGCTGTCCGACGTTGTGCGTGTAACCCATTGGGGGGAAGAGATCCGTGCCAAGACCGTGGGACAGCATCGTTACGTTCAACAGATTCGCGAGAACGATATTGTCTTCTCCATCGGGCCTGCAGGAACAGGGAAGACATACCTCGCAGTGGCGATGGCCATCGACTGCCTGAAGAAGGAGAAAGTCAAGCGAATTATCCTCACACGGCCGGCTGTAGAAGCGGGGGAAGAACTGGGATTCCTCCCCGGCGATATCCAGGCCAAAGTGAGCCCGTACCTGCGACCGCTTTACG
>Ga0307425_1001240_pt1 | contig 15474 bp, 11 predicted proteins | sample SalMarWE160330MG_FD_202152 | JGI IMG/M metagenome (GOLD analysis project Ga0307425, IMG submission 202152) | Salt marsh sediment microbial communities from the Plum Island Ecosystem LTER, Massachusetts, United States - WE1603-30 | ecosystem: Environmental > Aquatic > Marine > Intertidal zone >... | reverse complement strand
AATGACCAGACTCAAGTGACCGAGGTTTTGAAATGGCTTCTACGCCCCGGCCGTCCCCTGCCCGATGGCCGCCGCGGTGATGTCGCACAGGGTGTCCATCTCTTCCGGGGTGATGCACAAAGGCGGCATCAGCACGATGACATCCCCCAGGGGGCGCAAGATAGCCCCCAGCTGCCGGGCCGCCAGGATCACCCGGTTCCCGGTGCGCCGCGCCGGCGGGAAGGATTCCCGGCTGCCCTTATCGGCCACCAGCTCCAGGCCCACCATCAGGCCCCGCTGCCGGATATCCCCCACGTGGGGATGTTCGGCCATCTGCTGGAGGCGCCCGGCCAACCGCTCGATCTTGGCCGCCAGCCCCGAAAGCACCCGGTATTGCACAAAGATATCCAGGCTGGCCAGGCCCACCGCGGCCGCCAGGGGATTGCCGCTATAGGTGTGCCCGTGAAAGAAGGTCTTGAATTCCTCGTATTCTCCCAGGAAGGCCTGGTAGACCTCGTCCGTGGCCAGGGTGGCGGCCAGGGGCAGGTAGCCCCCGGTGATGCCCTTGGCCAGGCAGAGCAGGTCGGGGCTCACCGCTTCATGCTCACAGGCGAACATCTTACCGGTGCGCCCGAAGCCCACCGCCACCTCATCGGCGATGAGCAGCACGTCGTGGCGCCGGGTCACCTCCCTGATCCGGGCCAGATAGCCGGGCGGTTGGGGAATCATCCCTCCGGCCCCCTGCATCACCGGCTCCACGATCACCGCCGCCAGTTCCTGGTGGTGCGTCGCCACCAGCTCTTCCAGCCGGGCGAGACACTGTTCCCGGCAATCTTCCCGGTGGGGACACCGGTAGCAATAGGGGGCCGGGGCCTCCAGGGTGTCGAACAACAGCGGCCGGTAAATCTCGTGAAATAAGGGGATGCCGCCCACCGACACCGCCCCCAGGGTGTCGCCGTGATAGGCGCCGCTGAGCTTCAGAAAGCGCTGTTTCCGGCTCTGGCCCCGGTTCCGCCAGAATTGGAACGCCACCTTCAGGGCCACCTCCACCGCGGTGGAGCCGTTGTCCGAAAAGAACACCTTGTTCAGGCCGGCGGGCGCTATCTCCACCAGGCGACGGGCCAGGACGATGGCGGGAGGATGGGCGATCCCCAACAGGGTGCTGTGGGCCACCTGCTCCAGTTGCGCCACCAGGGCCCGGTCCAGTTCCCGGCGCCGGTGCCCGTGGAGGTTGGCCCACAGGGAAGAAACCCCATCCAGGTAACGGTTGCCCTGGATATCATAGAGGTAAATCCCTTCCGCCCGGTTGATCAGCAAAGGATCTTCCGCCCGGAAGCCCTGCATCTGGGTGAAAGGATGCCAGAGATGCTCCTGGTCCCACTTCTTCAGAGTCTCGGGGTCGTAAGCCATAGTGTCCCTCGCTCACCTAGCGGCCACCGGGAAGCCGCGGTCTCAAGGCCGGTGCCTCCCGAGCCTAGGGGTAATATATGCCAAAAGACCCCGGGAAAGAAGATCATCCGGCCGAGTTTTTGTCAAGCCCGGGATGGCATAAAGCCAGGGGCCGCCCGCAGGGCGGTCTCGGTCGGCGGTTTTCCCTGAGGCCCCCGGCCGACCGCGGCCTGAATGCCTTGATGGGGGTTAAGCAGAAGTGGATTCAGTGAGGCTGGCCGCCGATGACCGGCGGGGATCGACCAATTGAAACCGCCGCATCTTGTTGAACAGGGTGGTGCGGCTGATCCCCAAGGTCCGGGCGCTGAGCTGGCGGTTCCAACTAAAAGACTCCAGGGTCTCCAGGATAACCTGCTTCTCGGCCCGGGCCATCAACTCTTCCAGCGTCAGGTGCTTGACGGCTTCAATGGAGGTTGCCGGATAGCTTTCTCTGATATTGGCAGGCAGAGATTCCGGGACAATGAACTCCCCGGGGCTCAAGATGACGGCGCGCTCGATGACATTCTCCAGCTCCCGGATATTTCCCGGCCAGGGGTATCGGAGACAGACTTGCAGGGCGCTCTTGGAGATACCCTTGATCTCCCTATGGTGAATCTGGTTGAATTTACGAATAAAATAGTTTGCCAGCGGCTCAATGTCACTTAACCGGTCCCGCAAGGGCGGAATGGTGAAAGAAACCACGTTGATGCGGTAGTACAGGTCTTCCCGGAATTGCCGCTTGGCGACCTCGTCTTGCAGAGAAGCATTGGTGGCCGTAATGATCCGCACATCCGTCTGGATGGGGACATTCCCACCCACGCGTTCGATGACCTTTTCCTGGAGGACGCGCAGGAGCTTAATCTGTAAATTGGGGGAGGCCGAGTTGATGTCGTCCAGAAAGATGGTGCCCCCGTTGGCCTCCTCGAATTTGCCCTTCTTATCCCGGATGGCGCCGGTGAAAGAGCCCCGCACATGACCGAAAAGCTCGCTCTCCAGCAAGGTCTCGGACAGCGACCCGCAGCTGATCTTGACAAAGGGCTGTTCCTGGCGGTGCGAGTGCTTGTGAATATAGTGGGCCAGCATGGTTTTGCCGGTGCCCGATTCACCGGTGATCAGCACCGTCGCCATGGTGTCGGCGATGGTATGCACCATTTCCAGGAGCTGGTCCATCTTCCGGTCCCCGAACACCAGGTTCTCATCCAGGCTCCAGGGCCTGAGGCGCTGTTTCAGCGAGTCGTAAGAAGCCTGCAGCTTTTTCTGCTCCAGGGCATGTCTGATGGTGATTTTAAGACGTATATCGTCGATGGGCTTGGTAATGTAGTCGTAGGCTCCCAGCTTGATGGCCTCCACCGCCCCGGCAATGTGGCCGTGGCCGGTGATGAAAATGACCGTCGTATCGGGAGAGCGGCCTTTCAACTCCTTCAGTAACTCGATGCCGTTAAGCCCGGGCATCTGGATATCGGAGAGGATTACCTGATAGTGATCGTCCTGGATTTTGGCCAGGGCGGACTGGCCGTCCAGCACCCCATCGGCGCTGAAGCCTTCCAGAAGCAGCATCTCTTTGAGGGACTCACATACCAGGGTATCGTCATCCACAATCAGGATGTCTTTATTTGCCATGCAATACTCCCGGTTCTCCATAGGGTAGCAGCACCCGTACTTCGGTGCCTTTCCCCGGCTGGCTGTCCACCGCCAAGCGGCCATCGTAGCGCTCCAGAATCTTTTGGCAAATGGGTAAACCCAACCCCAATCCCTGGGTCCCCTCTTTGGTGGAATAAAACGGCTGGAAGATGTGGTCCAGCTCCTGGGACGTGAGACCTCCTCCGGTGTCCCGAAAGGAAATCTCCATCTGGTGCGCATTGAGGCTGCCGTTCACTTCCAGCTGGCCGCCTTGAGGCATGGCCTGCAGGGCATTCTTGATGATATTGATGAACACATAATAGAGGTCCGCCTCGGTGAGGATCTTGCCGAATTCCGGGGGCGAATGGAACTCGATCTGCACCCGCTGGTCGCTGGCCTGAAACATCATGATCTTGATGGCGTCCTGGAGCAGGTTGAGGACCGTGTCGCTGGCTCGGGGCGGCGCCTTGAACGGATTGGCCGAGAACATCAGCGACTTGAGGCTCATGGACATCTTCTGGAGACCTTTCTGAGCCTCGGTGAGGTAGCGTTCCACGCTGGGGGAATCCTCTTTCTTCATGATGGCCAGCGACAGGTAGCGCCGGATGCCATCCAGGGGGTTGTTGAGCTCGTGGGCCACGCACAGGGTGAGCTTGCCCATGATGGCCAGATGTTCGTAAAGCTCCAGACGCTGTTTGAGCTGTTCCGCCTCGGTCACATCCTCCACCAGCAGTAACCCCCGGGGGGAGTTGCGTTCATCCGGCACTGGGAACATTTTGATGCTCAGGTAACGAACCACATTGTCCTTGCTAGTAGAGGTCAGGGAATAGTATTCCCGAGACTCCTGGCTGGCCAGGACCTGTTGGAAGGCTGGCTCCAGAGTGCCTCGGTCCATAGGACTTAACCCCAGGCAGGGTAAGAGGTTTTTGCCCACCAAGTCTGCCTTGGCTAAACTCACCATCCGCTCCAGGGCCGGGTTGGACTGGACCACCGTGAGATCCTGATCCAGGAATGCCATGCCCACCGGGATCTCCTTGGTGATCCAGGTGGTCAACGACGGAATGAATACCTCCTCGGGCGCTTCCCGGGACTCCAAGATCTCCACCAGCAGGCGGCCCATCAGCCAACCCAGGAAGAGATCACGGGAGCCAAAGGGCTTTCTGTCCTCCCGGTCGGCGAGGTTGATCACTCCCCAAAATTTAAAGCCGGTGAGGGGGATGACCATGAAGCTGTTCGTCTGGTAGGTGGCGCGCCGGGGCATGAGGGCTAACTGCGAATCCCGGCTCATATCGGGGACCAGCAAGGGACGCCGGTGGGTGGCCACATAACCCATGACCCCTTCGGCGGTGATCATGGCGCCGGTCTTGACCTCCGAGTCGGGACCCAGGGCCGCCAGCCCGGCAAACTGGCCCCGGACGGCATCATAGAGGAAGATGGAGCTGTTCGTTACCTGGAGCAATTGCTGGGCGGCTTCCAGGATAATGCGCCCCACTTCTTTGAGATCCTTCTGCTGCCAGGCCCTCTCCCGCAACTCTCCCAAAATAGTGGCCTCGGGAGTGGCCGAGACCAATTCCAGGGCCTGCCAACCCAGGGACTCGGCTCCCTGGAACACCATCTCCAAATCCCGTTGTGACCGGCACAGGCGTTGGTAATCCAGGGCACGCTCGATGGCATGACGCAGGATTTCAGGCTGCAAGGGCTTGGGAAGGTAATCAAACGCCCCCAGCTTCACGGCATCCACCGCATCCTGGTAACTGGCAAATCCGGTGAACACGATCACCAGGGTCTCAGGATGGTGCAGACGCAAGTATTGCACTAACTCCATGCCTCCCATCTCGGGCATGATCATGTCGGTGAGGACCAGATCATAGGGATGGGCCTGGATCGCCGCCAGGGCTTCCTTACCGTTGGCGGCGGTGTTCACCAGATAGCCGGCTGGACGCAGAATATCCTTGACCAACTCCAGGATGGCAAGTTTATCATCCACTACCAGAATAATCGGTTGCGTTTTCATGCCTGACCCTTTGCCGACTCCATGGCTTTACCGCAGCCTGGTAGACCTCCCATGGTCTGGTTCGGGCATTCTCGGGAATAACTTAATTTTTGCGTCGTGAAAGATCACATTGATAGTATGTCCCACAATTCCTTTGCCAATGATGTAAAATTCCCCTTCCCCGGACATCCCCTCCCCTGAGCCTCCGGGGCTGAACGGTAACTGACCGACCCCCTAAGGGCTGGGGATTTCCCTGGGCGAGCCCGGCCCTGCCACCCCGGCCCCATATTGTTCCTGCAAGAAGGCGCGGTAAGCCTGGGACCGCACCCGGTCCAGCCAGTCCTGATGGCTGAGATACCAGGCGATGGTGCGCCGCAACCCCTCGGTAAGCCCCACCTGGGGACGCCAACCGAGCTGGCTCTCAATCTTGCCGGTGTTCAGCGCATAGCGCCAGTCGTGGCCGGGACGGTCCGGAACAAACGTGATCAGCTTCTCCGGGCCCCCCACCTCCGGGCGCATCTCTCTCAGCACGCCTAGCAACCGGCGCACCAGTTCCAGGTTGGTCACCTCCTGCCGGCCGCCGATATTATAGGTCTCCCCCACCCGGCCCTGTTCCAACACCTGGAGCAGCGCCTGGCAATGGTCCTCCACAAAGAGCCAGTCTCGCACGTTGGCGCCCTGGCCATAAATGGGAATGGGTTTGCCTTCCAGGGCCTGGCAGAGGCTGAAGGGGATCAGCTTTTCCGGGAACTGGTAAGGACCGTAATTGTTGGAACAGTTGGTGATGAGCACCGGCAACTGGTAAGTATGGAAATAGGCCCGCACCAGAAAGTCGGCGCTGGCCTTGGAAGCCGCATAGGGGCTCCGGGGGGCGTAGGGTGCCTCCTCGGTGACCGGCGGGTCGTCGAACCCCAGAGAGCCGTACACTTCATCCGTACTCACGTGCAAAAACCGCTGGACCTCCGGGCCGGTCGGGTTTTTCCAGGCCCGGCGGGCCGCTTCCAACAGGGTAAAGGTCCCCACCACGTTGGTGCGCACAAAGACGGCCGGGTCCAAAATCGACCGGTCCACATGGGACTCCGCCGCAAAGTGCACCACCCGGGTAATGGGATAGCGGGAAAACAAGTCCTGGACTAATTCCCGGTCGGCCACGTCCCCCTGGATGAAAGTATAATGGGCATCACCGGCAAAACCGCTGAGATTCTCGGGGTTGCCGGCGTAAGTCAGCAGGTCCAGGTTGAGGATATCCCGCTCCGGCTGGGCCCGCCGCAGAAAATAAAGAAAATTGGCGCCGATGAACCCCGCTCCCCCGGTTACCAGGATATAACTCATAAATGGTCCTTATAGGCTTCCCAGAACTGCTGATAGGCTGCCTGCCAGGTGGGCATGTGGTCCAGCCCGGCCACCTGGAGGAGCCGATTGGCCAATACCGAGTTGGCCGGCCGGGGGGCGGGACGGGGAAATTCCTCCGTCATGCAAGGAGTTACCCGCACCGTGATGCCAGCCGCCGACAGGATCAGGCAGGCAAATTCATACCAGGTGGTCTCCCCCTGGCAGGTGGCATGATAGGTGCCGAAGGCCTCGGTGGCCGCCAGGGCCAAAAGCTGCGGTGCCAGGGCCAGGGTGCTGGTGGGGGTGCCCCGCTGGTCTTGCACCACTTTCAACTCTCCACCCGAGGCCAGGTTGCGACCCCGGGCCAGAATGGCGGTGACGAAATTGGGGCCCGGCAGGCCATAGAGCCAGGCGGTGCGTACGATGAAGTGGTCGGGGCACTGCTGCCGCACCCATTCTTCTCCCAGGAGCTTGCTCTGGCCATAGACCGACAGGGGCGCCGTCCGGTCCCACTCCACATAAGGCCCTGGTTTGGCTCCGTCGAAAACATAGTCCGAAGATAGGTGGATCAATTTCATTCCCAGTCGCCGGCAGGCCACCGCCAGGTTCCGGGGACCCAGGCCGTTGACCGAGATCGCCCCATCCGGGTCCGACTCCAGGTCGTCCACCCGGGTGGCCGCGGCGGCATTGATCACCACCTCCGGGCGCTGCCGGGACAGCTCGCCCCACACCGCCTGGGGATCGGTGATATCCAGCTCCGGCACATCGGTGGCCGCCACCTCCCAGCCCTGCCGGCTGCCGCACTCAACCAGAGCCCGGCCCAACTGCCCGGCCGCGCCGGTAATCAAGAGCTTCCCGGCCACGGCGCCCTCCCTTGCCGGCCCCTCATCTCATGCCAATCGGAAGGGGGAGTCAGGGGTGTCCTCGAACCGGATCTCGTCCACCGGTTCGAGGCGTCCGGGACCGCGGTAAAAACGGTTGACGAAGTTACAGATAAAGCCAGGTCCGAAGCCACTTCATCCGGGCGGAAAATTTCCGCCAGCCAGCCGCGTTGATCCGGATAAAGCACCAGGGGTTTGCAAATCACCCCGGAAATCTTGACTTTCACAGTGAATCCTTTCAGGTTTACGAACACACAATGTGCCGAATCTCAAACATCTGAGCAGTAAAAATTCAGCCGGATACGCCTCAGCCCCCTTTTTAGTCCATTTGATGTAACATAAGCCCAATCTTTCGCAAAATCAATAGGGAAATGTTCCGGTCCTTGAACTTCGCCCCGCCCGGTAGCGTGAGGCGGCCCCTCTTTAAGCTCAGTCTGGACTTAAGGCAGGCGGGAATGAGGGCAAATCTTGTGGGTGGACGGCCTGGAACCTTGATCACCCCAGGGCCTCGCCGAGCGCCCCCCGGTTCCAGGGAAACTTGAGGATGCCGCCGCCAGCCTGATTAAAGGGTCCGGAAGTAGGCGTAAACCGCCTTGATTATGGGATCAAAATAAGGGCTGATGAGGCCCTGATGGGTGATGCGGTCCATCAGGGTCAGGGCGACGACCAGGTAGGGGCCCAACAGACGGAACAGCGACCTGGCCCTGACATTGTCCGGCGGCATCAACTCGGTGACCAGAGACCCCATGGCCAGAGGCGGTATGGGTAAGAGATGGTAAACCGCCGTGGTGACATTCACTCCGATCACCATCAAGAAGACCCGGGGTTCCCACTCCATGACATTCATGAAGGTCACAATGCTGCCGCCGATGCCGGCCAGGAGCAGATTGGCCATGGGGCCGGCCAGCCGGGTTATTACCATGTAGAGCCGGGGACGCTTGAATTTACTGGCATCGATCTCCATGGTCCGGGGCCAGCCGAAGCCCCCCACCAGGTAGCAGATGGTCCCCAAAATATCCACATGCAGAAAGGCGTTGAAATGGAAGCGGTCCTTGGCGTCCTTCCGGGAATCCCCTAAAAAGGTGCTGGCGAAAGCCTGGGCCTCGGCGTTGATCATCACCGCCAGCAGCACTGAGACGCAAAAGGACACCACCGCGTCAACGGCCAGGGTATTGGGGGCAAGAATGAACGGCACCGGCCACGAATTATCGATAGTCATAATTGCAGCTTCACTCTCAGTGAATATGAAGAAGGCAGGGATTCCTCCCTGCCTTCTCAGTTTAGCAGATTAGTGGTTGAAAACTACCCCATTAAGGGATTATCTTACCTCTCCTGTTCCAACATGCATGGGCCGCTTGGTGAAGCGGCAGACGATAACGGAGAGAACCAAGAAACACGCCGAGATGATGAAGGCCCAGGTCAGGGACCCGGTGACGTCTCTGATGGTGCCGGCCAGCTTGGTCATCCAGAAGCCGCCGCCCCAACCCAGGAACACCAGGCCATAGTTCGTCCCCAGGTTCTTGGGGCCGAAGAAGTCCGCGGTGTAAGAAGGCATAAGGGCCAGACCGCCGCCGTACTGCCAGTAGGCGATGCCCACGAACACAAACAGCAGGAAAATATTACCGCTGGCGATGATTAAGGGCAGCAGCAACAGCGCGCCGGCCGATACCAGACAGTTGATGGTATAGGCGTTATCCCGCCCCAGGATATCGGAATACTTCCCGGTGCCGATCCGGCCGCAGGCATTGACCAGTCCGCCGAAGGAAGGCAGGATCCAGGCGTTGGTCATCAGGAATTCGGAACCTTTGGCCGCTTTCTTCAGGATGGGGGCGGCGTTGGCGATGATCATCAGACCCGACTGAGTGGTGCCGATAAACAGGAAGATCAGGGCATACAACTGCCAGGTCTTCGCCGCTTCCGAAGGCACCCAGTCGATGATGGTGCCCGCCGCCTTGGCCGGGGCCGCGCCGGCCTTCACCGGGGCCGCCGGGGGCACGTAGCCAGGTTCCGGCCAGGCCAGCAGGCTGCCGGCAACGATGACCACCACGGCAAAGAAGATGCCCATGAAGATCCAGCTATAGGTGACGCCGCCGCTTTTAATCAGGTAGGCGGCCAGGGGCGAGATGTACAAAGCCGCGCCGCCGTAACCGCTGACCACCAGGCCGGCTACCAAACCCCGCATGTGGGGGCCGAACCATTTCAGGGCCGCCGGGGTGGGCGCGGCGTAGCCGATGCCCATGCCGATGCCGCCCAGAACGCCGAACCCGAAGACCAGGCCGCCATAGCTCTTGGACAAACCGGCAATGATACAACCCAGGGCCAGAAAGAGACCGCCGGTGATGGCGCCCACTTTGGGCCCCAGTTTATCCTGGATACGACCCCCAGGGATCATTAACAAAGCAAAGATGATGACGCAGAGCGAAAAGGGGGTGGCGGCCTGGGCATTGGTCAGGTAGGTCCAGCCGGCCGCCGGGCCCTCAGTAATGAGCTGCCCAGCTTTTGGTACGTTAATCAATTGCTTGGTCCAAACACTCCAGGCATACAGGATTCCCAAAGTAAGGTTAATCGCGGTGCCGGCAAATACCACTACCCAAGCTTTTCCTGGTACTTTATCTGCCATGAGATCCCTCCTTGAGATAAAAAATGGAATAATACTTGCGGGTTATGAGGTTAATAATTGCCAAAGCCATTTCCCTATTTACGCAAACCTCACCACCTTTCCGGGATAATTAGTATCGTGCTATTTAGTGCAAGGTGCCTGCCAGCCATTATGATAGGCATGAAATAATTCGAGAGTCAATGAAAATAACTAAAATCATTATGATTATGAAATTTTTCACAAACTGTCCCCTGCACCCCTGCCTTTATACCGGGGCCGCCGCTAGGAAAATTCTCCCCACCTCAGGGGTGCTTCACCCCATGTCACCGCTCCCTCCAAGGGCAAGAACCATATTGAATCAGTCGTCCAGGTGAGCCGGACAAACCCCAAACCATGCAAAAATTCCTCGGGCGGGCCTCCGACCCCGCCGTTGCTGCGTCTGCCGGGGTAGGGGCACGGCGAACCGTGCCCTCAAACCAGTTCCCCTATCCCCTGGTTGCGTAAATCAGCGGTATTTTTTACTTAACCGATTTTTTACCTTTTCCCTCTCCGGTTGAGGGAGAGGGTTAGGATGAGGGGGAATACTCCGGCGCTGAGATAAGCAATTAAGTACCCCGGTGCGGCCGGCGCACCACTGCCAACCTGGTGGGAGGTAATTCGGAGCGAGGGTAGGAGGGTAAACCCCGCAGGGCCGCGGTCCCGCCCTGCGGCCGGCTTACCGGGCCCAGACCCGCTCGGCCGCGGCCACCGTATACTCCAGGTCCGGCGGCGTATGGGCCCGGGAGATGAAGAGGGCCTCAAATTGCGAGGGCGGCAGGGAGATTCCGGCTTCCAGCATACCCTGGAAAAACTTCCGGAACTGCCCCAGGTCGGATTTCTTGGCCTCTTCCAGGTTGCTTACCGGCCCGGCGGTAAAAAACAGGGTGAGCATGGACCCCACCCGGTTGACCGTCAGGGCCACCCCCCGGCGGGCCGCAGCCTGGGCCAGTTCCCGGGCCAGCCAGGCCCCCTTCTCTTCCAGGTCCTCATAGACGCCGGGCTCGTTCAACGCGGCCAGGGTCGCCAGGCCCGCGGCCACCGCCACCGGGTTCCCCGACAGGGTCCCCGCCTGGTAAATGGGGCCGCTGGGGGCCATCTGGGTCATCAAGTCCCGCCGGCCGCCGTAGGCGCCCACCGGCAGGCCGCCGCCGATGATCTTGCCCAGGCAGGTGAGATCGGGCCGGATGCCGTACAACTCCTGGGCCCCGCCCCAGGCCACTCGAAAACCGGTAATCACTTCGTCGAAGATCAGCAGGATGCCTTCCTGGTCCGAAATCTGCCGCAAGCCCTCCAGAAACCCGGGCCGGGGGGGCACCACCCCCATGTTGCCGGCCACCGGCTCCACGATGATGGCCGCGATCTCTCCCTGATGCCGCCCGGCCGCCTGGCGCACCGCCTCCAGGTCATTGTAAGGCAGGGAGATGGTCAAACCGGCGATCTCCGGGGGCACCCCGGGACTGCCGGGAATGGCCTGGGTGAGGACCCCGCTGCCCGCCGCCACCAGGAAGGAGTCGGCATGGCCGTGGTAGCAGCCGTCGAACTTGATCACCCGGGAACGGCCGGTGGCGCCCCGGGCCAGTCGCAGGGCGCTCATGCACGCCTCCGTGCCGGAGTTGACCAGGCGCACCATCTCCAGCCCCGGCACCGCCGCCACCAAAACCCGGGCCAGCTCCAGTTCCCCCGGCGTCGGGGCCCCGAAGCTGGTCCCCCGGGCCGCCGCCTGGTTAACCGCCGCCACCACCGAAGGCGCCGCGTGGCCCAGGATCAAAGGCCCCCAGGAGCCCACGTAATCCAGGTAGGAGTTGCCCTCCACGTCAAACACCCGGGCCCCCGCCCCCTTAACGATGATCCGGGGGGTAAGCCCCACGGCCTGCCAGGCCCGCACCGGGCTGTTCACCCCTCCCGGGATAATCTCTTGCGCGGTTTGAAAGAGTGTCTCTGAACTGCCATTACCGGCCATCGCCTGCTCCTCTATTAGTAAGCAGTGAACGGTGAGCAGTGAGCAGTAAAACCCATTGCCACCGGCCGGATGGTTTTCTGCTTACTGCCCCGAAAAGGTTTTGGTGGCACAGGCGTCCCGCCTGGGCTTATCCAGGGTGCGCAACTGCTCACTGCTTACTGCTCACTCCTTGAAATAGCGCATGGTAGTCTTTTTCAATTCGGTCTCGCTGAATAACATCTCGTAGTCGTGGATCCCGGCTTCCGCCGCCATCTTGGCCGCGATCTCGACGCACTCGTCCGGGGTGCGGCCGTGGATCATGGTGTAGAGGTTGTATGGCCAGGAGGGCGCCGGCCGGCGGGCATAGCAGTGGGTCACGGCCCTTTGCCCGGCCAGGTGCCGGCCGATGCGCTTCAGGTCGGCCTCCGGCACCGCCCAGGCCACCAGGGCGTTGGCCTCGTACCCCGACTGCTGGTGCCGCAGGGTGGCCCCGAACCGCCGGATATAGCCCCGGTCCATCAGGCTGCAGATGACGGCCAACAATTCCTCCTCCCCGATCCCTAAAAACTCCGCCACCTCCCGAAACGGCCGAGGGCAGATCTCCAGGTCCCGTTGCAGGGCCAGAATCACTTGCTTGTCCATCTCCGACAGCATCGACGGCTTCCCCAATCCTGCCGGGAATATAGACCAATCCGCCCGGCTTGGCAAGGGTGGGAGGAGCGGCGCGGCCCTCCCGGCAGGTTGCCGCGGTTAATACCGCCTTGCCTGCCCAAAAGCTCATTTATCATGAATAAGAGAGGCGCCATGACCGGCGCTCCGGGGCCTGAGGCACCAAGCCCCGACCACCAGCCATAACCTTTACGACGGCGCCCTGGTATCAGGCAACCGGGTGAACCCGGATGGGAGTCTTGAATCAGAGCCTCATGGGCCTTCGGCCCACCCGTAAATTATGAAAAGGGGTTTGGCTTTGCAGGAGGCCTCGCCCCATTCTTTGAACCTTGAACTTTGAACTTTGAACTTTGAACGGGACTTAAGGCCTGATTGGCGGCTCCGGGTAATAAGCCCCAACCCCTCACTCCCACTGCACCCGGTCCCCTATCTTAACGCCGTATTTCACGGTAAAGCCGCCGGGCACTTCCAGGACAAAATTTGTCGGCTTTGGGGAGGTCAGGTCCCCGGAGAAAGTGGGGGGCACGTTCCGGGTGAGGCCCACCACCCGCCCCTGGCTGATCCAGATGAAGTCCAGGGGGAAGCGCATCCCCCGCATGCAGAAGGTCTGCACCTCCTTCTCCGGCATGAAGAAAAGCATCCCCCGGCCCTCCGGCAGCTCGCCCCGATGACTCAGACCCAGGTAGAGCTGCGCCGGGGTGCGCACGGCTTCGGCCTTCACCGTCACCTGCCCCACCCTCACCCAGAGCCAGGGGTTGCCGTATTCCGAAACTTCCTGTCCCCCGGCCAGCCCGGAGAGAACCGCCAGCAGCAGCCCTGCTACCACCCCCACCATCCTGATGCGGCCGGCTCCCATCTTTACCTCTCGGGGCCCCCCGGGCTCGCCCCTCTCTTTGCTCCGGGGCCATGGTGGTCCCGGGCCCGGCCCTTGCCAGACCGCATGTCCGGGGGCCGTCCAAAGAAATTTTGCCGGGGAAGAAAGGGTATGGCCCGGCTTATTCCCGTGATTCAGGCGAATCGCCCGGGCCGATTCGGGCTTAAGCCGGCGGCTTGGGGAAAATACCGGTTGGCCGACGACTTTTCCTCAGTGCACCGGCCTGCCAGGAGTTACCCTGCACCGGCAGTCTGTTATGAACCATAAAAAGACCTGATTCTTTCCCCGGCCTGGGATGAGGCCGGCAAACCCGCCTGCCCCCGCCCTCGGCAGCCTGGGCTTACCGTCGGGGAGCCGATGCCACCGGGGTTTACCTGCCGGACTCCTGAAAAACCGTTTCAGCCGGCGGGCCGGGGCGCTACCCGGACCATTTCCTACATGGGCCGATAGTAATCCGTATAAAAGACGTATTTGGTCTCGCCCAGGCGTAACACCTCCGCCGGCCGGGTCACTTCCTCTTCCTCGTCGGTCCGGTAGCGGATATCGAACTCCAGGATATAGGTGTTGCGGCCCAGAATCGGCCGGATATAACACTCCTGCACCTTAAAGGCCTTGTCCCGCAAGTAGCCTTCGAACCCCGCCAGGCTGTACAACATCTCCCCATAGACGTAATCCAGGTTGCCGGGGAACTTCCGGCCATAGGGTTGTTTGGGGACGGCCACCTCCGAAATCGGCAACTCCGCCAACAGGATTTTATAGTCGTGATACTGTATGAAGGACGGCCCCGACCAGATCTTATCCATCCCTTGGTAGGTGCTGATAAACCGCTCCTGCCGATTTTTCTCCGCCATGTCTCCCCACCTCCAGAGTCATCGTGGATTTGAGCTATTCTAGACGCATTTTCGCCGGCTTTTCCAGCAAAAAAGCCCGGCTGATTCCCCAGGGGTTGTCCCCTCAATGCGATTAATCCCTGGTTTCATTCCGCCGCCAATTTCATCCGCGCCTTAAATACTGCGGGTATAGTCGCTAAAGCGATACATATCGCTGGTCATCGCCTCGTACTCCCCTTTTAGCTTCTGGTACATACGGGCATTTTCCATGGCCAGAGCGCCTTGCTCGGCCAGGGTGGAGACGAAGCTGATCTCATCTTCGGTGAACTCTCGGGAAGTGCTGGTATAAATGCGCAACACCCCGATGATGTTGTTCTTCAGGCTGATAGGGACCGACAGGATGGAAGAGATGCCCTCCTCGGCGGCGGCCTGGGGATATTGCGCCTGGGGGTCAGTGCTGACGTCATATATGCTCACCGGCTTGCCGGTCATGGCCTCGGCAATGGATTTATCGGCCTCGACCGGCCCCTTATTGATATACCGATCGCTGAGCCCATAACTGGCCACCAATTCCATTTTTTTGCGTTTTTCGTCCAAAAGACGGACGGCCGCGGCCTTGATGTCCAAAGCCGTAGTGGCGGTCTTCACGAGCAGGGAGAGGATCTTTTTCAGGTCCAGGGTGGAATTGATTGCCTTGGAGACCTGCTGGACCGCCTTCAAAAACTCCAGCTCTTTGAGTCTGGTCTCGTATAATTGAGCATTAATGATCGCCTGGCCCCCCAATTCAGCCACGGCGCAGGCAAACTCCACTTCGTCCATCAGGAAATCCCGGGGCTCGGCGGTTGCCAGCCGCATGACCCCGATTACCTTGCCCTGCACCAATATGGGGATCGCCAGCAGACTGGCGATGCCTTCCTCCTGGGCCTCCTGGGGATACTGCATGCGGGGATCGGTGCCGGCATCGTAAATGGCTATGGGACGGCCGCTCAACGCCTCCGTAATGCTTTTGTCCATATCCACCGTCCCTTTCTGGAGATATGGCTCGCTCAAGCCGACCGCGGCCGCCAGGTCCAGGGTATTGGTGCGCGGGTTCACCAGGCGGATGGTGCTGCCCTTAAGGTTCAAAACTTTGACCATCTTCTTGACGATCAAGGCCAATACCTCATCCAACGCCAGGGTAGAACTGATGGCCCGGCTGATCTCCTGGAAACCCAGCAGATAGCCCTTCTCCTTGGTACTCATCTCTCCCTCCTTCTTGATAATAAGCACCCCAGCGAGTGGCTTTCTCTCC
>Ga0307425_1001239_pt1 | contig 15486 bp, 9 predicted proteins | sample SalMarWE160330MG_FD_202152 | JGI IMG/M metagenome (GOLD analysis project Ga0307425, IMG submission 202152) | Salt marsh sediment microbial communities from the Plum Island Ecosystem LTER, Massachusetts, United States - WE1603-30 | ecosystem: Environmental > Aquatic > Marine > Intertidal zone >... | reverse complement strand
GCGATGGATGAAAACACACCCGGCTCTGCCAATTCGTATCCCAAGGTCGGCCCTATCGTAATCACCGAAATAATGTACAATCCCGACTGGCCGGAAGGCGGTTCATATACGAATGACCAATACGAATATATCGAGCTGCACAACATCAACACCGAGCCGGTGACGTTGTACGATTTTGTTACAAGCGAGCCGTGGAAGTTCACCGACGGCATCGAGTTCACGTTCGCAGGCGATGCGCCGGTAACAATTCCTGCTGGCGGCGTGCTCTTAGTCGTCAAACATCCGGCAGCGTTTTCATGGCGTTACCCGGCCGTGCCGGTCGAATTGATTCTCGGCCCCTACGAAGGCAACCTGAGCAACGCCGGCGAAAGTCTGGAGCTGAGCATGCCCGGCGACGTTGATAATGAGGGCGTGCGTCAATATATTCGCGTCGACAGGATAAATTACAGCGACGGCTCTCATCCGGAGAATTGTCCCAGCTTGCTTGACCTTTGGCCAGTCGAAGCGGACGGCTATGGTATGGCCTTAACACGAAAGGTCACAACCGACTACGGCAACGATCCCGAAAACTGGCTTGCCTCGGCCCCGTCACCCGGCGAATAAATCCCGTGAGATGGCGGCTTCGCCTATCTCATAAGGTAAATCCTGAAAAAACGGCGATTATACGAGATACAGGCTTAATGTGAGGTACCGGAATGTCTTCTGATTCGATTGTAACCAGATGGCTCGCAGTACTGTATGCCCGGGCTGTTTGCTGCTTTGGCAGGGGTAACAGTCGTTTTTAAGCTTGCAGAAACTTCTGGGCAACATATAATGGAGTTGGTAAAATCCCGTATAAATTCCGGTCATCGAACTGTTTCTATATTGTACTTTATTACTTTTAGCTTTACAGGGATAACCGTTGAGTGAGAAAGGCAAATTAGCTTCGATAGGTACAGCCGCAAAAAAAGCTGGCGTTTCCCGCCAATCTCTGCAATATTATCTTATGGTCGGGCTGCTTGAGCCTACGGAGGTTACGCCGAGTGGGCGACGGCTGTTTAACCAGAAGTGTATCGAGAGGATTAAAATTATAAAGAAACTTAATAAAAGCGGCTATCCTTTGCGTGCTATAAGGGAGTTGTTTATGGAAGGCCGCGGCGAGTTAAAAGGAGATAATTTGTGAGTGACTATGAAACCTCCCAGAGAAGGCGCAATATTGTTGTGGGCCTTTTTGTGATATTAGGTATATGTGCGCTTGGCTGGCTGATATTGAAGTTCGGCGATTTGCCCGGCGTTGTTACCAAGATGAATTCTTTTGAAGTTTTCGTTCAGTTCCCGACGGCGACGGGAGTGCAGAAAGATACGCCCGTGCGTTTTTGCGGCTATCAGATTGGGAGAGTCACAACTGTTATGGCTCCGGAGATACGCAAGGATTTGGAGACGGGCCTGGAGTATTATCAAACAGTGGTTGTTCTCAGCATCGACAAGAGGTATGTGACCATTCCCTCCAGCGTTGAGGTGAAACTGATGACACGGGGATTGGGCAGCAGTTATATCGAGCTTAAACAGCACCCCGACAAGCCTCTGGTTCCGCTCGACCCGAACCGGCCGGAAACAAAATACCTGGTGGATAAAATACCCCTTCAGGGCTCCACGGGCATGACAAGCGAGTTCTTCCCGGAAGAAAGCCAGAAAAAACTCGATGGATTGATCGAGGGCCTTGAAAATCTCATCAATAACGCTAATGATATTATGGGCGACAAGGACAGCAAAGAGAACGTAATGAAAACGCTGGCCAATCTCGCCCAAGCGTCAAAGCAGGCCAAGGATACGTTGGAAGAATTCGAGAAGCTTGCCACCGCGGGGACTACAACTCTGGAAAAAGCCGATACAAAAATAGAAGAAGTTGTCACTGCCGTTGTCGATACGGGCGAAGAAATTCAGAAATTCGCCGCTGCCGGGACATCGACCCTGAAAAGTGTCGATGATAAAACAGAACAGCTTGTTGCCGCGATGGTCGATACGAGCGAGCAATTGAGCAGGGCTATGGGGGAACTTCGGCTGGTTTTGGAGAAGGTCAACAACGGCCAGGGCAGTGCCGCCAAACTCCTCAACGATGGAAAATTTTATGAAAATCTGCTTGAAAACACCGACCAGTTAAAAGAGCTGTTGGAAGAGATGAAGTCCTTTGTTGCTGAGTGGCGGACCAAAAAAATCGAAGTCAGGTTGTTTTAAATGTTGATAGGCGGTTGATGCCCGGCGCAAACGTTTTCCTGCGGCAATATGTTTCGACTCTTCAAGCTATTTCCGACCGAACTTATGCTGGACCCCGGGGAGAGATGTCACTGGCCGTATATTTTTTTTCGGTCCTGCGGCGTAATGGAGCTGGGCTTTTCCGGAAACCGGCCCATGTCCCCGGTCTCTTCAATCCATCGTTCCAGAATCACCCGCATTTTCTTGATGGCCTGCTGGTGTTCCGGTGAAGCCGCAAGGTTGTTGATCTCGTATGGGTCGTTCCTGATATCGTACAGTTCCTCATCCGGTTTTCGCGGTGCCATAAACAACGCCTGGACGGGCGTTAGCTTGCCCTGAGCGTGAAGCTCTTTCATGAGATTCAACATCGGATAAGACTTCTCTTTATATTCATTCTTCTGTGTGTAGGGTCTATCCGGCATGAAGTTGTGGATATATTTGTATTGTTTGGTCCTTACGCAGCGGATGCGGTCGATGGTCTCGTCGCAGCGGTCGCGGGCGGCGATAATATAGTCGTGCTGATTAACGGGTTTCCAACCGCCGTCCGCACCGGGTTCGAGAAAGACTTTTCCTTCCATATATTCGGGCGGCTCAACGCCGGCGATTTTCAGAATCGTTGCCGAGATGTCGATTGCACTTACCAGATCGTCGCAGACCTGGCCGGCTTTGAGCTTGTCGGGCCAGCGAACGAGCAATGGGATATGAATGCCGCCGTCGTAAAGCCATTGCTTTCCGCGGACGTGGCATCGGCCGTGGTCGCCTATGAAAATAACCACCGTATTGTCAGCAATGTTTTCGTCATCGAGACGTTTTAGAATCTTGCCAATGTATCCGTCCATCACCTGGATTGAGTCGAGGTACGTCGCCCAGTCCTCTCGGGCGACCGGGTGGTCGGGGTAGTAGGGGGGCAGCTTGACTTTATCAGGATCGACTGGATTATTTAGCTGGTTGCGCAGGTTCTTCCAGTGCCCGCCCCGATGGGTGATACTGATGGACAGTTGTGCGAAGAACGGTTGGCCGGATTTGCGCTGGTTCCAGTCATCGCCGTCAAAGGCGTTCTTGAACTCGAAGTTGAAGTCCGTCTTGCCGGAGCCTTTTACTCCCGGGGCGGCGGTTGTAACATTCGCCGTAAAGTAGCCCGCATCCCGGAAGTAGTTAGTGATCAGCCTGACCGGTTCGGGCAGAGTGTAACCATCGTCACGGTGGCTGCGATGATTATGAGCGCCGATGGAGGTCTGGAACATTCCCGTAATCATTGCCGAGCGGCTGGCCGAACAAACCGGGGCGGTCGTAAATGCGTTGGTAAATCGAATCCCCTGGTCGGCCAGCTTGTCGAGTTTCGGGGTCTGCACCAAAAGCGTGCCGTAGCAGCTCAGCTCAGGGCTGATGTCCTCGGACAGAATCCAGAGTATGTTGGGCCTGCTATCTGACTTCTGTTTCGCAAAAAGCCTGCCCGGCATCGCCATGGCGGCCGCTCCCAGTCCCATAGCTTTCAAAAAGTCTCGTCGTTTATATGCTCTCATCGTATTTGCTCTCCAATTCAATTATTGGCCCGCCGATGGATTCGGCCTGGGAAGTTTGGCATTTGTTGACGTCAGCCAATTACTTAATTTGTCGTTGAGTTCTTTGACCTTCTCCGGCATCTTTTCCGAAAGATCGTTTTGCTCCGAAAGGTCGTCCTTGAGATTGAACAATTCGAAGGTCTTGCCCTCGTATCGTTTAATAAGTTTCCAGTTGCCCTCTCGAATGATGCTGTAAGGCACAATTTTGCCGCGATAGTGTGGGAAGTGCCAGAAAATCGCTTCACGATCCAGCTTCTCTGTGCCGTTGGATTTTAGATGCTTCAGAAGCGAGACGCCGTCGATAGCGCGATCTGACGGCAGGGGAACGCCGGCCGCCTCGCAAATGGTCGGGAAGTAATCGACGCTGGTTACCGGCTCGTGGCTGATTGTGCCGGCTTTTATCACGTTCGGCCAGCGAACAATCAGGGGTTCTCGAATTCCACCTTCGTACGGATAACCTTTGCCGGCACGCAGGGGGGTATTGCTGGTTATGCCCAGCAGCCCTCCGTTTTTCTGATATGCCGAGTTCATCAATCGTCGAGATGATTTTGCCCACGGCATCGTCAACACTCTCGACCATCGCAGCATACGTCGGATTATCCTGGTTTGTCGGCTCTTTGGTCTTGTATTTTGCGACCATATCTTCTTTGCCCTGAATGGGCGTATGGACCGCGTAATGAGCCATGTACAAAAAAAACGGCTTATCTTTGTGGTTTCGAATAAAGTTGACCGCCTCGTCCGCTTCACGGTCGGTCAGGTACTCGCCCTTGTGGCGGGATTTCAGCGTCGGGATTTGTCCCTGTCCATTTCGAGAATAGGGATCGAAATAGTTAGGCGGCTGGCCGAAGTCACAACCGCCGATATTGAAATCGAATCCTTGCTTGTCGGGATACCAATCGTCGGCGCCGAGGTGCCATTTTCCGATGTGGCATGAAGTATATCCAGCGGGTTTTAATGCTTCGGCGATGGTTATCTCTTCAAGCTCCATCCACAAAGCATTGGGCGGACATAAAAGCTTTTTGTCTTTGCCGCCGACGTACTCAGTGGGATTCTTCTTGTTCTCTGGTATCTTGCCGCCCTGGAATCTCGCACGGATCCAATCGGTCACACCGAGCCGTGCCGGGTATCGTCCCGTCATTACCGCCGCCCGTGTCGGCGAGCAGACGGCACACGCGGCGTAGGCATCGGTGAATTTCATGCCCTGGGCGGCAAGTTTGTCTATGTTCGGCGTTTCGTAAAACCTGCTGCCGTAACAGCCGGTATCCGTCCAGCCCAAATCGTCAACGAGAATGAAAACAAAATTCAGCTTCTCACCCGATTGTTGCTGGGCGGCATTTGTATGTGCCGAGATGGCCAGCGATGCCGCTCCCGTCCCGAGGGCTTTCAGGAAGCTGCGACGAGTGTAATTCTGTTTGCTCATTTTCATTTCTCCTTCATTATCACAACCGTCTGGTTGATATCCGGCGCAGTGGTGGGGAAAGTGCTCTCTTGCCCATCGGTTGTGTTTACCTTGACATAATATTCCAGGTCGGTTTCGATCTGAACTGCCGGGATCCTTGCGGAATATACACTGCGGGCAACATGATTAAGCGGTGTCTTTATGTAGTCGCCTTTGCCTATTGAGCGGAAGTATATCACTGCGTCTTTGGGTGCGGCTGATGACAGAACAATTACCTTAAGCTGTAAATCCTCGCCGGCCGACAGGCTGCCTCGCACAGTCGGCACAATCAGTCGCAGCGGACCGTCGTATGAGTCCGAAGGCATTGCATCGGCCGGCAGCTCTTCGCCAAGAATCCCGGCAAGCTCTTTGCCGGGTTCGGTAAGCAGGGCCGGCATCAAATGCTGCTGCCAGTTCGTTACATTGCCCATCGCACCGTTTGTGCTGACGGTTGACAGGAGATACCTGTGCACGTCGGCAAGTTGGGCGACAAGCTCCTTTCGGATCGGCAGGGCGAGTTGACGTGCCAAACGCCTGCGGGTCTCCGGCTCATTTTCGTCCTTGACCTTTTTCATCGCAGCGTTAAATCTCGCCCAGGTAGAATTGACTCGTCCAACCGCCCGCAGGTAACGGAAGCTGTTCAGCCAATAATCGAATCGTTCGAGGTTGCCCTTGCCTTTGATGTTCGGGCGTATTTTGGCCAAATCCCCAACGAATCCATAATCCCTGCTAATCTGCTCCCAATCCCTTTCATCTGGCCTGATTCCGCCGGGGCCTCCCACCCATGTGGCGGGGCGCGGCAGGTTGGTGTTTCGCTGTCCTTCAGCAGTCGCCGATGGCCCTCCGTCGAGATTGATGAATATGCCTGCGATTTGTCCGGTTGCTTCCGGCCCGAACTGCGCCGAGGCCCAGTCGGCATAAAAATCGTCCGTGGGCAAATCACGCGGCCTGCTGTCGGTCTTCGCAGCCGGTATATCGGCCTCGTAATCTTTATAAGCAGGGCCGCCGCAGTTGATCTTTTTTGTTATGCCCTGACCCTGCACAACAAAAGCCGCGATGAACGGAAATTCCACCAGGCTCTCGAAACCGATTTCCAAAAGGCCGTTATCCGTTTTGACATCTTCAAAAGTGTAATCCATCGCCCGGTTCTGGCCGACCTCTGCGAAAACGTCTAACTGGTCGATTACTTTTTTGCCCTGTAGTTTGACGCCGAATACCCGCTTGCCGGACTCGCTATAATGAGGCTCACAGAACTTCAATGTCACAGTATATGTTCCGTTCGGCACTTTTAGACGATAGGCTTTCACGTCCCAGATGACCGTTTGGTAAAGCGGGTCATTTTCCGTATCGGCTATCGGATTATTCGGGAATTGGGCGACATTGCCTCCTTCTCGGCCTTCTGTAAGCTTTGGCTTCGGCGGATCGATCTTCTTGTCGAAGTCCGGGTTCCAGTCTTTCTGGTCCCAGGCGGCATGAGCCAGCGCCGAAACATTCGGTCCAAGTATCCGTGTCCGCCAGTGGATGCCCATCAATCCGGTGCAACCATAAGCCAAAGCGTCAGCCGCATCGCGCCGCATTCGGCCCGCCCAGAGTTGCGGAATTATCAGGGCAGGATCGTCTTCGAGCCAGGGGATGGCCCACTGGGACCGGCCGGTGACATTGGCAAAGCCGGGCTCGACCGGGGCGAAACCGACGTTGCGATTGATGCAGCTCATCGGCATTTCTTTGGGCAGTGAATTATCGAACATCGCCCGGTCCTTTGGCGGTCCGAGGACCCAGCCGCACGTCGCTAATGTAAACGGGGCGTTGACTTGCTTTGAGGCGGCAATAGCAGCTCGAAAATCAGCCACCGTAGCTTCGATCTCTTCGTCCTTGGGATTGCCCCACGTCCAGCCTTCGGGAGTCCAGAACCAGTAATAATCCAGTGGATAGGCGTTGGCGATTCGACGGAACATGCCTTCGTAAAGTTCCTGTACGACGGCCGGGTCGGACGGGTTCCCACCCATATTTTTGATGCGCTCTTTCACTGCGTCGGGAATTATTAGCGGCGTTTCAGTGCCTACACAGGTTTTAACGCCGAGGATGTGGGCATATTCGAAGGCTTCTTTGAGCGTGTTGCCCATACGGTTGAACAGCTCGTTTGCTTTGTCCCCTGTAAGCTGCGTCCATGGATTCATGCCGTGCATATAGTCCGGGCCATAGTCATCGCGTTCATATATTTGTGCTGCACCGAAAGTGTAGTCACTTGTTTTTGCCGGTTTATAGCCCCAGGCACCGGTGACGTTCGCCGTGGTGAAATGCCTCGAAGGATAGCTGAACTTCACGGTTCCGTCTTCGTTGAAGTCTCCGGGCATGCCGATCCATACGGTCGGCTCAGGGCCGACTCCGCCCTGTGGATAGGTGTGCAGCCCGAAGAAGTTCATGCGCAGCTTGGGAAGTTGGGCAATAATAGCCTTGTAGTCATCCGTATTCCACCAGTCCGGTCCCTCGGGAAAATCGTGGAACGGCTGGATTCCCCGCATGTCGAACAGTGGTTTGCCTTTTTCATCCAGGTCGGGTATTTTCAGCGTGATACGCTCATCGGGGATTGTGTCACCATGCATATAAAAACGAATGCCCAGGTGCTCGGCGAACCGATACGCGGCGTAGAGTGTCCCTATCGAATCGCCGCCGGTAATAAGCAAAGCTTTCCGATTTCTGGAATTAACTGTCTTAATCAGATATTGCTGTGACTCGAGCGAGCCTGTCGAAGAGGCCAGCTCCGCGTTTTTGTATGTTATCGTTTTGACGGCGGGGCGGTCCTTCTGTCCGATGATAATTAAAGACGTTTTGGAAGGCAGGTCTTTATCGCTATGAACGATGGGCAGCAATTTGCCCGTCCGCAGATACACATAGCGGCGAACCTCTTGAGCCGCTAAGGTTTCGGCTGTTGTTGTGTCCGAAGGGCTGACAATGGTGACGGCGGAAACTTCAGCTTCCGGCCCGCGGTTAGCCGAGCAGCCGATCGAAAATAACAATACGGAAAGCACGGCCGGCGTTAAAAAACTAATGCCTTTTCTCATTTTAACGATCTCCTTATGCTGTTATTTTTTTTGAGGCACGGGCTTCAAGCCCGTGAAAACACGGCCAGGATGGCCGTGCCACTGTTCTATTGCGACAGAACGAACTCGGCCAGATCTTTTATCTCTGCTTCGGTAAGGTTTGATGTCACTCCGTGTTTGTCGCCGGGATTGTACGTTGTCAGCACTTCTTCAATGGTGGCGGCCCGTCCATCGTATAGGTATGGCGAGGTCCGCCATACTTCGACGAGCGTCGGCGTGTCGAACCCCCGGTCCTTGTCCAGGTCTTTACCTGTACCCACGTTGTGTGTCTTCAAATCGGTGTGCAGCGGTCCTGTATGACATGAAGCACAGCCCGCTTTGTCGAAAATCTTTTGCCCTCGCTCGGCCGACTCGCTGAGCTTGCCATCAACAAGATGAGGGCTGGGGAGCGGTTTGAGGCTCTTTAGATACTCGTCGATTGCGGCGGCCTCTTCTTCCGGACGCACTGCAAACTGGATATGCCTGATTCCAGCTCGCACGGCGGCCTCGGCATTTTCGCGAATACCCGTAATCATCGCCGGCGGCGTTTGATGCGCGAGCAGCAGGCTCTTGGTGTTCTTCGGATTTCCCAGGCCGTCATTGAGCAGGTCCCAGTTCAGAGCATCGGTCCGGGCGCCGGAAGGGTGACAACTGGCACAGCTCTGCCAGTTCTGAAAACAAAGCTCGGCATTGTTGAACAGCATTTCGCCCTTTCGCACGGTTGTCATATCGGTCTTAGGGCCGAGGGATATGGATGTGGTCTTGAATCTCGATTCGCTGTTTATGTCCACGATGGCTATGCTGTCGGTGAAGTACTCGGCAACATAAGCATTGCTGCCGATGATTGTGAGTGCTCGCGGCCCTTTGCCCGGCAGCTTGATGCGTTGTCGAATGCCGTAAAGAAAGCTCAGTTCGTTGGGAATATTCGAGGCAGCTACACTGCCGGAGCTGCTTGCGTTGTAGGAGCCACCGGCAAAGCTATCCGGCTGCCTGCCGATGCGTTTATTGTAGTTGTTGATTTTCTCGATCATAGCGGCGATTTCTATTACGCTTAACTCGTGGGTTCCGGCGTGGGTAACGCAAAGGTATTTTGAGTCACTCGTGCAGGCAAGGCCCCACGGATTCGCGGCGCCATGATCCACATCGTCCAAAAGAACCGTTTCTATGAGTCTCTTGCGTCTGGCGTCTATGATGCTAATCGCGTTCGTATTTATCCATCCTCGTTCCAGTTGGGTCGTTGGAACCGTGTACCGGGCGAGAATATGTGAGGCAAAAACAAACCGGCCGTCCGGCGAAACGACAATGCCGTGCAGTCCCGTGCTACCGTTCGGCAGGACAATGTCGATCTCGAAGGCCATCGTCCCGGCGTTTATGACCGAAATGTTACAGGCGATCGAGTCGGCGCCCGCCGAGCCGTATGGAAGCATGTTGCCCACGTAGAGCCAGCTTCCATCGGGTGTGATATCGGCGGCTACCGGCTCACGCAGAGCGGGAATACTTGCGAGCTGCTTATCGTCTTTGGTTCTTATTACGGAGATGTCGTTATCGAAGCGATTACAAACGTACAGAAACCTGTCGTCCGGACTAAGCACGGGGGCTATTGGAGTGTGGCCCGCGGGCAAAGAGCGGAGCAATTTGGCATTGCGTGTATCTATGACACAGACACATCCTTTCTGTCCGCCACAGGTTACGTAGAGAATCGTTCCATCGCCCTTCAGGGCAAGGCCCGTCGGTTCTGAGGGCACAGTAATTGTTGTTTTAACATTCGTCGTTTTCGTATCAAAGACAGCTATCTGTTTGGCTGTAGCCTCGGCAATATAGATTGTCTCGCCCTGACTGTATGCTACTAACGCCGTCGGTGACAGATATTCTTCAGCGGCATAAGAAGCGTAAGTGAAGCTGGTCAGGACGATAGAGATGCTCATCCACATAGTTGCTCTGTTAATATAATGTTCTTTCATATTCAGTTGTCTCCATAACTACTTGATTCTGAATCGGGTAGTGTTGCATCTTGCTCGTCGAGACTTTAACCTCCGATTATCTTTTAAGAAAAAGAAGCTACCGAATCTCATGTCCTGAAAAAAGCATTGCGAAATCTAAAAACCAATTGGCGCCAAAATAACAGAAATGGACGAAAAATCAAGCTCAAAACCTTCCCGATGGCCTGGCTAATGTCGAGACTGTTTGGTCGGAACTGCCGGAATATATTATGGCTGAGATAAGAACTTTAGTCAAGGCAGCTTCGCGGTACGCTTAATTGTGTAGATATGCCACTTACTTCAGATACTCCCTTGAGAGCGACTTTTCTATGCCGGATTAGAGACTCTTGCTTACTTATCGTTTATCTAAGGGCGTTCTTATGTCCCCTTTGCATTTGCGTTGGTTTTCTGCTCTGCCGGAGTACAGCCTTTTCTTATATGTGCTCGTATTAAATACGCTGAGAGAATCTTAGCTCGGTTTTCGACGGCAGTACCAGAACGCCCATACTACGACCATTATTATTATCCACTCTGCAACACCCATTTTGTCGACTCCTCCGCTGCTATATGTCCAACTGAGGCAAGCCAGAACCTGTATGGAACTCAAAAGCAATACCCCTGAGTCCCTGGGGGAAAAGGCACAGATTCTTGCGTATCTCATTATACGCAAACTGGCGGTTTGAGTTGGACCGTTAAAAGTCCAGTACAAAAAAGCTGTTTAGTTTTCAATTCTGAATTGCATGTTTGCTTCGTTCAATGATTACTCGATTATACCACGAGCTTATTCCAGGCGTCAAGAAAAATCAAAAATTGTGCAAATATATCTGTGAGTAAACATGAAAAATGCGGGTAGGAAAGGTAGTATTCTGTATAAGTTTTAAAATCTGGCTTTAATGAAACAGACGTTCTTCGCTGTAAAAAGCCACCCGGATTCCAAAATTAAGGTATTCACTCTGACGATTTTTTTACAAATTAACTTTGTCTTGGAGTTCAGCAATGGCTGTCTGAATCAGCTTTAGCTGGCTTTCGAGCTGATGGACCTTTTGAGTTTCGATCTGCAATTGAGTTTCAAGCTTGTCGAATCTTTCCTGAGCGCTCTGTGCCTTTGCAACAGCGGCATCGCGTGACTGGATTAGTTCCTCGACCTGATTTTGCAGCGTATCGCGGGACGTTGTCAGGTCCCCGACTTGTTTTTGCAATTGGTCGCTCGAGCCGGCAAGTTCCGTGAGTTGCTTCTGCAGCTTGTCACGAGTCTGCGTAACGATGTTTATTCTCGCCTTGAGATCGTCTCTTTCGCTCTCGGTCTTTGCCAAAGCGGCTTTAAGATTTTCCAGCTCGGCTTTTTGCTCTGCACCAATATTGCAGCCCGTCAGGGCGATCGGAAGAACCAATGCTATCGTACACGTGAGAATCAGAATTTGCTTCATCGTTTCGCTCCTTTTCTTTCGAGTTAAATTTTTTGAAAATTTGCCAAACAATTGTTCCAAATATTACATCGGCTATAAACAGGTTTGAGTTGAAGCAAATCTCCTGTATATCGACCGAACTTTTTACCGATAAACAGAGGTTGCGGACTTGAAATTACTAATCGGGAAGTGTGAATAGGGCTTGTTGGAATGTGCTTATTCGGATAGCCCCACATGCTCCTATTGGGGGCAGAAGATATGCGTATCTGGATGCAAACACGTTGCCACAGAGCATAAAGCGAAAGAAAATAGTAGTACTATTTCAAGACAACGCTGGTTCCGGTGACCGTAAAGCTAAGCCCGAAAGTCGGATTTGCAGATGATGCTAATATAAAAGGAACGGGCCAAGAAGTGGAGTCAGGAAAAATACAACTCGACCCGCATCCTCGGATCCCCCCGATCCATTTAATTATACGATTGGTAGTTAATGCGAGTTCACAGACTTCAATGCCAAAAAAAAATTTCATAAAACTCTATTTTATCAGTACTTAAAGCTTATCAAAAATAACAAGCGATAAAGGGCAATTCGGATAAGTTCTTAGAGTTGCTCTGCTACTCCGCTAAAGAGCTATAGATTGCACGTTGTTAAGTCATTAGAAGTCGTTTTTTGTCATTTTCGGCATTTTTCCGTACGGTGGGAGGGGGCTATACTTGTTTTTTCCGGTAGGGCAGAGTGTTACCCGATTTATCCAGGCTTTGCCGGAATAGCTTTGTAAGAATTAGGATGGCTGAAATGTTATTTTTTTTTGAAATAAAACCCGTCGAGCTTCGACAATCCAAATGTGGCCCAGTGGAGGCCGGAATCGAGAAATAAAGTAAAGTTCATAGTATTAAGGAGTAATGAAATGATTATGAAATGGTTAAAAAGAAGCGTGATTATTGCGGCAGGCGTTTCACTTGTCGGCGGTATGCTCTTCGGCAAAGACGTTGTCAGCTACGTACGCAGCTCGGCCAAGTCGGTGCAGACCGTGGTAAAAGACTCGGTTCCTATCGAGTTTGAGCTGAGACGTGCCCGTGATCTACTGGAAGAGATCATTCCCGAGATGCACGCCAACGTCCGGCTGATAGCCCAGGAAGAAGTGGAAGTGGCGGCACTGAATGTCGATATCGCCAAGAGCGGGGATTCTATGAAGGAAGAGGAGCTGCGGATCGCAAAGCTGCGAGACGCCCTTGCAGAGCCAAAAGCTCAATATTGCTTTGCCGGCAGAGAATATCCTCGCAGCTATGTCAAAGAAGACCTGGCAAACCGATTCGAGCGATTCAAAGAGAGCGAGCTGGTCCTGGCCGGCAAGAAAAGACTCCTGGTCAGCCGAGAGAACTCCCTCCATGCAGCTATGCAAACGCTGGAGCAAACCCGCAGCCGCAAGAAAATGCTTGCTACTAAGATCGAGTCGCTTTCAAGCCAGTATAGGCTTGTAAAAGCCGCGTCGGTCGGATCGAATATCCAGGTGGACAACAGCAAGCTCGCACAAACGGAAAAGCTCATCACTCAGATCAAAAAACGCCTTGATGTTGCCGAACGCATATTGGCCCACGAGAGCCAGTTCGTTCAGGCAATTCCTGTCGATGCAGTCGTTGAAGAAGATTTATTGACACAGGTGGACGACTATTTCCAGTCCAGAGATCAACAGACAAAACTGGCAAGTACTGCCACTCAGATGCAACAACCCGAACAACTGCTGGAAAATTAATACGAAACTTAGTAAAATAGGCCGATATATCTTCAATTGTCGTGCCAGTGAATGCCGGGAGTATAACAGTGCTGATTCTACGACTAAAACAAGCTGCAAGTGCGATTGCCGATGGCCAGTTGGATGAAGCATTTGACATTGTCCAGTCAAAAGACATCAGGGAACATCGCCGCGGTCAAAAGCTTATCGGTCAGCTCGCTCGTGCCTTTGCCAAACGGGGCCAGGAGAATATCGAGGCGGAGCGGATACAACTTGCCCTGTTGGATTGCAACAAAGCGGAAAAGCTGGCCGGAAACACAGCGGATGTCGCGAAGCTGCGTTCGGCAATCTGCAGCGAGATGGAGCAAAGACGTCTAAGAAGCCGGCATCGTTCTTTCAAGGTTGCCCAGGCAAAACAACACATACAGGACGGCTGGATTTCGGCCGGCGAAGAGATTCTGAAAGACGCCGGCAATGAAGACGGTCAGGCGGGTATCGTTTTACAGCAGGCGGCTGTCGCTCGGTTGCATACCAGTGAAGCAATCACAAAGGCGGAAAAAGCTTTGCAGCGGAATGACCTGGATGGGGCGATCGATTTCGTTCTAAAAGCCGGGGCTGTCGGCAGCCAAAACGAACAAGTGGTCGAACTGATCTCTACACTCAGATTGCTTGCGGCCAGGCAGATCAAAGAGAACTTTGACAGCGGTCGGCTCGACCTCGCTCATTCGGTGTGGCAGAGAGTTTCTCCCATCGCCGATGGCTGCAGCGAAATATCCGAGTTGGGATTGGCACTGGGCCAGTGTAGTAAGGCGGCCGAGTACGTCGCAGCAGGGCGGCCGCGTGAGGCGGTTAATTTGCTTCGCAAGGTCAAATTGACCTGCCCCTCAGCTAAGTGGCTGGGCATGGTTACTGAACAGAGCCGGCAGGCCGCTGAGCTGCTCGATGAATTAGCGGCAAGTCCTCTTGGATTGGATATCGCGAGAAGACAGGATATGGAAGACAGAATACAGCAGACGGATAACGAAACCCAGAGCGTCAGTGTGGGACAGTCGCAGGCAATACCAAAAGAGAGAAGCTCGGAAAATCGGGCCGAATCGCCGCTCCCGTCAAAGTTTGTGATGGAAATAGATGGAGTCGGCAGCTTCTATGTTCTGCGGGATGCCAGTATCACGGTGGGGCCTATCAGCTCTTCGGCCCGGCCGACCGTTGGTTTGATGGTGGATCCGAACCTGCCGGCAGTAACGATCGAGCGGTCGGAAGATGATTATTTCATCAGGTCGTCCAGTCCAGTCCGTGTCAACGACGCGACGACGAGCAACAAGCTGCTTGTTGATGCGGACCGTATCAATTTGTCGCCGAGATGCGGGATGAAGTTCAATATTCCTAATCCGGCGAGCACAACCGCGACTCTGAGTATTCCGTCTGCGCGATTAGGCCGGGCGGATGTTCGCCGGATCATTCTAATGGATCGTGATATTCTGATTGGGCCAACAGAAGGCAGTCATATCCTTGCGGATTCTCTTGATGAAACCGTTGCTCTGTTTACACAAAATGGACGGTTGCAATGCAAGGCCAAAGATAAGATACTGGTTGATGACAAACAAATCGGCTCGACGGTCGGCCTGCCCTTTAACAAGCAGATCAGGATAGGGCAGATTTCGCTGGTCTTGACGGAACTCAAGGAGTAAGTTTAATGTACGAAAAACGGGGGGCATAGTACGGCGGAAGACTTATGCAAAAGTATCAATACCAACACGGTGATCGACCCCTTGAAGGATATACGATCCAGAGGGCAGCAGGACGCGGCGGATTCGGTGAGGTGTACTATGCTCTCAGCGACGGTGGCCGGGAAGTGGCCATCAAGGCGGTTCAGAACTACGAACAGATAGAGCTGCGAGGTATCAGCCACTGCATGAACCTCAAGAGCCCTCATCTGGTTACGATCTTTGACGTCAAGCACAACGACCGGAACGAGCCTTTTGTTATCATGGAGTATGTCTCGGGGCCGTCGCTGCGAGATTTGCTTACGGAATCACCCCACGGCCTCGGAGTGCAAAAA
>Ga0307425_1001237_pt1 | contig 15503 bp, 11 predicted proteins | sample SalMarWE160330MG_FD_202152 | JGI IMG/M metagenome (GOLD analysis project Ga0307425, IMG submission 202152) | Salt marsh sediment microbial communities from the Plum Island Ecosystem LTER, Massachusetts, United States - WE1603-30 | ecosystem: Environmental > Aquatic > Marine > Intertidal zone >... | reverse complement strand
CGCCCTCCGGAAGGCGGGCACCGACCCCAAGGCCCTGCGCACCGCCATCGAGGGGACCCGGGGCTATGTGGGAGTATCGGGGGTCTATGACCTGACCCCCAAGGACCACAACGGTATGGGGCCTGATTCCATGGTCATCATCAAGGTCAAGGACGGCAAGTTCGAGCTGGCGAAGTAGAGCCGGCACCAGTGGCTTCAGACTTCTCCAGGAAGGGGCCCGGGCCGCCGGGCCCCCTTTCATTTCTCATCGCCACCCCCGTTTTGCGGCGAGAGGCAGCGGCCCGGCCCGGCCGGAGGGCCATTAGGGTGATCCTGGATTGCCCGGGGCGGCCTTCAGCAAGATATGTCCGAGGTATAACCACGGCCGCAAGGCGTTCCTGCCCCTTCCCCTAAAATAGACCGGAGAGAACGGCGCCAATTTGTCAGGATTTTTATGAAGCGCGACCCTAGTCCCGGGTCAGGCGAAAGGCCAGGGGGATTTTGATGGTCAACTTCTGGCGATTCAATTCCGCCGGGAAGGGGGGAAACCGCCCCACCCGCTTAATGGTATTGCGGGCCCCCTCATCCAGGAGATCATGGCCCGAGGAGCGGCTGACGCTGGAGGATTCAATCTGGCCGCCGGCGGCGATGGTAAACATGACTATCACCACCCCCTGCATATTGCGGCGGCGCGCCATCCGGGGATAATCTTTCTGTTTTTCCAGAAGTTGGCGGATGGTATGGAGGTATCCCTGGAGGGCGGAGCCCGACCCAACGCCTCGTCCCCGGCCCGAACCGACCCCGCGGCCGGACCCGGAGCCCGATCCAGCGTCCCGGCCACCCCGGCCCTTTCCCGAGGCGCTGGCGCCAGGGGGGCAGGTGCGGCTGCCGGCACTGGCGGTGAGTGAAGGTTTGGCTTGGGTGACGGCGGGGGCCGGAGCCGGAGTGGGGATCACCGGCGCCTTGGTGGTTTCCGGCAGCGGGGCCGGCCTGACCTTGGGCAGGGGTTTGGGCTTGACCCGGCGTTTGGGCGGGGGAGGTACCGGCGGCTTCGGCTTCTGGGTGGCCGGCTGGGGTCGGGTCACGGGGGCGGGCTGGCCGCCGCCACCCCCCCGGGGCCCGGGGGTCACCAGGCAAATGGCTTCCACCGGTACCACCACCTTGGGTTGGGGTGGTCGGTCACGATAGACCGCCACTATCCCGGCCACAAGCAGGCCGTGTAGCACCAGGGAGCCGAGCATCCCCCAGGTCCAGGTTCCCTGGGGTTTCCAGGCATCCCGCCACTGCTCGTAACCGCATTCCATAAGCTATTTCTGGTCCACCTCGATGCCGATGCGCTGCACCTTCAAGCACCGGAGGCGGTCGATCACCTCGATGAGACGGCCGTGGCGGGTGTCGGTATCGGCGGCGATGATCGCCTGGGGTTCCTTGCCTTGTTGCTGAGCCGTAAAGACCTTCTCGAAGTCGCCGTCCTGGGCCAGTCTGACCCCGTTCACCGCGATCTGGCCCTGGCGGTCGATGCTGATGATGATGGGAACGCTCTTCAGTTTGTCGGCCTGGGTGGCCTTGGGCAAGGCGATGGAAAAGGTGCTGGGCATCATCACCGTGGCCGTCAAAAGAAAGATGATGAGGATGACCAAAACGATGTCCACGAAGGGGGTCATGTTGATCTCGGTGATGGGCCCGTGGATGTTTCCTCTCATGATAATCCCCCCGCCTTTCGGGAAGTCTTGAAGATCTCGCGCTCAGGGGCGGCAATCTCTTCGGTCCCGGCGGCCGCGTCCAAGTGGGCCAGGAGGAGTTGTTCCAGAAAACGGGAGCGATCCTGGACCACGTGCAGACGACGATGGAAAAAATTGTACATCACCACCGCGGGAATGGCCACCAGGAGACCCACGGCGGTGGCCACCAGGGCCTCGGCGATGCCGGCCATGACCGCGGGGCCGCCGCCCCCTTCGGTCAGAGCCAGATCCTTAAAGGCATGGATGATCCCCAGGACGGTGCCGAACAGGCCGATGAAAGGGGCATTGGCTCCCAGGGTGCCCAGGAAACTCAATCGCCGTCCCAGGAAGAGGCCCATCCGGAGCCGCTCTCCCTCCATGATATCCTGGACCGCAGCCTTGCCCCGGTGAACTTCTTTGAGGCCGGCCAACAACACCCGGGCCTCCAGGCCGGACTCGGCCTCACACCGGGAAATGACCTGGGGCCAATCGCCTTGGCGCAGTGAGGGTGAAATATCGGCGACGAAATGGTCAAGATCGAAGCGGTGTCGAGAGAAGGTCAGGGCCTTATCGATCATGACCGCCACCGAGGCGACGCTCAAAAACAGGAGCAGCCACAGCACCCAGGCGCCGCCGCCCAGGGCCACGTTAAGCAGGGCCTTGGTTATGTCCATATATCCCCCTGAAAAAAAGAAAAAGCCATGCAGTTGCGGGCCTTCCATCCCGCAGCGCCTTCATGGCTTTTTATTTCGATGGATACTATGCTTAAATAGTGGCCGGGAGAATTCATTCTCCCCATTAAGGCACTGTAAACCGAAATTATCTCGAGCGTCAATAAAAAAACATTTTTGGCTTGCCGGAGTTGCGGCTATGATCCGGGACCGGCCAGGGGGATCGGGGCCGCCGGCCGCCGCGGTTTATCTGAGAAGCCCTGGCAAAACTTAACCTCCCTCTATTCTGTCATTCTAAACGGAGGAGGCATGAAGTATTTTTAACTGCCTTGAAAAGTTAAGATGAATCGGTGGCACAGGCGTCCCGCCTGTGCTGGTGTAGGGTGCGCACTGCGCACCACCGACAGGCGCGGAGGTGCGCCCCACTTAAACACCGCTGTAGGGGCGGGGTCTCCCCGCCCTTGATTAAAAAGGGCGCATTTATTGGGCGGGGAAACCCCGCCCCTACGACGAGAAGAAATCGCCCCGTTTAACTGAACAGTATTGCTGCTTGAGATCATTCACCACGTTCAGGTGGACCAGAAAAGGGGTTTGGAAATGGCTGGTAGACACCGGCCGGCTCCCGGCCATCGGGTTATCCCTCCTCCATTTTTATCTTGGGCTCGCACCGGCTATGATCAATCAACTCCGCATCGTTGGCTTTAAGGTCCCAGCGCTGCCAGCAGCGGCGGCAGGTCCAATGGGCGCAATAGGCCTCGGCATACTTCTCCACGGGGGCGGGCAGGTACACGCAAATAGAGGAATGTTCCTTATAAAACAGGCAGTTTTTACAGCCAAACCATTCCGATGGTAATGTTCTCCTCTTGGGGCGCCTCATGGGCTCCACCGCAAAATTTTCCGCCCGGTTACTAGGACTATCGACAGATTGGCGCATGGTCATAAGAACTTTCAGGGGAAAGGGAATGAAGCGACGACGCCCCATCCCCGCCGGTCATTCCACCTCTCTCTTATTTTGACCGTCTTATCCGGGTTTTCATGATATTTTCATGGTATAGTTAAGCACCGGGGCGGCCGTGGCAAGTATAATAATGATTCTTGGCAGTTATGCCGATAAAGGCAGGCATCCCTGGAAACGACGGTGGTTACCCGGAGGTAAACGCCTCCGGACCTCTTCTCAGGCTTTGACCTCAGTGCAGGAAGGGTTAAACCATGGCCTTTTCAAGTAAGAAACTTGTCCCACATTCGTCTCAGGTCGCTCCCGCCGGGGGACGGCCGGGGCAGGGCAGGCTGGCCCGCAGGCTGGCCGTTTTCTTGATCTGGGGGGCGGCGCTGGGATTTCTGGCGGCCGCCGCCCTGGCCGGGACCCAGGACCGGGCCAGGTCAAGCCCGGCCGCCGGATACGATGCCAAGAAACACTTTACCATCGTCAAGATCGAACCGGACGCCGGCAAGGAGGAGGTCAGGATCTTTTTCAGCCAGCCCGTGGCTCTGGACAGCCTCCGAAGCAATCTGCGGCTGCTGCCCCGGGTCAAGATCGCCTGGAACCGCACCATCCTGAGCCCCGACGGCGTCCTGACGTTGCGGGGAGCTTTGCGGTATGGCACCGGCTACCTCATCACCCTGCCGGAAACTCTGAGGATGGGCCATAAAACCTACCGCCCCACCGTTAATTCCTTTTTCATGCCGGACCGGCCCCCCAAAGTGGCATTCGTGGGACCCCAGCGGGTCATCGAACGGGACAGCCGGCAGTTGCTGCACGTCCGGGCCGTAAACGTCAAAAACCTGAGGTTTGAAGGAATCCGGGTACCGCCCCTTTTGCTGCCCCTGGCCCTGACCATGGAGCAGAATCCGGTCGATTTTGACCGGGCCTTCAATGAGCTTAAGAGCGCCACGGAAGGACTCAAACCCGGGGTCAAATCACCTGAGGACCTGGCCGTCTTCGGCACCCCGCCCCTGATGGAGAAGCAGCTCTTCCCGGCCGCCGGCGAGAAGAACCAGGCCTGGGCGGTCTCCCTGCCGCTGAGCTTCCGGCAGGGCAAGGAGGCCGGGGCTTTAGAACTCATCCGGGTGCAGGATAACCAGGTCGGCAGCCCGGCGGCCACCCGGCCCCGGGTCTTTGAGATCACCGATCTGGGCCTGACCTATAAACGCGGCCAGCAAAACCTGCTGGTCTGGGTCACCTCCCTCAAAACCGGGACGCCCGTGGCCGAGGCCCGGGTCATGGGTTTCACCCGGGACATGGAGGTCTTTCCCCTGGGGCGCACCAACCGGGACGGGGTGCTGCTCTTCGCCTCCCGGGATCTGGCGGGATTTTCTATAAAGGACCCGAAGCACCTTCAGCCGGTAAAACACGAGGTGGCCCCGGACGATCTGGTGCTGCTGGTGGCCGGAACCGGCGACGACGTGGCCTTCATCAAGGTGTTGCCCCAGGGCAACCTCAAGCCCGAGAGAATCTGGCAGGTGCGGGCCGGCGAAAAAGTCCGCAACCTCAAGGGCAACGTCTTCACGGAGCGGGGCGTCTACCGGCCCGGCGAAAAGGTCTACTTCAAGGGCACCGTCCGGGAATATGGCAATGGCCGGATTTTCCCGCCGCCGGGAGAGGTCTGCTCCTTTGAGGTCATCAGCCCCAAGGGCGAGCAGGTCTTCACCAAGGAGGATCGAATTTCGGATTTCGGCACCGCCGCCGGGGAAATCCTGACCCAGAGTTACTGGCCCCTGGGGACCTACACCCTGAAGATGTCCTATGGGCCGCAACCGGCGAAAAAAACTCCCAGCCGGCGGCGAGGCCACCGGGGGCGTCGGGGCCGGGTAGAGGAGGGGTATGCGCCGAAAAACCAGGTGAGCCTCACCTTTCAATTGCAGGAATTCAAGCCGCCCCGGCACTTTGTTACCATTGGTTTTCAGCAGGTCTCCCGGGTCCTGAAGGATTATGTCAACCTGGGGGAGCGGAAATCTCCCTTTGTCAAAATCAGCCTCAGCGGCTCGTATTATGCCGGGGGCCCGGTCAAGCACGGCCAGGTGCGCTGGAAGATTTTTCAATCCAGGACCAATTATCAGGTCCCGGGGCATGAAAAATTCACCTTCGGCTACGGCGGCGACGAGCAGGGCGAGTTGATCGAGAGCGGCCAGACCATTTTGGATGAGAAGGGCAGGGCGACCCTGGAGTTTCCCCTGGACCGCCAGGTCATGGACGGCCAACACGGCCTCTCGGTGGTGGCCAGCGTGGTGGACTTCGACGGCCGGGCCGCGTCCGACACCAAGGTTTTCCAGGTTACCCCGAATCTCCTGGTGGGCATCAGCCGCCACCCGGAGCAGGTCCGGGCCGATGCCGAACAGGTCCTCAAAGTAATGGTGGCCAGGCCGGACGGCAAGACCATCCGGCGGGGGACCGTCCAGGCGGAAATTTTACAAAAATCCTGGGCCTACGTGGCCAAGCGCAACGAGCAGGGCAATCTTTATTGGGACGGGCAGGAAGTCTGGCGCAAGACCGTGGGCAGCGACCTGACCCTGTCGAGAGGCACGACCTCCTTCCGGTTCAGCTTCGCCTGGGGCGGCCAGTACCTTCTGGCCTTTACCTATCAAGACGAAGCCGGCCGCCGCTTCACCTCGGCCTCCGTCTATGAGGTGATGGGCGAAAACTACGCCTACGAAAATCGGAATCGGTCTTACCGGCCCCTGGCCCTGGCGGCGGACCAGGCGGCCTATAAGCCGGGGGAGACGGCCCGGCTCACGGCCCGGCCCCAAAGCCCGGTGTCTCGCTATCTCATAACCCTGGAACAGGAGGGCGTGCTGAAGTACCAGGTCCTCACCCCCAAACCGGGAGCCGACCACCTGGAGGTTCCCATCCGGGGCGAATATGCCCCCAATCTGTACGTCTCGGTCCTGGGACTGACGTCCCGGGGGGAGTTCCCGGTGTACGCCGGCCACTACGATACCGAGGCGCCCAACTTTTACTGGGCCACCCTCAACCTGCCGGTCCGCCAGGAAGTGGAAGGCCTCACGGTCAAGATCAGCCCGGGCACCGCCCAGCTCAAGGCCGAACCCGGGGCCAAAGTGACCCTGGACTTCAGTGTCCAGAGCCCGAAAGGCGGCGGGGTGGAAGCGGAGATGGCCGTGGCGGTGGTGGATGAAGCCGTCCTGGCCCTCACCGGGTTTAAAACTCCCACCCTGGAGTCCCTGGACCGGTTTGACCGGCCCCTGGGGGTGTTTACCGGTGAATTGCGCTCTTTTCTGGTGCACCAGACCCCGTTCTATCTTTCCAAGAACGAGCCCCTGACCGGCGGCGGCGGCCTGAGCGAAGGCATTATGTCCAAGCTCCGGCGGCGGTTCGAGGCGGTGGCCTATTTCAACCCCCGGGTGCTGACCGACGCCCAGGGCCGGGCCCAAGTGAGCTTCACCCTGCCCGACAACATGACCACCTACCGGGTTTATACTGTGGTGGCGGACCGGGGCAGCCGCTTTGCCAGCCAGGCGCGCCCCCTGCTGGCCACCAAGGATTTTTATCTGGAACCGGGTATGACCGGCTTCTTCACCCGGGGCGACCACTTTAAGTTCCAGGTGGCGGCGTTCAACGCCACCGACGCCCAAGGCCCGGTGCAATTCAGCGCGGTGGGGGACGGGGGACTGTTTCTTACCGCGGCGCAACCGAAGGAGCCCCTCAAACCCAAAGACAGCCTGAAGCTTAACGTCACCGGCCAGGCCGCCACCAGCGGGCCGGCCGCGGCCCGGTTCGCCGGCGAATTCCAGGGAAAGACCGACGGGGTGGAACTTAAGGTCCCGATCAACTCCGGGCACGTCCGGGACACCCGGGTCTGGTTCGGTTCCCTGGCCAGGACCACCGCGATCAAGGTCCCTCTCCCCGACTACCTGGCCGGCAGTCAGGCCGGCAAGATTAACCCGGAAGAGGTCAAGGCGGTCCTGACCGTGGCCGGGTCGCCCTTTTTGCGGATGACCAAGGCCATTCACTACCTGCTTGATTACCCGTATGGGTGCGTGGAACAGAGCAGTTCCGGGGTTTTGGCCCTGGCCGCCTTGCGGGGCGACATTCAGAAGGGGCTGGTGTCTGGGGTTAGCCTGGCCGAAACCGACAAATACCTTAACCGGGGGGTGCAGCGCATCCTGGGCATGCAGACCGACTCCGGCGGCTTTGCCTACTGGCCAGGGCAGCGGCAACCTCACCTCTGGGGGACGATTTACGCCGGGGCGGCCTTGGGCCTGGTCCGGGCCCAGGGGCTGACGGTGCCGGAAGACTCCTGGCGCCTGGCCGGCCAGTACCTGAAGACCCAGATCCGGTCGCCCAAGCGGTCCCCCGCGCTCAAGGCCTTTGCCGCCTTCGTCCTGGCCCTGAACGGGTCTCTGGACCGCAACACTTTCAACGAGGTGAGGGCGCAATATGTCCGGATGAATCGGGAGAGCAAAATCCTGGTGCTGTTGGCGGCCCGTAAAGGGGAGTTGCGTCCGGTGAAGGAACTGAAGGCCGCCCTGAAACCGCTGTTGGGCGGCAAGGCCAAGGCGGCTCCGGACGACACGGATGAGTTTCAGACCCGTTTCCGGACCCCGGCTCTGGCCCTCCTGGCGGCCCAGGCCATTATGCCCGACGACCCCCTCACCCGGGAAGAGGCGCTTATCCTCTTGGGGGGCCTGGACCGACAGGGCATCTGGACCTCCACCAGCGATACCGGCTGGGCCCTGGTGGCCCTGGGGGAATACTTCAAGGACGCCAGCTTCGGCACCAAACCGGTTGAGATCACCATCAGCCAGCCCGGCGCGCCCGAGAGCCATCGCCTCAGACTGGACCCCAAGGGCTTCCGCACCGTGGCCCTGGACCCCGGGGCCCTTTTGAAGAATCCGGTGGTCAAAGTGGCGGGCCAGGCCGGCAAAACCTGGCTCTATAAGCTGGAGGTAACCGCCCCCCGGCTGGATATCGCCGCCACCGGGGCGGCCCATGGCTTTAAGGTCAGCCGTGTCATCAAGAACACCGATGGCTCGGACGAAATCAAGGTGGGTGACCTGGTGAAAGTCACGGTCCTGATAGAGGTCGCCGGCCAGGGGCAGCGCTACGTGGTGTTGGATGACCCACTGCCCGCCGGGCTGGTGGCCCTCAACACCGCCTTCAAGACCGAGGAGCCCCTCCCGGAGGAAGGCGCTGCGGGTGGCGACGACTTCGATTACCTCACCCGGGAGGGGATTTTCCGGTTCCGCCCGAATTATTTCGAGATCCGGACCGACCGGGTGCTGGCCTTCCGGGACCATGTCTTCCCTGGCCGCCAACGGTTCGAATATTACTGCCGGGCCGTGTGCGAGGGTAAGTTTGTGGCGCCCGCCACCCGGGTGGCGGCCATGTACTCGCCCGGGGTGAACGGCTACGCCCCCCAGGGAGAACTTACCGTCAAGGGACGCTGATGCTGAAGTGGCTGCCATGGGGCCGTCGGGCCTGGTGCCTGGCTGCGGCCCTGTTAACCCTCACCGGCCTGGCCTGGCATTTTGAGGCCGCCTCCCGCCTGGACCCGGAGGCCCTGAAACCGCGGCCCGGCCCCCTGGTCCTGGACCGGGCCGGCCGGATCCTGCGCCTGGTCCCCGAGGCCCAGGGGCGGAAACTGGTGGTCTTGCCCGACCATGCTGTGCCCCGGCTGGTGGCCGCGGGCTTCATCGCGGCGGAGGACCAGAGGTTCCGGAGTCATCCGGGCATCGACCCCCTGGCCGTCATGCGGGCCGCCGCCACCAACCTGGCCCATGGCCGTATCGTCTCCGGGGCTTCCACCATCACCCAGCAGCTGGTGCGCCTCACTTGCCCCGGCCCCCGGAGCTATTACCGCAAGCTGGTGGAAATGCTGCGCAGCCTGCGGCTAGAGCTGGTCCTCAGCAAGGACGAGATCCTGCGGTGCTATCTGGACCGGGTGCCCCTGGGTAATAACCTCATGGGGGTGGAGGCCGGGGCCTACGCCTATTTCGGCAAAAGCGCCGCCCAACTGACCGGCGGCGAAGTCGCCCTTCTGGCCGCCCTGGTCAAGGCGCCGGGGGCCCTGAATCCCTATGGCCCCCACCGCGGCCGTCTTCTGGCCCGGCAGCGCTGGATTCTGGGCCGCATGGTGCGGCTGGGATATCTCAACCCCCAGGAAATTCAGTCCGGCCAGGAAGACCCCGTCCGGTTCCGGGGGAACCGGGGCCGACCCCCGGGGTTCCCTTTTGAAGCCCCGCATTTTGTCAACCTGGTCCTGGAGCGGGAGCGGCCGTCGGCCCGGTCTGGCCAGCGGCTCCGAACCACTCTGGACCTGCCGCTCCAGCAGCGGGCCCAGGCCATCGTGCGCTCGCATCGGGCCCGGCTCCTGAAAGCCGGCGCCTCCCAGGCGGCCGCGGTGATCGTCGCCAACCGCTCCAGGGAAGTCCTGGCCCTGGTGGGCTCTTGCGCCTACGGGCCCCGGGACCAGGGGTTCAATAACGGCGCCATCGCCTGGCGCTCGCCGGGCTCCACCCTCAAGCCTTTTCTCTATGCCCTGGCCCTGGACCAGGGGTACACGCCGGCTTCGGTGCTGGAAGATGTGGAACGGCGCTACCGCACTCCCCGGGGCGAATTTATCCCGGCCAACTTCGATCGGGTTTGCCACGGTCCCGTTTCTTTCCGGGAGGCGTTGGGAAATTCCCTGAACCTCTCGGCCGTCCACCTGCTCAACCTGATGGGGCCCGAGACCTACTACGACACCCTGGCCGAGCTGCACCTCATCAACCGACCGGAGTTTAACCCGAATCACTACGGCCTGGGAATGGTGGTGGGCAACCCCGAAGTCAGCCTCCTGCAACTGGCGGCGGCTTACGTCTGCCTGGCCAACGGCGGCAAATTCGGCCCCCTGCGCCTGACCCGGGAGGGCCCTGCGGCCGACGGCACGGCGGTCTTTTCACCCCAGGCGGCCTTCATTATCAGCGACATTTTGAGCGATCCCATGGCCCGGGCCCGCATCTTCGGCGGCGCCGCGGCCATGAACCCGCCTTACCGGATGGCCATCAAGACCGGGACCAGCACCCGGGCCCGGGATTTATGGGCCGTGGCCTACACCCCGGAGTATACTGTGGCGGTGTGGGTGGGGAACTTCAACGGCCGGCCCACCGCCAATCTCTGCGGCGCCACCGCCGCCGCCCCCATCGTGGCCGACCTGGCCGCGGTCCTGTTCGCCGGGAAAACGCCGTCGCCTTTTATCAAACCCGAGGGGGTCACCAGCGCCGAGGTGTGCGCCTTCTCCGGGATGAAACCGGGGCCGGGCTGCGTCCATCGCCGCCGGGAACTCTTCCTGGCCGGCACCGAACCTCAGACGCTCTGTTCCTATCACCACCCCCGGGAACCCTGGCACCGCATGCCCACGAATTTTGCCGGTTGGCTGCATCAACGCTTTGAGAAGGGGGGAGAAGGGCGGTTTCGCCTGGCCGACTTTGACCAGGACTTGTCGAAAACTTTTCAGGGCCCCTGGGCGGCCGGCAGGCGGGGGGGGCCCCCACCCGGCCCCCGGAGAGCCGGATTGGTGGGGCTCAACCCGCCCCCCGGGTCCGGCAGCTACCCTTCCGCCAGGACCGAAGGCCTGGCGCTTCGGGTCAGCATCAGCTACCCCCTGCCCGGGGACCGCTTCCTGTTGACGCCCCGGGCCGAAGTCGTGCGGTTGACTGCCAAAGCCCGGTGCCGGGACCCGCTCCCGGCGGTCACCTGGTTTGTGGACGGGCGGGAAGTCGCCGGCACCGGCCCTCCCTATGAACTTTCCCTGGCCCTACCCCGGGGCCGCCACCGGCTCACCGTGGTGGGTCCGGGCGATCAGGGCGATTCGGTGGGAGTGTTGGTGCAATGATGCCCGGGGAGGGCGACCGGACGCGGCCCCTGCCAGGTCTCAATCACCCAAGGGGGCCGGCGTTTCATCAGTGCAGACTTGGTACAGCAGTTCATAAATTTGGTTACGGATTTCCCCGCTCAATTTAGCAAAGCAGTCATACATAGGCCTTCGGGCCACCCATAAATCATGAAAAGTATGGTGGGGCGGGCCTCCGCGCCTGTCGGTGGTGCGCAGTGCGCACCCTACATAAGCACAGGCGGGACGCCTGTGCCACCGATTCATCATAACTTTTCAGAACAGGAGCTTGGGAAATAATAGCGTTCCCCAGCAGGAGCTTGGGAAGGAGAAGGAGATGCCCTCCTCTCCACCCGCTGGCGGGGGGAGAGGGTTGGGCTGAGGGGGGCGATATATAACGCTATCGTATTTATGAAAAACTAAAGCCTGCCGCTAAAAAAATAGCTCTTGGCACGCAACCCCGTATCAATCCTACTTGGGAACGGGAATTTCGATTTTCTCAATCTTCAGAGGTTTCTTGAGCATGGCCCGGAGGGATTTTTTGGCGGCTTCGGCATCGCCGGGGTCTGAAAATGGCCCGGCCCAGACCTCATAAGGGCGGCGTTGGCGGGCGTCCCGCCGAATAAAGCCGGGGATTTCCTTCTTTTTCAACCTTTCCAGCATCTTTTCGGCGCGGCGGTATTGGCGATATCGACCTACCAGGATAGCGTAGTGTTCTTTTTCCTTCTCGGGCGGAAAGACCGTAACTTTCGGCGCCGGCGGACTTACCTGCGGACTGGGAGTAACCTCCTTGGGGACGGCTGCTTCGGGCGCAAGGGGCGCTGGTGGTGGTTCCACGGCCGGAGTAGGCGCAGTGGTCGGCGCCGGGGTGGTGACGGGGCCCGGGCCGGTTGGCGGCGGACCGCCCATATAGAAAACATACAGGACCACCAGAATGATGACCAGCAGAACTCCGACCAGCAATCCACCCACCAGTTTCCGGTTCATAGGTCTTTACCCCGCTCCGTCAGCATGCCTCTCGGCCTAAGAGGTGTTTCCAGCTATGGTATCAGAGGATAGCGGCCGGCGGCACTGCCTGCCTGAGCCCCTCGAGACGGTGGGAAGGGTTGCCGTCCCGGACCAGAGCCCTCAAGGCCGACCCGGGAACCGGTCCGGTTGAACCCAGGTTCGCCCCCCAGGGTGGTAGGGTCCGGTAACCCACTCGGGCCCCCTGGTCTCCACCAGCCTCGGGCAACCGTACTACCGGCGCGGCAGGAGTACCGGCGTCGTCGTTACGGTCAGTTCCGGCGGCAACATCCACCGTTGGTTGGTGACTTCGTCATAATTCAGATACCCTTTATTGCCGGTGTCGCACTTCTGGTAAACTTCCAACCCCTTTTCTTTGTCGTTGGTGCGGGCCATGAACTCCTCTTTGGTGATCTTGCCGTCTTTGTTCGTGTCCAGGGCGGCGCACAGGGCCCGGTCTTCGGCGCTCATCTTTTTCTCCGAGGTGGTGGTGGCGCAACCGGTCATCACCAGGGCCGCCAATACGGGCAAAAACACGAGTCTGACTAAATTCACCTTCATCTGCGCTCTCCTCAATCTTCCCGGGAAGCACCGGCTCACAGCTTCCGTCAGCCCCGGGCGGACCGATATAATCCAACCAGGAGCTGGGATGGGGCGGGGGCCCCACCGGGCCGCTCCCCCATCAAGCCTGGGAGCTTCTTTTCCCGAGATGAATAACTCAAAACCCCCGATTTACTCAAACATCCCTGCCGCTTGGCAGCACAATAGCACAAAAGTTTCTCCCGAAAAACTATTTATTAAATTCCCGCCAGACCGGGCCATCAGGGTCCTGAGACCTCGAGGCCCGACTTAGACCCGATTGACCGCAATCAGAAAATATGTGGTCGGGAAGCCCGGATGCCCCCTTCATGCCGGTTGCATCCGCAGGTGCGACCCCACAAAGATATTATATACTTGTGATTGCCGCATGGCATCAGGAACCTCAGGCGGGCACCCGACCAGAAATCCGGGGGGATAAGCCGTGAGCTTGACAGGCTCTCGCCGGTGGGATAACAATGAGCTGGCAGCCCCCAGATTTAAACGAAAAACTTTTTCGAGATATGCATAAGTCCATTCAAGGGAGACCATTCTTTTTCCTTCTCCCCTGGGGGAGAGGGTTAGGGTGGGGGGGTATAATCCCTTTGCCGCTTCGAGTAATAACTGCATAAGAGGTCAAATCATGGAACTGTTATTTCGCCCCCGGCGCTTGCGGCGACGGGAAGGACTGCGGCGCATGGTGCGGGAGACCCATCTCCGCCTCGAAGACTTCATCTACCCCATGTTTGCGGCCCTGGGGAGCCGGGTGCGCCAGGAAGTGCCTTCCATGCCCGGCGTCTGCCGCCTGTCCCCGGACCTGCTGGTGGATGAGGCCAGGGCCGCTCTGGAGGTGGGGGTGCCGGCGGTCCTGCTCTTCGGGCTCCCATCGAATAAAGACGACACCGGCTCCGAGGCCGCTTCCCCCAAGGGCGCGGTGCAGCAGGCGGTCAAGCTGCTCAAGAAAAAGCTGCCCGAACTGGTGGTGATCACCGACGTCTGCCTGTGCGGCTATACTTCCCACGGCCACTGTGGCTTGCTGTCCGGCCGGGAGGTGGACAACGACGCCACCCTGGAGGTCCTGGGCCAGGTGGCGGTGTCCCACGCCGAGGCCGGGGCCGATATGGTGGCCCCATCGGACATGATGGACGGTAGGGTAGGGGCCATCCGGGAAGCGTTGGACGAGCGGGGCTTCGAGATGGTGCCCATCATGAGCTATGCGGTGAAGTATGCCTCCAGTTTCTACGGCCCCTTTCGGGATGCGGCGGAATCCGCCCCGGCCTTCGGGGACCGGCGGTCCTACCAGATGGACCCGGCCAACAGTCGCGAGGCCCTGCGGGAAGCGGCCCTGGACGTGGAGGAGGGGGCCGACATCCTCATGGTCAAGCCGGCTTTGCCGTACCTGGACGTCATCGCCCAGTTGGCGGCGGAGTTTGATCTCCCCCTGGCCGCCTACCAGGTGAGCGGCGAGTACGCCATGATCAAGGCCGCGGCCCAAAGGGGCTGGCTGGATGAAGAGGCCGTCATGCTGGAATCGCTTCTCTCCATCAAGCGGGCCGGCGCGGATTTGATTCTGACCTATTTTGCCAAACAGGCCGCTCAGGTTCTGGCAAAGCAGGTTTAAAGAATTGAAATACGCACAGGTTACAAACCTGTGCCACCAATTTTCAATTTCCGGTTTGTTGGCGAAGAATTTACATGTATTTTGCTGATATAATTATGAAATAAGTTCAGTTTGATAAGTTTGGTTGCGGTCTCATAGGTGTGATGTGCGACCAAGACTTTTAATTTTTATGAAAATAATTAAGGACCTCTGAGTAGATTGAGGCGACTGTGCAGAATAATAAGTCCCAAAGAAAAGGTGGCACAGGTTTTCAACCTGTGCGATCTTTTCAGATCAGCCGGAGAAACCTGCCTCACTGGCAAGAGCCTGGCAGGGTCTACTTCATTACCTGGCGTTGCCAAGAAGGACAGAATTTAAGCTTTCCAGAAAGGACCATTACCCTGGAGGCGATAAAATACTTGGATAACATTAAATGGACTGTTTATGCCGCGGTAGTATTGCCTGATCATGTGCACATCCTGGCTCAACCTTTGCAGAAGACAGAGGGAGGATGCTTTGATTTGGCAGAAATTATGCACAGCACCAAACGCTTCAGCGCCAGAAAAATCAACCAGGCAAGGGGAAATCAAGGGTCCCTCTGGCAAGATGAGCGCTATGACCGCATTGTCCGGGATGAGGCGGAATTTTTAGAAAAATGGGAATATATCAGGAATAATCCTTTAAGAGCAGGGTTGGCCTTATACCCCGAGGATTATTCATGGCTTTATGAAAAGACAGAATGAACCACAGGCTGCAAGCCTGTGCCACCAATACCTAAAGCACTTTAACTAAACGAACCGGTTAGCTTGTAATAGAGTATGCCAAATAAAGATAAAATTGAAATTTTCTGTTCCTATTTTCATGATCGTATTAAAGAGATAGATGGGTTAAATAATCCTCTTTATCAAAAGATTCTTATTGTTATTTTAATGGATACATTGTCAAGAGTATGGACAGAAGGTGTAGAAAATAAAAATAAATTAAGATTTTTAAAATTAATAAGAGAATGTATAAACTGGGAACATTCTGATAGAATCAGTGTTCCAATGACAATTTATAGGTTAGAAAAACTAAATTTCGTAATAAATGTTCGACTAAAACTAAAATTTGATGATTTATTTAATAA
>Ga0307425_1001234_pt1 | contig 15521 bp, 10 predicted proteins | sample SalMarWE160330MG_FD_202152 | JGI IMG/M metagenome (GOLD analysis project Ga0307425, IMG submission 202152) | Salt marsh sediment microbial communities from the Plum Island Ecosystem LTER, Massachusetts, United States - WE1603-30 | ecosystem: Environmental > Aquatic > Marine > Intertidal zone >... | reverse complement strand
CTCGAAAGCAATTCGATCTAGTTTATAAGCCAAATTTAATGAGTCTAGGACTGATTGAATGAGTAAGTCACGATCAGAAGTAATTCCACATCTCTCCCAAACAATTGCTGCTATTAATCGGTGACGAGCTCTCGCTGCAAACAATCCGTCAGTTGAGTCAACTTCATCATAAAGGACAATCCCTTCAATACTATCCTTTGTTTCTTTATACATTTCTACAAGATCCATCTCGAGCAAATCTGCAAGTAGTTTATCTCTAATAAAAGCTCCATGTTGATAAAAGCAACTCACTGTCAAATATAATTTCTTAGATATATCACCATTTATTCCTCTAAATTCATCTTCAATAATCGCATCAAAACTTTTTCCTTCTGTAGCTTCTTTCATGACTACAAGCAATTGTTTATTATGTTTTTCTTTTATAGTCGAAATTCGCAAATCTTGAGGCAGATTTTCTAATTTATTTAATTGCCCATTTTTTTCAAGGAAAGTTATCAGTCTATTGATTTCCGGATCACTCAGATCTCCTACTTCAAATTCTTTTATAGGTATTTTGTTGCGGGTTTGCCTCCATTCATTTATCCGTTCTCCTAAAACAAATAATCCGCTCTTACCACTTTCCTTAAATCTTTGAACTACAGCTAAGATTTGCTCTGCATAATCTGCAGCATTATCAATAAAAAAGATAGGTTTCTCCGTAAACAACGAAGAAGAATATTCAAAATCGCCTTCAAATAAATCGGTACCCTCTAAATGCATAAATACGGCACCAATTCTATCAGTAATTAGTTTGGCTGCTAATGCCATAAGTACAGTTGTAACACCGAAACCGGCAGAGCCCAATACTATTTGGACATTTGGATGCGTAGAGGAACTAGTTAAATAATCAATTAATGATTCATATATTTGCTCTTCTACATCTCTTTCAAAATATTCCTGATTAGCTATTAATGCCCAATTTGGTCTATCACCATTTAAAAATTGTCTTAAGTTAGAAGAAGCATTAAAATCGGTTTGATTAACATATGTCCAAGATTTCAATAATCGAATAATAGGAGATGGATTTTCTTCAAATGCTTTTAACAAATCGGTAGGAATTTTTTCTTTAATTTTTGCCAGACTATTACTATCTACTCTTACAGAGAATAATTCCATTTTGGCAATTGCTACAAACTCATTTAAGGTACTATTAATCGTCTCAACGCCTACTGTTTTTAAGATCTCTACGCTTACTTCATCTTTATCCGGTGTAATCCTAAATGAAACGGGTAATTTAGAAGGATAAAATTCGGTTTTCATTTCCTCAAAAACAATTGTCCAATTTGGGTCTCTATTTGAATATCCAATATATAGTACTGTGGATGTAGCAAAATCTTTCTTTAAGATTTCAAATAACATTCTTCGAGGCTCTCTAAATTTTGCATAGTCATTACCAGTAATGATTATTTGCGGATTAGCTGATCCAAATAACGTCCCATGTAAATGGTATATAGGAACTTCATAAAAAGTTTCGTAAGATTTCAATTGGGACGTTGATGATATGGTAATTTGATTTTGTAAGGGAGATCCTAATAACTCGTAAGTCCTCTGGATAATGTTATCATAATTTGTAGTATAAATTGCTTTCCATCTCTGACTAAACAACCACTTTAGATTATCATCTGGTTCTAAATCGGACAATCTTGTTTTTACAAAATTTTCTAAATCCTTTCTTCCTTTTCTAATCTCAACTAATTCTGCAACTTGCATTAATGGAGTTGTCTGCTCTATTCCTAAATGAAAATGTTCAATAAGTTCTTTTGCCAATTCATTCCCTATTGGAGCCTTTTCCCCTTTTTTATTTTTTACATACTTTCCAACTCCTGAACCAATAAATAATACACATTGGCCTGTTTCCAAGGCGTGTCTTAGTCCCAAAGGAATCGTTTTCATGTCTATCTCCCTTAATAATAGTTTTATACATTTTTGAAGATTGAATATTCTAGAACCATCGATCAAAGTTTAAATTTACAGAACCAATATTCACTTCAGTATAGTGTTGTATCAATTATATCTTTACATTAAATGGTATCTACATTAAAGGGAATCATTTCCCCTCCAAATGAGTTAATGGACAACTGGTTTTTAAATTAACAAATTTGGTTGATTTAATAAATAAGAATTTGATAAATCAAATTCCTACTGGTTCCATTAAAAATTTGTAATATTTGGATAATTAACTTGACAAAACCGATAACTCGGTTTATATTCGAACTTAATATTTGAACAACATATGTACAATACGATAAAAAATAGAACCACAAGTCTAATAGCTGCTTTACCCCATAGCGGCAATCGTGTTGTTGTGTTGAATTCGAATGGTGTCCTTTCTTTAGATATCATTCTAGGGATTACTATCATTATTAGCATCCTAGGTATTATCCTAGGTTAACATAATGGCGGTCAATCCCTGAATCGAGCTAAAACTAAAATTCAAATACATTAACAAGATCAAGGATTGACCTGATCCCTGAGTAATATCTGAAGATTAGTTTTTATTAATCTTTCAGAGGAAATTGTGCGATCTGATTTAATTAAAAAAGGTTTTGATAAGGCTCCTCACAGAAGTCTTTTAAAAGCTACAGGCGTTGTTAAAAGTGATGAAGACTTTCAAAAGCCTTTCATTGGAATCTGCAATTCTTATATAGATCTTATCCCCGGTCATGTTCACCTCCAGGAATTTGGTAAAGTTGTAAAAGAAGCCGTAAGAGAAGCTGGCGGTGTTCCGTTCGAGTTTAACACGATTGGTGTTGATGACGGAATAGCAATGGGTCACATCGGGATGAGGTATTCCCTTCCCAGTCGCGAACTTATTGCCGACAGTGTTGAAACAGTTGTGGAAGCTCACCGTCTTGATGGAATGGTCTGTATTCCAAACTGTGATAAAATTGTTCCCGGAATGTTAATGGCTGCTGTTCGTGTAAATATCCCGGTTATTTTTATTTCCGGCGGACCTATGAAAGCCGGTTTTACTCCTTCAGGCAAAAAAGTAGATTTGATTTCCGTGTTTGAAGGTGTTGGCGAGCATCAATCCGGTAAAATAAATGATGACCAGTTAAAGGAGCTTGAAGATTTTAGTTGTCCTTCCTGTGGTTCCTGTTCCGGTATGTTTACTGCAAATTCGATGAACTGTTTGATGGAAGCATTGGGACTTGCACTTCCGGGAAATGGATCGATACTCGCAATAGATCCTAAAAGACAAGAGCTTGCAAAACAAGCCGGCAGACAAATTCTTTACCTTGTTGAAAAAGATATTAAACCAAGAGATATACTTTCAAGAGAAACATTTCTTAATGCATTCGCACTCGATATGGCAATGGGTGGAAGCACCAATACAGTTCTTCACACACTTGCAATTGCAAACGAAGCGGAAATAGGTTTTGATCTTCACGAATTAAATGATCTTGCAGAAAGAGTTCCTTACATCTGTAAAGTAAGTCCCGCAACAAGTAAAGTTCATATGGAAGATGTTGATGATGCCGGAGGTATTTCGGCAATATTACATGAACTTTCAAAGCGCGATGGCGTGCTGGATCTTTCCCGTCCCACTGTAACAGGAAAAACTATTGGCGAAAATATTTTTAATTCTGAAGTAAAAAACAGGGAAGTAATTAGATCAATAGAAGACCCGTACTCTAAAAAAGGTGGGCTTACAATTCTCTTTGGAAATTTAGCTCCTGACGGTGCAGTTGTAAAAGCCGGTGCTGTTGAACCTGAGATGCTTGTGCATACAGGTCCCGCAAATATTTTTAATTCGCAGGATGAAGCATTAGCCGGAATATCAAACAGAAAAGTAAATCCCGGTGATGTAGTGGTTATAAGATACGAAGGACCAAAGGGTGGTCCGGGAATGCCGGAAATGCTTTCGCCAACAAGCGCAATTATGGGAATGGGACTTGGAGATAAAGTAGCATTGATAACTGACGGCAGATTTTCCGGCGGAACGAGAGGAGCTTGTGTAGGACATGTTTCTCCCGAAGCTGCAGACAAAGGACCAATCGCTGCATTGCAAAACGGCGACATGATAACAATTGACATTCCTAATAAAAAATTATTTGTAAATCTGACTGATGATGAAATAAATACAAGACTCGATCTCCTGCCGGATTTCGAACCGAAGATAACGAAGGGTTACCTCGGCAGATACACTCAAATGGTTACATCAGCCAGCACAGGTGCAATTTTAAAAATTCCAGGTAAACAAGAAGTTAGAAAGGAGACAGTATGAAAGAGACCAAACCCGTAATGTCAGGTGCGGAAATATTTTTCGAATGCTTAAAGCGGGAAAAAGTAGAAATAGTATTTGGATATCCCGGTGGGGCAACATTAAAAATATATGAAAAGCTATACGATGTGGATTTCCTGGAACATATTCTTGTCCGCCACGAACAAGGTGCCGCACACATGGCTGAAGGATATGCAAAAGCCACGGGTAAAGTCGGTGTTGTTCTAGTAACTTCAGGACCGGGAGCAACAAACACAGTAACCGGTATTGCGGATGCTTATATGGATTCCGTTCCGATAGTTGTTTTTACCGGTCAGGTTCCGACTCACATGATAGGAAATGATGCATTCCAGGAAGCTGACATTGTTGGAATAACAAGACCTATAACCAAACACAATTTTCTTGTAAGAGACATAAATGAATTAGCTTCTTCAATCAGAAAAGCATTTTACATAGCTTCAACCGGGAGACCCGGACCTGTTCTGGTTGATCTTCCGAAAGATGTTATTAACTCTGTATGTGAATTTGAATATCCTGAAAAAGTTGAAATGCGTGGCTATAAACCAAATTTACTCGGTCATCAAAACCAGATAAAGAAAGCTGCAGAAAGAATAAAAAAAGCAAAACGCCCGCTGCTTTATGTTGGCGGTGGTGTAATTATGTCAGGCGGCAATCGTGAATTGCGACTTTTAGCAAAAGAAAATAATCTTCCTGTAACGATGACATTACAGGGACTCGGAGCTTTTCCAATGAGTGATCCGCAATCGCTTGGAATGCTTGGAATGCACGGCACTTACTGGGCTAACCAGGCGGTAAATAATTGTGATCTTCTTGTTTCACTCGGCGCAAGATTCGATGACAGGGTTACCGGAAAGATCGATGCATTTGCAACAGGTGCTTATAAGATTCATGTCGATATCGATCCTACCTGTATTGATAAAAATGTAATTGTCGATCTCCCCATAGTTGGAGATGTAAAACATGTTCTTGCTGAACTTGCAGCCGAAATATCTTCTCCACCAAAGATCGATGAATGGTGGGAACAAATTCATAAATGGCAGGAAGAATGTCCGTTGCATTATGAAAAACATGATGGAAAACTCAGAACAGAATACATTCTGGAACGACTTAATGAATTCACTAAAGGTGAAGCTGTTATCGTAACAGATGTTGGTCAGCACCAGATGTGGACATCACAATATTATAAATTCAATCATCCCCGTTCACACTTAACAAGTGGTGGCCTGGGAACAATGGGTTTTTCAGTTCCGGCTGCCATAGGTGCCGCATTTGCAATAAAAGACAGACCTGTTATTTCGATCAGCGGAGATGGCGGTTTCCAGATGAATATGCAGGAGCTTATAACTGCGGTGTATCACAAACTTCCTATTAAATTCATAATCATAAATAACAGTTTCCTCGGAATGGTAAGGCAGTGGCAGGAATTATTCCATGCTGAAAAATACAGCTTTACAGATCTTTCTGATAGCAACCCGGATTTCCAAAAACTTGGTGAAGCATTTGGTATGAAATCATTCTCTACAAACAGACCGGAAGAAGTTGATTCAATCCTTGAAGAAATGATGCAGATTAATGACGGACCTTCGCTGGCTGAGTTCAGAGTTGAAAAAGAAGATATGGTATTCCCGATAATTCCTTCCGGAGCTACAATAGAGGAAATGATGACAAAACGTCTCAATCCAAAGGAGATGATCTAATCTATGAAACACACAATATCGGTTCTTGTTGAAAATCAATTCGGAACTTTTAATCGTGTCGTTACAATGTTCAGCGGGAAAGGTTTTAACGTTCACAGTATGTCTATCGGAGAAACCGAATCACCCGAAATATCGCGAATGACCATTGTTACCGAAGGCGATGACAAAATCATCGAGCAGGTAGTTAAACAATTGAACAGGTTGATTGATACTATTAAGGTAGTCGATCTTTCCGGTTCACCGAAAGTTGAAAGAGAGCTTGCACTTATCACGGTTTATTATCAGAAAGGAAACCGCGCAGATATTATAAGTGTGAGTAATATTTTCAGAGGGAATATTGTAGACATTAATAATAAATCGATCACTATTGAAATAACCGGTCCACCTGATAAAATTGAAGCAGCAGTTAACGTTTTAGAAGGCTACGGCATTAAAGAAATGGCTCGCAGCGGAACGGTAGCACTAAAAAGAGGCGAACAGGTTAAAGCTGATAAAAAAGAATTACAACAAAACATACAGGTATAAAAATGAAAGTTTATTATGATGATGATGCTTCTCTAAGCCATCTTGAAGATAAAAAAATTGCAGTTCTTGGTTTTGGAAGCCAGGGTCATGCGCATTCGTTGAGTCTTAAAGACAGTGGAATGAATGTGGTTGTCGGCTTAAGAAAAGATAGTAAAAGATGGGACTTGGCTGTTAAAGCAGGTATTGAAGTTAAAACTGTACCTGACGCAGTTAAGTGGGCTGATGTTATTATGATACTCCTTCCCGACCAGGTTCAGAAAGAGGTTTACGATAAAGATATTGCTCCTTACGTTGAAGCAGGAAACACTCTTGCATTCGGTCACGGGTTCAACATTCATTACAAACAAATTGTTCCACCGGAAAATGTTAATGTAATGATGATTGCACCCAAAAGTCCGGGACATCTTGTAAGAAGAACATTCTTACAAGGAAGCGGTGTTCCATGTTTAATTGCTGTTCACAATGATCCTTCCGGTAATACAAAAGATCTTGCTCTTGCATGGGCAAAAGGAATCGGCGGAACAAAAGCAGGTGTTATCGAAACAAACTTTAAAAATGAAACAGAAACCGATCTGTTCGGTGAACAAGCTGTTCTTTGCGGCGGCTCGGCAGAATTAATTAAAGCTGGATTTGAGACTTTAACGAATGCCGGCTATCCACCCGAACTTGCTTACTTCGAATGTATGCACGAAATGAAATTGATTGTCGATCTTTATTATGAAGGTGGACTTTCAAGAATGAATTATTCTGTTAGTGATACTGCAGAATACGGTGGAATGACAAGAGGAAGCAAAGTTATTAACGAGCAATCTAAAAAAGCTATGAAGCAAATTTTAGCCGATGTTCAATCCGGCAAGTTTGCTAAAGAATGGTTAGATGAATATTACAGCGGACAGAAAGAAATGGATAAGCTGAGAGAAGAAAACAGGAATCATCCGATTGAGAAAGTCGGAGCAAAACTGAGAGAAATGATGAGCTGGCTTCTTCAAAAACCAAAAAAGGAAGAGGTCGGTGTATGAAATATAAAATAGCACTTCTTCCCGGCGATGGAATTGGACCTGAAGTAGTTTCTGCTGCAGTAGATGTCTTGAAATTAGCTGGAGAAAAATTCAACGTTGAGTTCGATTTTAAGGAATATCTTGTTGGTGGAGTTTCGTATGATAAATACGGTACTCCGATTAAGGATGACGTACTTCAGGCTTGCTATGATTCCAATGCCGTATTACTCGGTGCAGTGGGCGGAACGAAATGGGATAACCTTCAGCAGAATCTTAAACCGGAAGCAGCTTTACTTAAGCTGCGTAAATCACTCGGTCTTTATATAAATATTCGTCCTGTAAAAATTTATGATGCGCTTATAAATGCCTCATCTTTAAAAGAAGAGGTTTTGAAAGGAACTGATCTTGTTATTCTCAGAGAATTAACCGGCGATGTTTACTTTGGTGAACCACGTGGAATGGACGAGAATAAAGGTTTCAACACGATGATTTATACAAAGGAAGAAGTTGTACGAATTGCAGAATATGCCTTTAAAGTTGCTCAGAAAAGAAACAAGAAAGTTCATTCTGTTGATAAAGCAAATGTGCTTGAAGCCTCTCAGTTCTGGAGAAAAACTGTGAACGAAATACATAAAAAATATCCCGATATACAACTGGAACATATGTACGTAGATAACGCAGCAATGCAGTTAGTAAGAGATCCGCGTCAGTTCGATGTTGTACTTACTCAAAATATGTTCGGTGATATTTTAAGCGATATAGCTTCAATGATTACAGGAAGTTTGGGAATGCTGCCGTCTGCAAGCCTCGGAAGTAAATATGCAATGTATGAACCGGTTCATGGCAGTGCACCGGATATTGCGGGACAGGAAAAAGCAAATCCCCTTGCAACAATTTCGTCTATTGCATTGATGTTTGCTCACTCTTTCCAGATGAATAAAGCATCCGAGATAATTGAAGAAGCCATTTCAAGAACGCTTGGCGATGGTTACAGAACTCCTGATATAAATCAATCAGGTAAATCTTCTTCTGTAACAACAACAAAGATGAGAGACCAGGTCATTGAAAACTTTAATACCATTTATGATGAGCAAGCGCTCGGAGTTTTTACATTATAGTGTGCTATTATGAATGATTGGAGCTTAGCAGAACACGCATTAAGTTATTTAAGAAGAGCAGATAAGATTCCTCACCGGACAGAAGGTGAATCAGTTTTACTTGAAGAAATTAAACCTGATTCAAAAAAAATTCTGGACATCGGATCAGGCAATGGAAGATTATTGGATCTATGCTTGATGAAATGTCCCGAAGCATCAGGAGTTGCTCTGGATTTTTCATCGACAATGCTTGAACAACTCAGAGAAAAGTATAAAAGTAAAAACAGAGTGACCGTAGTTGAGCACGATCTGAATGATCCTCTAAAATTTGAGGTTGAAAGTTTCGATGTGGTAATATCGAGTTTTGCGATACATCATGTTGATGATGATAGAAAATATAAGTTATATGAAGAGATCTGGAACATTTTAGAAAAAGACGGAATATTTTGCAATCTGGAACATGTTTCATCGCCAACGGAAAATCTTCATAAGAAATTTTTTGAGATACTCAATGTCGATGAAGATGATTCAAACATTTTGCTTGATTTTGAAACACAGCTTAGCTGGCTGAATGAAATCGGTTTTTCCGATGTTGACTGTTACTGGAAATGGCGTGAACTAGCACTGTTAGTTGGTAAGAAATATTAAGTGAATGCGAAAAATAATTCAACAATAAATTGTGAATATTAAATTACACGAGGTACAAAAGTGAATAACAAAATAGTAATCTTCGACACAACGTTAAGAGACGGGGAACAATCTCCCGGCGCATCGTTAAATGTTCCTGAAAAAATTGAAATTGCGCGCCAGCTTCAGAGATTGAATGTCGATATCATCGAAGCAGGTTTTCCTGTTTCTTCTCCATCACAATTCGATGCAGTTAAAGCAATTTCTTCAGAAGTAAGCTGTGTTGTTGCAGGACTTGCAAGAGCCAAAGAGCAGGATATCAATTCGGCTTATAAAGCACTAAAAGATGCAAATAAATTCAGGATTCATACATTTATTGGGACTTCTGATATTCACATAATGGGCAAATTTGCAAATGAGAACTATGGTAAATCCTTGGCTGAAAAAAGAAACATCGTAATTAAGATGACACAGGACGCTGTTTCTCTTGCTAAAACATTTACAAAAGATGTTGAGTTTTCAACGGAAGATGCCGGTAGAACAGATGTTAGTTATTTGTGCGAAATAATCGAAGCAGCTATCGAAGCCGGTGCAACGACTATCAATGTTCCAGATACAACCGGTTATACTTTGCCTGATGAGTTTGGAAAGATAATTAAATACATAAGAGATACTGTTCCGAATATTAAGAAAGCCGTGTTAAGCGTTCATTGTCATAACGATCTTGGACTCGCAGTTGCAAATTCTATAAGCGGTGTTATTAACGGTGCAAGGCAGGTTGAGTGTACGATTAATGGTATAGGTGAAAGAGCCGGAAACGCATCTCTTGAAGAAATTGTAATGGCTTTAAAGGTTAGAGAAAATCTTTTAGGTCTTCACACAAAAATTAAAACAGAAGAAATTTATAATACAAGCAAAATGGTTTCTTCCTTCACAGGTATTGTTGTGCAGCCGAATAAGGCAATCGTTGGTGATAATGCCTTTGCCCACGAAGCTGGTATTCACCAGGATGGAATGCTTAAGGACAGAAATACTTATGAGATCATGACTCCGCAAACAGTTGGTTTTCCAAAGACAAAAATTGTTCTTGGAAAACACTCCGGTAAGCATGGTTTGAAAGCCAGGTTGATGGAACTCGGTTATACACTTACTGAAAAACAGTTGAATGAAGTTTATCAACCTTTCATTGCACTTGCAGACAAGAAGAAAGAAATCTTTGATGACGATTTGAGATTTATTATGGGCGATAAACTTTCAGATGTTAAATCAGATCAATATGAACTTGAATACATACACGTAACAATGGGAACTAATTTTATTCCTTCTTCTACAGTTAAAATCAGAAAAGGAAAAGAAACGTTTCAGGAATCTGCAGATGGTGACGGTGCAGTTGATGCTTGCTTTAAAGCTGTTGAAAGAGCACTTGATCAGAAATACAATCTTGAATCGTACCAGGTTAGATCGATTACATCGGGCAGACAGGCTCTTGGTGAAGTAATAGTACGAATAAGAGAAGATGAAAAATATTTTTCAGGAAGAGGAGTTGCAACGGACATTATCGAAGCAAGTGCCAGAGCTTATTTAAATGTTATTAATGTCTATCAATATTATTTAAAAGAGAAGGAAGAAAACTTTTCTTCTCTGTCTGAAGTTTCACAGGCTATTTAAGGAAATGATATGGGAATGACTATAACTGAAAAGATTCTGGCAAAAGGCTCGGGTAAAACTAGAGTGGTACCTGGTGAAAACGTCTGGCTAAATGTTGATGTTCTGATGACCCATGATGTTTGCGGACCACCCACCATATCAATCTGGAAAAAAGAATTTGGTGAGAAAGCTAAAATATGGGATAAGCAAAAGTTCGTGATATTTCCGGACCATTACATATTTACCAGCAATCCGCATGCAAATAGGAATGTAGAAACATTAAGAAGCTTTGCAAAAGAGTATGATGTTGAGAATTATTATGATGTTGGAACCGAACGATACAAAGGCGTATGCCACATTGCTCTTGCTGAAGAAGGATATAACATACCGGGAACAATTTTGTTTGGAACTGATTCACATACATGTACTTCGGGTGCGTTTGGAATGTTTTCAACAGGTGTTGGAAATACCGATGCAGCATTCATTTTAGGAACGGGGAAAATATGGGAAAAAGTTCCCGAATCACTACTATTCACTTTTGATGGAGAACTTCCTTCATTCATCACTGCAAAAGATCTGATATTGAGAGTGCTCGGTGATATAACAACAAATGGTGGAACATACAGGGCACTTGAGTTCAATGGCGATGCTATTTTTTCTATGTCCGTTGATGAAAGAATGACTCTTACAAATATGGCAATTGAAGCCGGCGCAATGAATGGAATTATTGAAGCAGATGAAGTGATAGAAAATTATGTGAAGGAAAGATCAGATAAGAGCTGCGAAATTTTTAAGAGTGATGGCGATGCTACATACAAACAAAAGTACCATTACTACGCAAATGAATTTGAACCGCTGGTTGCAAAACCGCATAGCCCTGATAATGTAGATACTGTCCAGAAAGTAAAAGGAAGAAAACTCACCAAATGTTACATTGGTTCCTGTACCGGGGGCAAGCTGAGCGATTTTGTTTCGGCAGCTAAGTTTTTATTCGGCAATGAAGTTAAAGTTCCGACCTTCATAGTACCGGCAAGCACTGCGGTAGCTCAACAGATTGAGGTAGAAACGGTCTCAGGTGTTTCTCTTAAAGAGATATTTGATAAAGCAGGTTGTGTTGTTGCAGAGTCTTCCTGTGCCGCCTGTCTTGGCGGACCAATGGATACAGTTGGAAGAGCAAAAGATAACGAAGTAATAATCTCAACAACCAATAGAAACTTCCCCGGTAGAATGGGAAGTAAAAAATCAGAGGTTTATCTTGCTTCACCTCTTACTGTTGCGGCTTCTGCTTTAACAGGTGAGATAACCGATCCAAGAGATTATATGTAAACTAAAATCGAAACAGAAAGAATAATGGAAAAAACAATTAAAGGAAAAGCGTTTGTTCTCGGTGATAATATTGACACCGATCAGATTATACCTGCAGAACATCTTGTTTATAGTATGAGCGATCCCAAGGAATCACAGCTTTACGGAAAATTTGCTTTATCTAGCGTACCGCCAAAAGAATCAGGACTACCGCTGGGAAATATTCCTTTTGTAAAAGAAGGTAGAGATTCATCTGATTATTCAGTTATTATTGGTGGTTCAAACTTTGGCTGTGGCTCATCACGTGAACATGCTCCATTCGCATTAATGAAAGCAGGAATAAAAGCAGTAATCGCTGAATCATTTGCTAGAATTTATTACCGGAATTCTGTAGATGGTGGCTTTGTTATTCCTTACGAATCAAAAGAAAAATTGAATGATGTTATTTCAACAAACGATGATGTTGAATTACTTCTCGATGATAATAAGCTGATTAATCATACGACAAAAAAGGTGTATGCATTAAATCCACTTGGAGATATTCTACCGATTATCGAAGCAGGAAATCTTTTTGAATATGCAAGAAAAACTGGAATGATAGCATAATCAGTTATAGCAATTAAATAGTTTAACAATTAAATATTAGATATTATTATGAATGATAAAATCGAACTATTCGACACAACATTAAGAGACGGAACACAGGGAGAAGCAATAAATCTTTCCGTACAGGATAAACTTCTAATCGCTTCAAAGCTCGATGAATTTGGAATCGATGTTATTGAAGGCGGTTGGCCCGGCAGCAATCCCCGTGATGAAGAATTTTTTCAGAAAGCAAAATCTCTTAAACTGAACACCGCCCAACTTTGCGCTTTTGGTTCTACCGCCCGTTCAATCGATGCTGTTGAATCCGATTTTAATCTTCAGGCATTACTTCAGGCAGAAACCCCGGCAATTTCTTTGTTTGGTAAAACATGGAGACTTCATTCCGATTTAGGATTAGGATTAACCGATGACGAAAATGAAGAATTGATTTTCAAATCTGTAAGCTTTCTAAAATCTCATGGAAGAAGAATTATTTATGATGCGGAACACTTCTTTGATGGCTATAAGGACGATTCTGAATTTGCAATAAAAATGTTAAGAGCAGCTGAAAGAGGCGGTGCAGATATTCTTGTTCTTTGTGATACAAACGGTGGCAGCTTGCCCGACGAAATATTCAACATTTTAACAGAACTGAAAAAATCTTTCACGATAAAATTGGGAATACATGCTCATAATGATAGTGAACTTGCTGTTGCAAATTCTCTTGCAGCTATAAATGCAGGCGCGGTTCATGTTCAGGGAACGATAAATGGAGTAGGTGAAAGATGCGGAAATGCAAATCTATGCAGTATAATTCCAAATCTGTTTCTAAAACAAAAAAGAGAAGCTGTTCAAAATGTAAATCTTGATAATCTTACTCATCTTTCTAATTATGTTTATGAACTTATGAATCTTGTTCCGAATACCAGAGCCGCATTTGTAGGTAAATCTGCTTTTGCACATAAGGGAGGAATACATGTTAGTGCGGTTCTAAAAAACAGTAAAATGTACGAACATATTTCACCTGAAGCAGTAGGAAACAAACAAAGAGTTTTAGTTTCTGATCTCTCAGGGCAAAGCAATATAAGATACAAAGCAAAAGAATTAGGTATTGATCTTTCAGACAATAAGGAAATAAGCAAAAAACTTGTTAATCATATTAAAAATCTTGAACATACTGGATTCCAATACGATGGTGCAGAAGCTTCTTTCGAATTAATACTTCGTTCGGAACTTGGCGAATTTTCGCCGTTTTTTGAAGTTCTTGACTCCAAAGTAAATGTTGTTTCTGACACCGATGGGAAAACAAATTCGGAAGCAGTTCTAAAACTAAAAGTTGATGGAGAAATTGAACATACAGCTTCCGATGGTGATGGTCCTGTCAACGCACTGGATAATGCTTTACGTAAAGCATTGATGAGATTCTATCCTGAAATAGATTTGATAAAACTTGTTGATTATAAAGTACGTGTACTTGATGGTTCGGACGGAACTCTGGCTAAAGTTAGAGTTATGATTGAATCAAGTGATGGGACAGAAACATGGACGACAGTTGGTGTTTCCGAGAATATAATTGAAGCAAGTTTTCAGGCTTTAAGTGATAGTCTGAATTATAAGCTTTTTAAAATTCACAAAACCCAAAAGCAGGAGCCTCTCAAACAGAATTTTGCATAATTATTCATTTAATATGAAATTTTATTCATATTAAGAATTATTAATGTAAGATTATACAAATATCACTTGACAGAAAAAGAATAAGATTGTACTTTTGCATCCAATGATGCAAATGATAAAAAATATTAACGATCCGAAGCTTACCTGCAATGTGATTTGCATTATTACATCTCCACGCCGTATCCGCCGTCTACCCCTTTAGGGGTACACATAAACCAACAACCAAATAACGTTTTTCTAAAACAAAATTTTTATTGAACAGGAGTTAAAATGATCTCTGTAGGTATAATAGGCGGAACCGGGTACACAGGTAAAAAATTAATTCAATATTGCAATGCTCACCCTTTTGTAAATGAATATAAAGTATATGCTGGTAAAAGCGCGGGAGAAAATCTCTACGATTACTTCCCGGATTTAATTGGTTACATTGAAAACTCTATCGTGCAATCAATTGATTCGGTTTCATATGAACATAATCTTTACTTTGTCGCTTTACCTCACGGCGAATCATTAAAATACATTCCTTCATTAATTTCAAATAGAAAATATGTAATTGATTTAGGCGGCGACTTCAGGCTCGATTTTGAAGAGCTTTATATTCAGTGGTATAAATTTACCCATACATCTTCCTATTTGTTGAAATCCAAAATTTACGGTCTTGCTGATCATCCTGATACTAAATACGAAGAACATAAACTTGTTGCAAATCCCGGTTGTTATCCTACAGTAACATTACTTTCACTACTCCCACTCGTTACAAATTATAGCGATAAGATTTCAACTGTAAGCTGTATAGCATATTCGGGAACGAGTGGAGCTGGCAAAAAACCAAAAACAGAATTAATGATGTCTGAGATGGATGGCAATGTTAAAGCTTACAATATAAATGAACATAAACACGAACCGGAAATTCTTCAACATCTTTATAAAAATGGTTTCGATTCTCCCTTAACTTTTACAACACATCTTTTGCCGGTTTCAAAAGGAATATATTTAACAGCCTCAGTACATCTGAAAGATACGATAGAGCAGGGTGAGTTATTGGATGCTTACAAACAGACTTATGAAAATTCAAACTTTG
>Ga0307425_1001233_pt1 | contig 15529 bp, 13 predicted proteins | sample SalMarWE160330MG_FD_202152 | JGI IMG/M metagenome (GOLD analysis project Ga0307425, IMG submission 202152) | Salt marsh sediment microbial communities from the Plum Island Ecosystem LTER, Massachusetts, United States - WE1603-30 | ecosystem: Environmental > Aquatic > Marine > Intertidal zone >... | reverse complement strand
GAAACCGGCCGTCTGAGCACGGGCTCCACCCGGGGGGACGGCTACCGGGGGGAAAACGTCACCCAGAACCTGAAGACCATCCACACCATACCCTTAAGTCTGCTGACGGAGGCGGAGCCGGCGCCGGAGTTGCTGGAAGTCCGGGGCGAGGTCTACATAGACCTCCCGGAATTCAAGAAGTACAACGCCGAGCGCCTGGCCCGGGGCGAGCCCGCCTTCGCCAATCCCCGCAACGCCGCGGCCGGGTCCCTGCGGCAGTTGGACCCCAAAATCACCGCGGCCCGGCCCCTGAAGATTTACTGCTACGGGGTGGGGGAGGTCCGGGGACGGAATTTTGACACCCACTGGGAAGTGCTCGAGACGCTGAAAAAGTGGGGTCTCCGGGTGAACCCCTTAATTCAGCGAGGGCAAGGGATCGAGGCGGCCATTGCCTATCACCGGCAACTGGAGCACCAGCGCCATGGCCTCCCCTACGAAATCGACGGCATGGTGATCAAGGTGGACCCCCTGGCCTTACAAGAGCGTTTGGGGGCCAAGACCCGGAGCCCCCGCTGGGCCCTGGCTTACAAGTTCGCGGCCACCCAGGCCACCACCAAAATTATTAAATTCGAGTTTAACGTAGGTCGCACCGGCGCGGTTACTCCGACGGCGGTAATGGAGCCGGTGGAGGTGGGCGGGGTCACGGTGTCCCGGGCCACCCTCCACAATGAAGACGAAGCGAAGAAAAAGGACGTGCGGGTGGGGGACACGGTCCTGGTGCAACGGGCCGGCGACGTCATCCCGGAGGTGGTGAAGGTCATTCTGGAGGAGCGTCCAGAAGGCACCAAGCCTTTTCAAATGCCTGAGAACTGCGAGGTATGCGACACCCCGCTGGTGCGGGAAAGTGAAAAGATCACCCGCTGCCCCAACCCCGATTGCTTCGGCTCTCAGACCCGGTCCATCATGCACTTTGCCTCCAAGGCCGCGATGGATATTGAAGGGTTGGGGGAAAAGAGAATTATTCAATTAGTGAACGCCGGTCTGGTAAAAGACGTCAGCGACCTGTATGACCTGACGGTAGGCGATCTTATTCCACTCACTGCCGATAAGTCGAAGTCCGATATAGAGGCTACAAATCTCGTCAAAGCCATCCGGAAAAGCAGTAAGGTGGAAATCTGGCGCCTGATCAACGCCCTGGGCATACGCTATGTCGGCGAGGCCACCGCCCAGCTTTTGGCCCGGGAGTTCCACAACATAGATAAGCTGATGGCAGCCAGCAAAGAAGACTTGCTACACATTGACGGAGTAGGAGAACAGGTTGCCAACAGCCTCCGGGAATTTTTCGGCAATGAGCGCAACCAGACTCTCATCGATAAACTCCGCGCGGCCGAAGTAGATGGGACGCCTCCAGAGCCTAAAACTGCCGGCCCCCTGGAGGGCAAAACCTTTGTCTTCACCGGGGGGCTGCCGAACCTCTCCCGGGAGGAGGCCAAGGCCCAGGTCGCGGCCCGGGGCGGCAAGGTGAGCTCATCGGTGTCCGCCAAGACCGATTACGTGGTGGCCGGGGCCGACCCGGGGAGCAAATTGGCCAAGGCCCAGGAACTGGGAGTGACCATCCTGGATGAAGCGGCCTTTGCCGAACTACTTAAGAGGAACAGATGATGGCGGAGCAGGCGCGGGTCCATGTGTTGATCGAGGGTCGGGTCCAGGGGGTGTTTTTCCGGGCCTCCACCCGGGACGAGGCCCGGGCCCGGGGGCTGGGCGGCTGGGTGCGGAATCGCCCGGACGGCCGGGTGGAAGCCGTGTTCGAGGGCGACAAACGGGTAGTGGAAAACATGCTCGCCTGGTGCCATATGGGCCCGCCATATTCTTACGTGGACCACGTGGAGGTAGAGTGGCAGCCCTTTCTGGGGGACCTGACGGATTTCCGGGTGGTGTATTGAAACGACGGCACGACAAGGAGAAAGGCCGATTGGCAGGGCGGTTATGGGGGATCTTATACCGAGTTGTGCTCAAAGAGCTATTTATTGTAGCCGCAGGCTTTAGCCTGCGCCTGCACAAGCGAGACGCCTGTGCCACCTGTTTGATTGCCACTTGAGACCTCTGCGAAATCCTGATGTGGGACAGCCGCCCTCGGCTGTCCATACCTCATCTTGTCGCAGGCGAGGGCACCTGCGCTACATTTTGACAACTAAAGAAAGCAAGCCAGATTTTCGCAGAGGTCTCCACTAGTTATGAAGACGCCTTTCCACAAGTTCGATAGACCATGGGGCCAGTTTTATTGCTTTGACAAATCTTATGCCGGCGGGTTAAACTTTTATAAATTATGAAATTTGCTATTTCTAATTTTATAAATTGCTGACAAGGCCGAAAGGGCCGGCCGGGGGATCAAAGATGGAACTGGTAAAAGTGAAAAAGAACTTTCAAATAACCATACCTCAGAATCTCAGGAGGATCTTTCGGCTGGTCGTCGGCGATTATGTGGAGGTGGATATTCAGGGTGATACTTTAGTGATAAGGCCGGTCAAGGTGGTTCACCCGGACCAGGCATATTTTTTCACGAAAGAGTGGCAGGAAAAGGAGGCGGAAGCGGAAAAGGACATTGCCGAGGGTAAGCTGGCGGGCCCGTTCGAAAATGCCCCGGACGCTTTGAGAGCTTTAAAGAAAACGCCGCGATGAAGCTCTGGTTCACGCATAGTTTTATCAGGGATTATCATGCGCTTCCGGACCAACTGCAAAAGACGGTTGATAAGAAGCTGAAGCTTTTTATGGACAACCAGCGTCACCCCTCCCTCAATATAAAAAAAATGCAAGATCCTCGAGACATTTGGGAAGGAAGGATCACCACAGGATACCGCTTCACCTTCCAGATGGAGGGTGAAGTCTGCATTCTCAGAAGGCTCGGCAGCCATGATATTTTGAGAAACCCTTAAGGAAAGCCCCATTTTCTTCTTTTTAACCGGTTCAGGTCATGGTAGGCCAAAAGGACGGCGGCAAAGGGGTAGTTAGCACCGGGGTTCTCCCGTAGCATCATGTCTTGAGTTAATAAGGCAGGGGAAGATTTTGCCGAGCCACTCATTAACCCGATTGTTATGACGGTTAGGAGATCCTAATTCTGGAGGAACCTATGACGGCAACGGAACCGACGGCCTCGGGGGAACTGGTGTTCAAACCCTGCGCCCGGGCCTTTTTTGTTTATTACGTGGCCATGGCGTTGGTTTTCCTGGGGCCCCGGATTAATCCCGACATGGGGATGCCGGTTTGGTTGGGGACCCTGTTGGGGCTCATGGTCGTGGCGGCGGTGGTCTACCGGAAATACGGCCAGGAGTATCAGGTCACTTCCCGGGGGGTGGCCAAGGTCAAGCGCTGGCCTTCTCCCCAGCGGCAGGAGATCGCCTGGGAGAACCTGGGGGAGGTCATGGTGCTCCGGGGCTTAACCCAGACCATCCTCCAGGTGGGCAATCTGGCGTTGGTGGATAAATCCGGGGGGGCTGAGATGTTCTGGTTCGGGTTGGCCAACCCCAAGGACGTGAAAGGCCAGATCGACCGGAAGCGGCCATGATGGAACTGGGAGGAGAATGGGGGGCGATGGCGGCCGTTCCCGAACCTGCCCCCAGGCCGCTGGTGCCGTGGGAAGACCTGCGGTTGTCCGGCCCGGAGGGATTTTTCCGCACCCTCCGGGACCTCTTTTTTTGCCCGGGGGAGTTTTTTGACAACCTGGGCCGGGAAGGGTGGGCCGAACCGTTGGCCTTTGCCCTCATCGTGTCCAGCGCCGGGTTGCTGGGGGCCCTCTTCTGGCAGCTCCTGGTCCTGGCGCCAACCAGCTTGAACCCGGGGGAAGCCCGCTGGCTGTCTCCTGCCCTGGAGCTGGAAGCGGGGGGGCTGCTGGCCATGATGGCCGGCGCCCCGGTCCTGGTGTTGATCGACCTGGGGGTGGGCAGTCTCTGCTGGTGGGGTAGTGTGGCCCTGGTGGGGGCCGACCGGGATTTCACCCCGGCCTGGCGGATTTTTTGCTATGCTCAGGGCGGCATGGTCCTGGGGTTCATTCCATTATTCGGCATGTTGGTGGCCGGCATCTGGGTCCTGGCCCTGATGTATTGCGGGGTGAAGCAGGTTTATGGCATCTCCGCCTGGGGCGCTCTGGGCGCCCTGGCCATCTTTCTGTCACTCCAGGCTCTTCTGGGGCTGATCCTGGTGGCGGGCCTGATGGCCGCGGCGGCCTTACTGGGATTCCTGATGTTGTTGGGCTGAAGCGGCCTCCTGGGTCTCCTGGGCCTCCCGTTTCTTTCGCCGCAGTCTCACGGCATGGGCGAACCAACCGAGCACCAAGCCCACGGCCAGGCTGAGGTAGACCAAAAGAAAGGTGGGCAACTCCGTCAGCGGAAATTTGAAGAACTTGATCATCGGCGATGCTTGTGAGTTTTCCAGGGCAAAGTCCAGCAGTATTACGGCCAAGATGATCAACCACACCAACTTGAGCTTACTCATGGGCGCCTCTCTTTGGGGTTCACTTTTCCAGGTAACGTTTCACCACGGCCTTGAGATCATCCAGGTCCGAGGATTTGACCAGGTATTCGTCTGAGGCCCAGGTGGCAAAATCCTGCTTGTACTCTCCGTAGGCGGTGCTCAGGACCACGGGCAAATCCGGCCGTTTTTCCTTGATCTGTCTCAAGGCCTCGATGCCGTCCATCTCCGGCATTTTGATGTCCAGGATGACCAGATCCAGAGGAATTTTAGAGACGATATCTAGGGCTTCCCGTCCGTTGGCGGCCTGATAGACTTCGTAGCCCTCCTCTTTGAGTTCTTCGCTATAGAGGAGGCGAATGCTCATTTCGTCGTCCGCCACCAGAATCTTCTTCATTGACGTCCTCCTTTAGAGGCCTTGAGCACGCTGGCGGGAACCGCGCCCTGGCCGACATCTTTCACGAGACAATATTTGGCCACCGGCAGGCTGACGATAAAGGTCACGCCCTTGCCGATTTCGTTGTTGACCTCTATCTGGCCATAGTGGCGGGAAACGATGCGCTGGGCGATGGCCAGACCCAGACCGGTGCCATAATCCTTGGTGGAAAAAAACGGATTGAAGATATTGTGGAGCACTTCCAGGCGGATGCCACCGCCAGTGTCGGAGATGGACGCGGCGGCATAGAGGCCGTCCGGCCTTTCCATCGGGTAAGTGCGAATGGTCAGGGTGCCGCCCCGGGGCATGGCCTGGACGGCGTTCTGGAAGAGGTTATAGAAGACCTGCTTCATCTGCCGGTCGTCGCAGTGGAGCCGGGGCAACTGGGCCAACTCTTTGGCGACCTTGATTTTATTGGCATCCAGGTCCCGCTGGACCAATATCAAGGTATCCTCGATGATCTTGGCCAGTTCGTGGTCGCCGTAGTAGGACAGATTTTCCCCGGAAAAGTCCAGGATTTCCCGGAGAAGCTTTTCCAGCCGGGTCACTTCTTCCTGGATGACTTCCACATATCCCCGGAGGGGTGAATTAGCCTCCACCAATTTGGCGATGCGCCGGGCGAAGCCGCCGATGGAGACCAGGGGATTGCGAATTTCATGAGCCATGCCCGAGGCCAGGCTGCTCAGGGCGGCCAGGCGGTCCGACTCCAGCATCCGTTCCCGGATGAGGAGTAATTCCCGGTTGTTGGTTTCGATGGTGGAATAGAGATGGGCATTTTCCAACACCAGGGCGGCCTGGGTGGCAAACATCTGGAGGACGTGGAGGGGCTCCGACTCCAGGACCCGGCCGGAATCCTGGTTGTCCACCAGGATCACCCCGGTGGCCCGGTCTTTCACCATCAGGGGCACCACAAAGAATTCCCGGGCCGCATACTTGCCGGTCAAGGCGGGGGGCAATCCCGGCTCCTTGACGATCTGGAGATGATGATAGGGGCGCTTGCGCAGCACCGCCAGAGCCAGGGGGCCCTGATCCACCCGGAGGGGAATTTCCCACTCAGCCACCGGTATCATCTCCGGCGGCGGCACCTGGAGGGCCTTGAGGTTGGGGATGTCGCGGGTGGCGGGGCTGCGGCAGGCGCCTTTGGCGCCTCGCAAGGTTTGGGTCGGTTCATCCACCATCAGCACTACCGCCCGATCAAATCCCAGGCCGTGCTCCAGGGTGAGGCCCTGGAGGATGATCTCCTGGAGCCGCTCCTCTTGCACCGAGGTCAGCATGACCTGGGCGATATCTTGCAGGGCGGTGAGATTCCGGACCATGCGCTCGTTTTTTTCCGCCAGATCCTCCACCTGCTGATAGGTGAGGGCATTTTCGATGGCGTTGACGATGAGGCCGGCCATGGTGAAGAGAAGCTGACGGTTTTCCGGGTCGAAGGGGAGGAATTCGCCGTTGTGGTAGAACTTGTCATACACCCCCAGGGTGCCGGTCAACTGGCCCTTGAAGGTAAGCGGTACCGCCAGGCAGTAATGGGTATGGCCGGCCGCATCCGTCCCCTCCCCTTCAAAATAGGGTGGTTCCCCCGATCCGGCTTTAGACGACATTGTAGTCAGAGCCGGGCACTCGGGGGGAATCTGGCCATAGCGGGATGAAACCCGGGGTTCACCGGTGTTGGCCTCAATAATGTGGAGGGCGGCGCCCCGGGCGGTGATGACCTTGGCGGTGGTGCTGACGATGCGCTCCAGGAGTTCATCCAACTCCACGGTGGCGCTTAAGGCTTTCCCCACCTCGAACAGCACCGACAACTCGGCGATCCGCTTTTTGGCCTCTTCCTGGACGAAGGCCTGACGCAAGGCGGCAGCCAGCATCAGGCAGGTCAACTGAACGCCCTGGCGCTCGGTGGGGGTAAAGGACCGCTCCTGCCGGTCTACCAGGATCAGGACGCCGTAGAGAAAATTATCATCGGCCACCGGAAAGGCGGCCAGGGTCTGGTAGGCGGGATGGAGTTTTTCCAGGGGGGCATTGGCCTCCAGCACTCCCGGCTGCTGGCGGTGGACCAGGGTAAACTTGCGGGTGCTGGCCGTTTCACCCACCAGACCCTGACCCAGGGCGAATTCCAGGCGCAGGTGGGGCGGGACCGGCCCCTGACTGCTGACGTTGAGCAACAGGGTCTCCCGGGCTTTGTCCAGGCCGAAATAGAGGGCCAGGTCCACCTTCAGGTTCCGGGCCAGAAGGTGAACCATGTTGTTGAGCCGTTCCCCAAAGCTAACGGTCGAGGTCAGCACCTCTACCATTTGGGTCAAGAACCCAGCACGCTCCGAAGCCATGGAATTTTACCCGCCCAACAGACGCTGCCGTTTTTCCGCGGCCAGCCGGTACAGATCAACATATTTGGGGGCCGCGGTTTTGCTCCAGGAATAATCCAGGGCCATGTTGCTTTTCATCAGGGCTTCCCAGACCTGGGGCTGTTGATAAACCGCCAGGGCCCGCTTAACCGCGCCCAGAAGTTCGGCCGGAGTATAGCCGGTGAACTTGAAGCCGGTGCCGGCGCCGGTGGCGGGGTCGAATTCCTTCACGGTCTCATCCAGCCCGCCGGTGGCCCGGACCACGGGAATGGTGCCGTAACGCAGGCAGTAAAGTTGGTCCAGGCCGCAGGGTTCATAACGTGAGGGCATGAGAAAGATGTCGCCCCCGGCGATAATCTGGTGGGCCAGCTCTTCGGTGAAGCCGATCATGAGCCCCATGTTCTTAGGATATTTGAGGCTGAATTCCTGGAGAAGATAATGGTGGCGCTCTTCCCCGGTGCCCTGGATGATGAAACCCACTTTCAGGCGGATCAGGTCATCGAGAATATTTTCTACCAGATCAATGCCTTTGCGCTCAAAGAACCGGGTAGTCATGGCGATGAGAGGCCGCTTTGGGGGCAGGTTCAGGCCGAAGCGCTCCAACAGGGCCACCTTGCAGGTCTTTTTCCCGGTGAGGTCATCCTGGTCATAGGGTGCGGCCAGGAAGGCATCCCGGCTGGGGTTCCAGCGGTAATAATCGACCCCTTCCAGAACGCCGTAGAGCTCATGGGCCCGTTCCCGGAACAACCCCTCCAGCCCGAAGCCATATTCCGGGGTCAGGATTTCTTCCCGGTATTTGGCGGACACGGTGGTGAGGATATCCCCAAAGACCAGGCCGCCCTTCATAAAGTTGAGCTTGCCGTAAAATTCCAGGGCCTTGGGAGAGAGCAACTCCCACCCCAGGCCGGTGAGGGGGAGGTCATAAGTGGAAAACATCCCCTGGTAACCGACGTTGTGGACCGTATAGACCACCGGCAGGCGCTGCAGGCGGGGTCGGTCATGATAGAGGGTCCGGAGATAGACGGGCACCAGGCCGGTCTGCCACTCGTGGGCGTGACAGGCGTCGAACTCCAGGTTCAGGGCCTCGATCATTTCCACCACCGATCGGGAGAAGAAGATAAACCGCTCGCTGTTATCCTCAAAATCCCCATAGGAGGTGCCGTAAAGACCTTCACGATTAAAGAGGCTATCCTGGCCGATGAAGTAAAAGGTCAGGTTGGGGTCGATCTGATGAGTAAAGATCTGGGCCGGCAGGGTCTTCCAGGAAAGGGGAATGGAAAGCTTTTTGCCGGTGTCGGTGAGGGCCCGGCCCGATTCCCGAACCTGGCGGTACAGGGGTAAAACCACCGATACCTGATGGCCCAGCTTGACCAAAGCCCAGGCCAGGGCGTAGATCACCTCTGCGAGCCCACCGCTGCGGGCAAAAGGGTTGGCTTCCGGAGTTACCAGCAGGATACGCATCGGTCATCCCTCGAGGATTACAGGGTCAACTCCTGAAGATATTTAGCCGCATCTTCCGGAGGAGTAGGATTGATGTAAAAGCCCGAGCCCCATTCGAATCCAGCAATCAGGGTGAGCTTGGGCACGATCTCAAAATGCCAGTGGTAATAATTGAGTTGCGATTCCCGGATGGGGGCGGTGTGCAGGATGAAGTTGTAGGGGACCTTGCCCAGGGCTTTCTCCAGACGCTTCAGGGTTTCTGAGAAGAGCTCGGCCAGCAGCCGGAAAGACTCCTCCTGTAAATCCACGTAAGAGGAAAAGTGCTGCTTGGGCAGGATCCAGATTTCAAAGGGAGAACGGGGCGCAAAGGGGCAAATCGCCAGAAATTCCCGGTTCTGCAACACCACCCGGACCTGCTGCTGGAGCTCCTGGCGGATCATATCGCAGAAGACGCAGCGCTCCTTGTAGTTGAAATAGAACTTGCCGCCGCTCAATTCCTCCTGGACCAACTCCGGCACGATGGGCAGGCCGATGAGCTGGCTGTGACTGTGCTCCAGGGAAGCGCCGGCGGATCGGCCCTGGTTTTTGAAGATCAGGACATATTTGAACCGGGGATCTTCGCTGAGGGAGACGATCCGGTCCCGGTAGGCGGTGAGCACCCGGAAGAACCCATCCAGGGGAATGGTGCTCAGGGTGGCAAAGTGGTCGGGACTTTCGATGATGACCTCATGGGCCCCGACGCCGTTCATTTTGTCAAACATCCCATCGGCGGCGCGGTCCAGCTCCCCTTCATTGGCCAGGGCCGGGAATTTGTTGTTCACCACCCGGAGGTGCCAGCCGGGTGAATTGGGTTCGGTCCCCGTATCCCGGTAGGCCAGGACCTCCGGTGGGGTGGTATGTTCGTTGCCCTCATCGAAGGGGCAGAATCCCCCTTTGACAACTTCCGGTTCCACCACAAAATCATGGGGGCGCTTGCCCCGCTCCGTCGAAATAATCACCCATCGGGCGATGATGGGGTCTTTGCGTAATTCAGGCATCTTTCTCCGATCCTGCCCCCGTCAGTCCTAATGAAGCGCTGGTGCTTGCCCCTACGGCGCCACGGGGATGGTGGATGTTCTTCAGTATACTGCCCTGGGGATATTGTGCAAGGGATTTGGCGGACATGGGGCATCCGCGGCCAGCCCGGCGCCGTCCCCCGGTGAAATCTGCTCTCCTGAAAATCCCCGGCAGCCTCCCTTATGCATTTATTATAAAACGAATGCCGCCGGAATCCAATCCCGAGGCCGAATAACCGCCCCCGGCTGTTCCTGAGCCAGCGGGGCGCCGGTTATAGGGCGGCCCATGGCCGCGCCATAAATCGGCGAGCCCGGCACGCCCTGTAAGCCATGTAGGTGCGCACTGCGCACCATATTATCAATGGTGGCACCGGCATCTTGCCTAGGCGATGAACCGGCAGGAAGCCTGTTCCACCGATTCATTATTAATCAGCGGCGAAACAGGTACAGGATCAGGGTCAGGATGATGCTGATGAGGATGCAGGTCCCCAAGGGAAAGTAAAAGGAGAAATTTCCCCGCTTGTAGCTGATGTCGCCCGGCAGCTTACCCAGCCAGGGGATCTTGGGGGCCAGCAGGAACACCGCCCCCACGATCACCAGGATGACGCCGATGACGATCAATAAACGGCCCAGGTCAGACATAGTCCTTCAGCCTAATCTTGTTCAGGAAATCACCTTATAGGTTATGGGCATCTCGTGGTTCGGGGGATTGCCTCTCAATCGAGCCACCCATCCTCTCTTTATATTATTATCAAAGGAACCAGGTGAATTTTCAAGGGTAATCCCTATTCAGGGAGAATTATCCCGCCCCGGAGATTGTCAGGGAGATTCTTTTCGGGTTAATATATTAAAATTATGTTGATTATTCCGGCCATTGACCTCAAAGACGGCAAGTGCGTGCGCCTGCGCCAGGGGCGGGCTGAGGACGTGACCGTCTTCGGCGACGACCCGGTGGCCATGGGCCTCAAATGGCAGGCGGCGGGGGCTCAGCTTCTCCACGTGGTGGACCTGGACGGGGCCTTCAGCTCCCGGCCCCGGAACCTGGAGTCCATCCGGCGGCTGCGGCAGGCCCTGTCCATCCCCATGGAGCTGGGGGGCGGCATCCGCACCCTGGACACCGTGGCGGTCTATATTGATTTAGGGATAGACCGCCTCATCCTGGGCACGGTGGTGCTCAAGGACCCCGAGCTGGCGGCCCGGGCCTGCGCCGATTTTCCCGGCCGCATCGCCTTCGGTCTGGATGCCAAGGACGGTCTCCTGGCGGTGGAGGGCTGGACCGAGACCAGTCGGAAAACCGCCCTGGACGCGGCCCAGGCCCTGGCCCCCTTGCAACCCGCCGCCTTTATCTACACCGACATCGCCCGGGACGGGGTCAAACGGGGGGTGAACATCCCAGCCACCCGGGCCCTGGCAGAGGCGGTGGAGGTGCCGGTGATCGCCTCCGGCGGGGTCAGTTCCCTGGACGATATCCGGGCCCTGTTGCCCCTGGAGTTCCTGGGGGTCATCGGGGTCATTACCGGCCGGGCCCTGTATGACGGCAGCCTGGACCTGGAGGAGGCCATCCGGCTGGCCCAGGGCGGGTGAAGGCGCTGCTCCGGCGTGGGGAAACCGTAGGGGCGGTTCGCGAACCGCCCCTACATCAAGGCGACATATTTTATGCCCTTATGAATAACGCGAAAAATGACCTTGTCCGATAACCATGACTATCTCCATCGGGTCCAGCGGCCCAGCCGCTACCTGGGCCGGGAGATCAACGCGGTGGTCAAAGACCCCCGGGCCGTGTCCCTGCGGGTGGCCCTGCTGTTCCCCGATTTATACGAAGTGGGCATGTCCCACCTGGGGGTGGGCTTGCTCTACGGCATTTTGAACCGGGAGGACCACATCTGGGCCGAGCGGGCCTACGCCCCGGCCCCGGACCTGGAGGCGGATCTCCGGGCCCGGCGCCAACCCCTCACCAGCCTGGAGTCCGGCACCCCTCTCAGCGCCTTCGACCTCCTGGGGGTAAGTCTTCAGTATGAGTTGGGCTACACCAATCTCCTGAACATGCTGGACCTGGGCGGCGTGCCGCTTTTGGCCGGGGATCGCGACGCCGGCCACCCGGTGGTCATCGGCGGCGGCCCCGCCTGTTTCAACCCCGAGCCGGTGGCGCCCTTCTTTGACGCCCTGGTGCTGGGTGACGGGGAAGAAGTGATCCTGGAACTGGCGGCGCTGGTGGCGGCCTGGAAGGCGCAGCGAGGCAGCCGGCGGGAGTTGTGGCAGGCCCTGGAGCAACTGGAAGGCGTCTACGTCCCGGCTTTGTTTGAGATGGATTTCGACGAGGCCGGGGGGCTCCGGGGCATCATCCCCCGGGGACGCCGGAGCGCGGTGGCCAAGCGGGTCCTGGAGGATCTCAACCAAGTGGTCGTCCCTCCCTTCCCCCTGGTGCCCTCCTGTAAGATTATCCACGACCGCCTCAACCTGGAGATTTCCCGGGGCTGCACCAGGGGCTGCCGTTACTGCCAAGCCGGCATGATTTACCGGCCGGTCCGGGAGCGGGACCCGGCCGCGGCCCTGGCCTGGGTGGAGGCGGCCCTGGCCGCCACCGGCTTTGAAGAAGTGTCCCTCCTGAGCCTCAGCGTGGGCGACTACGGGCCCCTGGCCGGCTTGCTGCAGGCGTTGATGGACCGACTGTCGCCGGAGCGGGTGGCCATATCGTTCCCCTCCATGCGGGCCGACACCCTCACCCCGGAAATGATGGCCCAGATTCAACGGGTGCGGCGCACCGGGCTGACCCTGGCCCCGGAAGCGGGTAGCCAACGCCTGCGCCAGGTGATTAACAAGAACCTCACCGACGCGGCCATCATGGACTCGGCCCGGCGGGCCTTCGCCGCGGGGTGGCAGCTCCTCAAGCTCTACTTTATGATCGGCCTGCCCCGGGAGACCCAAGAGGACCGGGAGGGCATCCTGGCCCTAAGCCGGCAGATTCTGGCCGCCGCCCCCAAGGGGAGCCGCCCCCGGCTCAACGTCAGTCTTTCCAGCTTCATCCCCAAGCCCCACACCCCGTTTCAGTGGGAGCGCCAGGAGGACCTGGAGGAGTGCCGCCGCCGTCTCCATGAAGTCAAAGACCGGCTGCGCCAGAAAAATATCAAAACCAAGTGGAACTCGGCGGCCCAGACCTGGCTGGAGGGGGTGTTTTCCCGGGGAGACCGCCGTCTGGCCAGGGTTTTGCTGGAGGCCCACCGGCGGGGCTGCCGCCTGGACGCCTGGAGCGAACATATGCGCCTCGAACCCTGGCGGGAGGCATTGCGGGACGCCGGGGTGGCCCCGGACTTTTATCTCAGGGAACGACGCTCGGAGGAGGTCTTGCCCTGGGATCACCTGCACTGTGGGGTGAGCCGGGAGTTTTTGTTGGCGGAGCGGGCCCGGGCCGACCAGGGGCTGGAGACCCCGGACTGCCGCCAGGCGGGGTGCCAGGATTGCGGCGTCTGCGACCAGGACCGGATCAGTCTCAGGCTCCAGGACTCGTTAACCTTGCCGCCGGCCCCGGCGCCGCCGCCGGCCCCCAACGGCCGCCAGCCCTGCCGCTACCGGCTGACCTACACCAAGCTGGAGGAAGGCCGCTGGCTGGGCCACCTGGAGATGGTGGCCTCCCTGTATCGCAGCCTGCGCCGCTCCGGTTTGCCCCTGTCTTTTTCGGCCGGATTCCATCCCCTGCCCCGGGTCTCTTTTTATGGCGCCCTGCCCGTGGGAGTGGAGAGCCTGGCGGAGACCATGGACCTGGAACTGGCCGGGTGCGTGCCCGAGGACGTTCTGGCGGCCACCTTGAACCGGGTGCTGGCCCCGGGTCTGAAGGTTCTCCAGGCGTGCCGCCTGACCCGGCGCCTGGACCCACCCGGACAGACAGGCGCTCTCTATCAGGTGGAAAGCCGGGCCCCGGTATTTGCGGCCAAGGCGGCGGCGCAGTTCCTGTCTCAAGATGAATTCATGGTGACCCGGCGCCGGCCCCGGGAGGAACAGCGCCTGGACCTGCGATGCCAGGTGGCCCACCTGACGGTTCTGGACCCCCTGCACCTGGAGGTGGATATGCGGCGTCAGGCGCAGGGCAACTTCAAGGTGACGGACGCCCTGGCCGCCATTTTCAACCTGGACGACGACCAGGCCCGGGAACTGCGGATTGTGAAGATTAAAAGCATTTAGGGTGATGTTTCCGGAATACCTATACCCCTGGGAAGCTGCGATCTCCCTCCCCCTTGATGGGGGAGGGTCGGGGTGGGGGTGGATGGTTTCTCTGAGATTTTTCCCTGGTTCCCAAAATCCCGCGTGGGAGCGAATGATACGGAGGGTGGGCAGGGCCCACCATGAATGAGGATCGATTAAATCATGGCGGGCAGTGCCGCTCACCGCTCACTGCTCACTGCTCACTGCTCACTGATATAGTAACTTTATGGCCAACTTGCTGTTGATCAGCGTCACGGAATGCGACACCCGGGTGGCTTTTCTCGAAGACGGCCGCCTGGCGGAGTTTTACGTGGAAAGCCGGGCCCAAAACGGTCCGGTGGGCAACATCTACAAGGGCCGGGTGCTCAGGCTCCTGCCCGGCATGGCCGCGGCCTTTGTGGATGTGGGCCTGGAGCGGCCCGCTTACCTTTTTGCGGAAGATGTCACCGCCCAGGAGGATGAATTTTTCCAGGTCTGGCTCAAGGGCGATATGGACGAGAGCGCCGAAGGGCGGCAGCTTCCCCCCGCCACCATCAGCGACCTGCTCCATGAGGGCCAGGAGGTGCTGGTCCAGGTGTTGCGGGGGCCCACTGCCAACAAAGGCGCCCGCCTGACCACCCACATCAGCCTGGCCGGCCATTACCTGGTCTATCTGCCCACCCTGGCCCAGATGGGGGTTTCCCGCCGCATCCAGGACGAGCCCGAGCGCCAGGAAATCAAGGCCTTCCTGGAGGAATTGCGACCCTCGGAAGGGGGGCTCATCGCCCGCACCGCCAGCCGGGGCCAGAGTCTGGAAAAGCTCGCCCGGGAACGGGACTTACTCCGGAAGGATTGGCAGCGCCTCCAGCGCAAAAAGGCAACCGCCCCCTGCCCCGGCCTCCTCCATCAGGAACTGGAAGCCGCCCGGCGGGTGGTGCGGGAACTCTACTCCCCCGAGGTGGACCGGGTCCTGGTGGATAACCCGGCCGCGTTTGACAGCATCGCCGATTATCTCGAATCCCTCAACCCCTGGGATAAATACCGGGTGGAACTCTACGGTGACCCCGAGCCCATCTTCAGCCATTTCGGCCTGGAGATCGACTGGGGCAAACTCCTGGCGCTCCGGGTGTGGCTCAAGAGCGGTGGTTATTTGCTCATCGAACCCACCGAGGCCCTCACCGCCATTGACGTCAATACCGGGCGCTTCGTGGGCCGCCACCACCTGGAGGACACCATCCTCAAGACCAACCTGGAGGCCGCCAAGGAAATCGCCCGGCAGTTGAGACTCCGCAACATCGGGGGCCTCATCGTCATTGACTTCATCGACCAGGAAAAGGCGGCCCATCGGGACCTGGTTTATGAGACCTTGGTAGAGGCCCTCAGCCGGGACCGGGCCAAGACCACGGTGCTGCCCATCTCCCCCCTGGGAATCCTGGAGATGACCCGGCAACGGATCCGGGACAGCCTGGCCCAGACGATCACCGAACCTTGCGGCGCCTGCGGCGGCAAGGGGCTGTCGTTGACCCCCCGGACCCTGGCCTCTGACATCCTGCGGCAGCTCAGCGCCGAGGCCCGGGAATTCCCCGGCTGCCGGCTGAGCCTTTCGGCCCATCCCCGGATTACGGAGATTCTTGAAAAGG
>Ga0307425_1001231_pt1 | contig 15575 bp, 20 predicted proteins | sample SalMarWE160330MG_FD_202152 | JGI IMG/M metagenome (GOLD analysis project Ga0307425, IMG submission 202152) | Salt marsh sediment microbial communities from the Plum Island Ecosystem LTER, Massachusetts, United States - WE1603-30 | ecosystem: Environmental > Aquatic > Marine > Intertidal zone >... | reverse complement strand
TTAATTTTTGTTTCAGCTCGTATTGTGGCTGGCATGTATATTGCTAAATTTCGGGTTTCACAGACCGCTGATTGCATTTGAGCAAAGTTCATCAAGCGTGTTTTCTAACCAAAATGAAAAATTGAGGAGGCATAAAATGGGTAAAAAATTCAGATGGATTACAGCAGGAATAATTTGCATTTTATCGTTTGCATTGATATGTTCAAATCCGGTATTCGCCGATGAAATCACAGTTACCGGAACGATCAACGACGCATATCAGATTGTCGCAGACGACGGCACTGTGTATGAAGTTGCAGATACGGATATGGGTAATGATCTATTGGAGCATATCGGCAAGACCGTAGAAGTTATGGGAAAAGTTTTTGTGGAGGAGGGTGTCAAGGTCATAAATGTAAAATCCTATAAAATACTGGAAAAGACAGAATCATAATTTTTAAAAAGCGAGCGTCGACTTCGCGTTTCAATTAAGGTCGTGTGCTCGCTTTTACAATTTTACGGCAGGATCAGGCTCTATTTTTAAAATCTTCTTTTCGAAGACCGTATTTAAGCATGAGTTTATGCAGCTGGCGGGTGCTGATGCCGGCCTCTTGGGCAGATTGGTTTATTTTCCCTTTATTTTTAAACATAAGCTCTTTCAGATATTGTCTCTCGAAACCTTGTACGGCCTTTTGACGCGCTTTTGAAAGGCAAATGTCAGTATCCATAGCCAAAACAGCCAATGAACTTTCTTTTTCAAACAACTCGGCAGGGAAACTTTCGGGCGTTAGCAAATTAGATGTCTCCAAAATATACGCCCGCTCTAAAAGATTTTCCAGTTCTCTGATATTTCCCGGCCATGAATATTTTTTCAAAGCTTCTTTGACTTGAGGGTGGATATCGTTAATATCCTTCTGGAAATCTTTGCTCAGTTTTTTTAGAAAAAATTGGATCAGTAAAGGAATATCTTCTTTTCTTTTTCTTAAAGGCGGAATTTCGATGGGAAAGACATTGAGTCGATAATATAAGTCTTTTCTGAAATCACCATCCTCGGTCATTTTTTTCAGGTCGGAATTCGTTGCGGTAATAATTCTTGCGTTGGTTGAGATGGTCTTTTCAGCGCCCACGGGACTAAAGGTGCCATCTTGTAAAACTTGCAAAAGTTTAACCTGGGCTGAAGGCGTTATGGTTCCGATTTCATCAAGAAACAGGGTTCCATTTCTTGCAATTTCAAATTTGCCCAACTTTTTTTTCAAAGCACCTGTGAAAGCGCCTTTTTCATGACCGAACAGCTCGCTTTCTAATAGAGTATCCGGGACGGCTCCACAGTGAAGGCTAATGAATTGAGCATGTTCCCGATTACTAAACATGTGAATCAATTTAGCCAGGACACCTTTTCCCGTACCTGTTTCACCGCTCAATAAAACAGTCGTTTTTGTCGGTGCCACTGAACGCAACTTTTTAAAAACTTCTTTTACATCAGCATTATCGGTATGAACCATTTCCAGCGAATCCGATCTCCAGAGCCGCTCTCTTAAATAATCGAGCTCGGATTCCTTAATAATCGATTCGCTGATGGATTCAGTTACCAGTTGAATTTCATCCGAATCTAAAGGGTGCGTAAGGTAATCACTGGCACCGGCTTTTACAGTTTTTACCATCTCCCTGATCATGTCCGGTCTGGCCATGACAATGATTTCGATTGTAGGGCATAATTGTTTAAACTTTTGCAGCACATGGGTATAGTCGCCGCCTTGGGCCGAACGAAAGAGAATCTCAAGATCAATGAAAATAAGATCATAACGCTTTTCCCCAAGGGCTTTAACCACCCCGTTTACCTCGGAGGTTTTGTCAATGAAACATCCCGAGTTTAAAGCGGCATGAATTTTTCTATAAACTTCCGGTTTTTCCGAAGCAATCAGGACAGACCGCATCTGTTCCTCCAGAATATTTATTTTTCATCAAGGACGATCATTATCGCTCAATTGAGGTTCCATATTATTTTGAAGAGAATTTTTATATTAGAACGGCAGGTAAATCAAACATAAAAAGATGCTATGCATAAAAAAAATGATTATCTTTCAATAACAATTACGGCAGGGAAATCGGAACGAGAATGGCATTAATTATTATTCATTTTCTTCAAAAACACCGATTCTATGATGACAGGCCGGACAGAAGAAATAATTCGGGTAGGGATCATTTCCGCAGATTCTGCATTTTCTTCCTGATGTTATTTTCTTTTTTCGGTAACTCTTATAATATTCCCTAACTTTGACGTTTCTTGGTCTTTTAGGTGTTGTGGGTGTCGATAATTCTGATGTTGCCTTCGTCTTCAAAAGAGATGATTTCATCTTTCCAACACCTCCATTTTTGTTTTGCATGTAATGCAATAGTTCGTAACCGGCCTGGCTTTAAGGCGTTCAATTGCAATTTCTTTCTCACACATCTCACAGATTCCGAAACTGCCGTCTTCAAGATTTTCAAGGGATCTTTGGATTTTCCGAATAAGCTTGCTTTCTCTGTCTCTGATTCGAAGCATAGTCCCTTGTTCCGATTCAAAAGATGCACGGTCCAAGAAATCCGGTGATGTTTCATGGTCTTTATCTATTAAATCATGAACCATGATTTCAGCATGTTCCAAAAGGGCATCCAACTGTTCGGTCAACAATTTCTTGAAAAAATCAATGTCCTCATCTTTCATATAGCTCTTCCTTCATCCTTATTTCATTAGGGAATTTAAGTATCTCCGGGTCAAATCTAAATATGAATATCAAGAAAAAAATAAGTAATCACTGCAATAACTCTGCCAAATTCACCTTGCCGACTTTTGATTCTTTCGGTTGCCGATCGCGTGAAAAGTCACTTATAAGAATTCTCGATATCAGCAAACACTAATCCAAAGAAATATAAAAACTTAAGGTTCGATATTAGGATTCAGATCAGTTGTGCATGGTTAAACATATGAGGCTTATGTTTAGATAGCAGATTCTCATCATTTATTTTAGATCGGGGCGAGATCGGAATATCCAGCTCCGAGATTGCAGAAAATAAGAACCTGGTGTTCTTGTTTTATGCCAACACGGGAATTATGTGTGTCATAAAACGTAAAAAAACGTTTAAACATTATTAGAAAAATGTTTATACTGTTTTAGAATAAGAATAAACTTATTGAAATAAATAACAATTTGGTTCTTTTAAATTTTATTAAACACCGATAAAATAATTTGGCATATTCGTTGCTTTTTGGGCTTTAAGTCCAATTTCGTTACAGAGGCATATAACATCCTTATTCATGAGGATAACATCGTGAAATCGAAAGGCAAACATCAACAAACTGTCAGTGGTATTATAATCCCTGAAAAATGGGATGATAAAAACAATGTCATCGGCGTTTCTATACAGGCGTTTGATGAAAGTGAGTACATCGTTAACAGTTGTCTGGACGATAAAGACTTGTTTGATTTCATCAAGAAAAAGGTAAAGGTTGCCGGCAAGGTGTTTGAACGGTCGGATGGGAAGTTCAATATCGAAGTCAATCACTTCGAAGTGATGGACAATTAGGATAATTTTTTACAAAAAGAGTTAAAAAAAAATGATTATGGAAAATATGGTCATTACTTGCGTCCAATGCCAGGAAGATTTCGAATTTACGGTTGAAGAACAAGAAAGATTGACAAAGAAAGGATTTGATGCGCCCCTTCGTTGTCCTCAGTGTCGCAAGCATAAATCCCGAAATCTCCAATACGAGGAAAATAAGAAGGTTAAGAGCAAAAAAAAGCGATATCGGATGAAATTCGAAGAAGATTATGAATAAACGATGTTTAGAGGCTTATCAAAAGAAAGGAAATATTCGATGACAAAAAAAGAACTGATTAACGAGATGGCAAAGGTGCTTAATTCCACCAAAGAAGCCAAGAAAGTTTTTGAAAGCCTACTTTCAACGATTAGCGGCGCATTAAAAAAAGGCGATTCGGTTACACTGACCGGTTTTGGAACGTTTAAAGTATCCAAACGTAAAGCAAGAAAGGGGAGAAATCCGCAAACCGGTGAACAGATAAAAATAAAAGCAAAAAATGTCGTTCGTTTTGCACCGGGAAAACATTTAAAAGAAGTCATAAAATAGTGCATTAGATAACCTCCGGAAATATTGACGTTCCAGTTTTCTTTTCTTCGCCAAATAATTGGCTGAGTGATTACAGTAAATAGAAACGGGAATGTCGATATTTCACGGATGTATTAGATAAATTCATAAAATTTTCCTGTTAAAATACCCGCAATATTTAAAAAGTCCAACTCGAACACTCTTTTCATCTGCCAGGGTCCTTTCGCTTTAAATGGTTTTGAAGGCATCCATCCTTAATAAACGTTGACTGATATGCCACAACGTGTCAAAAAGATACTGTGCCATGATATGGATGGGCTCTATAATTCTGGTTGGGTGTTTCAATAGTAAAGGCAAGTGCTTTTTAGGGAGGTCTCATGGAGAAAAAAATAAAAGCAGATAGCAAAACCATAAAAAAGGAGACCATGTGGCTGGTCGCTTCCATTGCCCTGGTGGTTGGTTTTATAGGGGGGGTTGTTTTCGGTGTTTATAAATCAGGATCAGACAAACCAATACAAAGACCGGTGGTTTCCCGGCCGGCAGAAAAAGACCAGGGTGTTTCAGTTGAAAAAGCCGCGCAAATTTTCGAGCTTGAAAAAATGACAAAAGAGAACCCTGATGATGTTGCTGCATGGACAAGTTTGGGGAATTTGTATTTTGATACTGGCAATCATCAAAAAGCGATTGCAGCATATAACAGATCACTGGCATTGAACCCGAACAATGCCGATGTGATGACCGATCTGGGTATCATGTATCGCCGATCCGGTCAACCGAATAAAGCCATTGAGTCATTTGATAAAGCAGCGAAGATCGATCCCAAACATGAGACGGCATTATTTAATAAAGGGATCGTTCTTATGCATGACTTAAATGATCTTGATGGCGCCATTCAGGCATGGGAAGAACTTGTCAAAAGGAATCCTGCTGCAACATCTCCAAGCGGACAGCCCGTAAAAGATTTGGTTGAAAAATTAAAAGCAAGTACGAAACCTTAATGCTCTGATTCGTAAGTTCGATGACGCATTTTTTATTTTGTTTCACCGCTCGCTTCGCTTGACGCAAAGGCCGCAGAGTTAAATATTATTTCTTTTGCCGTTAAGGGGCCCCGTTAAATCTGACGAGATTATGAAACGGCAAAAGAAAATAGCTCAAACTTTATAAAGTATCCAATTCGAAAGCACGAAATAGGATGATTTTATTATGAAAAAATGGCTTTTTGTTTTAATGATTTGCCTGCCCGTTACGGCCTGGGGTGCCAATATAAAATACTCGCTTGATGTGCAGGTCAACACCGCTGAACAAAAAATCACAGGCATTGCCCGCTTGAACGCGGATACCGATATCAAGCTCGATCTTTTTATTCAGAATTTGAAAATATTGAATTTGGATGTCGGCAACATCGCCGATGCAACCGGTGATATTTTTCATCTTTCATTGCAAAGCGGCAAGGAAATCCAAATTCGGTATGAAGCCTTAATTAACGAAAGCCGGGTTAATTTTATCGATAAAGATCATGTGGTTTTAACATCCGATTGGTATCCACAGCCCGATGATCTGGTTGAGTATGCGCTTAGCGTGACCTTGCCGGAAAATTTTATGGCCATATCTGAATCTGAATCTGTAACCATTCAAAAACACGGCAAAGCCAAAACCTTTGCGTTCGAGTTCAATCACCCTCTGGACAGTCTACACCTGGCCGCTTCAACCCGCTATGTTCAAAAAAATGATCGATATAAAAATGTCGACATCGAAGCATATTTCTTCAAAGAAGATGCCCATCTGGCAGATGCTTATCTTACCTATACAAAAAACTATCTGGCCATGTATGAGAAGATGCTCACCCCTTACCCATATCAACGTTTTGCCATTGTAGAAAATATTCTCCCCTCGGGAAATTCAATGCCTACGTTTACCCTGCTGGGCAACCAGGTGGTGCGTTTGCCGTTTATTGTTAAGACCTCTCTTGGACATGAAATTTTACATCAATGGCTCGGCAATTCCGTTTATATCGATTTTGTGTCCGGAAACTGGGCGGAAGGGCTGACAACGTATCTTTCCGATCACCATTATGCCGCTCTGGAAGGGAAAGACACTGCCTATCGAAAACAGATTCTGGTGGATTACAGTGCTTATGTCCATGGGGACAATGCCATGCCATTGAGCGATTTTACAAGCCGAAGCAACAAGGTCCAAAGCGTTATCGGCTATGGGAAAGGCGCCATGCTGTTCCACGGACTGCATCGGCGTTATGGTGATGAGACCTTTTATGTTGCCCTCAAAGATTTTATCCGGCAAAATCGTTTTCGCCAGGCTTCCTGGCTCGACATCCAGCATGTGTTTGAAAGAGCGACCGGGGAAAAGCTGTATACTTATTTCGGGGATTGGCTGACCCGAAAAAATATTCCTCGTCTTGAAGTTAAAAATACCAGGTTGTATGTGGAGCAGGGTAAAATAAAGCTGGATTTTGACCTTTTGCAACAGGGTGAGCCCTATCCTTTGAATATCCCTATTACGTTTTATGCCGGTAAACACAAACGTACACAATGGGTTGAGGTGAAAAATTCAGAAGAAAGCCAGTCGCTGTCTCTTGATGATCTACCCAATAAAGTCGTTATGGACGAAAATTACGCACTGATGCGGCACTTGGCTCCTAAAGAAACACCCCCGGTTTTGGCCGGTATCATGGGCAAGGAAAAGCTGATTGCCGTGATTTCATCCATGAAACGTTCAACATACCAGCCGCTGATTGATGCTCTTGGGGTTAAAACGATTACCTATACAACACCGGATAATATGACATTTGATCAGATTCAAAAAAATTCGCTGCTCATTGCCGGCTATGACAATCCTGTTGTAAAAAAGCTTTTTGGCAAACAGACGGTTTTCAACGACGGAATGCATGTCAAGGTGTATAAAAATCCGTATAATGCATTGGAACGTGTTGTATTGTTACATGTCGCCGACAAACAGCAGGCCAAGGCGGTTCAGTATAAAATATCGCACTATGGAAAATATACGGAGCTTGCCTTTAAAGACGGTCAAAACACCTTCAAGGCCATTGCCGAATCAGAAAACGGCATTTTGATGTTATCCCGTCCGGAAGTTCGTGCGCTAAAGCCTGATTCGCTTGAAACAATAGAAGACATTATTCCTCAGCTTGCGTCGTCACGCATTATTTACGTTGGAGAAATCCACGACCAATTTGCTCACCACATGAACCAGTTGAAAGTGATCAAAAAAATCCACGACGCTGGATATAAACTGGCCGTGGGTATGGAAATGTTCCAAAAGCCTTATCAACAGGTTGTAGATGACTACTTGGCCGGACGGATTGATGAGGCTGCTTTTTTAAAAAAGACCGAATATTTTAGCAGGTGGAGATACGATTACAATTTATATAAACCGATTATCGATTATCTGAAACAAGAGCGCATCCCGCTTGTTGCATTAAATATTCAGGGAGATCTCACCCGAAAAGTTGCACGAGAAGGGATGTACGATCTGCCTGCCGAGCAGAAAAAACAGTTGCCTTCTGACATGAATTTTTCAAATGAAACGTACCGGAAGGATTTGAACCAGGTGTTTGTTGTGCACAATAGACGAGAAAATCTCCAGGATTTCAACTATTTTTTGCAGGCTCAAATGGTATGGGATGAAGGAATGGCAGAGTCTGCGCATCGATTTTTGGCAAACCATTCCGAGTTTAAAATGGTGATTCTTGCTGGAAACGGTCATGTCAGGCATAAATATGGAATTCCGGACCGACTCTATCGGCGCAACCATGAACCATTTACCGTTGTGGTTCAGGATGAAGAGATTGAAGATGATGTGGCGGATTATGTGCTGTTTACCACACCACTCGACGGGAAAGAATCCCCCAAGCTGGGGGTAATGGTGGAAGAAAAAAATCAGGGGCTAAAGATCATGGGGATAAGCCAAAATGGCCCTGCACAGAAAGCCGAACTTAAGAAAGGTGACGTTATTGAGATGTTCGAAGAACGACCCATAAAATCACTGGCAGATCTGAAACTTGCATTGTTTTACGGTAAAACTGGAAGTACCGTCAAGATTAAGGTTAAACGGGCGGATAAGACAATTGATAAAGAAATCGAACTGTTTGATTTTGAGCGATTTTCACATTAAAATATGGATTTTAGAACTTCACAAGACCGGCAAAGCTTTATTTTTTCTTTCCAGTTTCTATGAATATTGCCGTCGCAAATCGTACCACTGATAAACCAGCAAAGATCACCGGCCTGAAACTCCCAGGCCGGACACAGTTTTTTCTTTTCAACAGGACACGCTTTTCGATCCCAGCACGGTACCGTGTCTTTAATAGCTTTCTTTAATCGGGAAAACAGAAAGAACATCTGGCGTTCCACATGGGCCGGCACGGATCGCCACCCCTGTTCGTAGCTGTGAACGGCCTTAATGGAGACGCCAAGGAGCTGGGCCATCTGCCGCTGTGTTTTCCCCAATTTATTTCTGAGCTTCTTAAATTCTTTGCTGGTCATGCGAAATCCTTGGCAGTTAAGGATGCGAGGTTGATAAAATAACCCCGTTGTTTAGCCACAACAGTATTACTATGTGGTATTTTGTGTCAAGTGTTTTTTAAATCGAATTCCTTATCTATAAGAAGTCACTCAAGTTTAACGCCCTTTATCTTAATCTCTACCAAGCCGAAAAAAACAATTTAGAAGGTACATCATATGAGAATAAATAAGGCGGTTCATCTTTAAGACGAACCGCCTTAAGCCAGAAAGAGGAGGAAGAAGGGAGGATTTTGGCTTTTTTGTAAAATATCACCCTGGAAGAGGGCTTGTCAAGAAAAAAGTGCTACATAGTGGTAATTTGATTTGTGTGGCCAACATTTATTTTTTTCTCTAAATAGAGCCTAAACGAAAAGTCATATTCAGGTTAAATTCGAATCTCAAATGACAAAATGACCCAAACGAACATGTTGATATGTCATTGTTTCGGTTTTCGAAATTCGCAATTCGGATTTTTGATCAGAAAACCGGGGTGTTTGGTCAATCACTAAATATTTTATCTAACCGTTGCAGCTCGCATTCGGCATCGTTCACCATTTCATCGATGATCCCTTGAATGGGTTTGATTTTATCAACCAGGCCCACCGACTGACCGGCCATGAGGGATCCTCGTTGAACATCTCCGTCGATGGCCGCATCACGCAGGGCGCCCACCCAGAAATTCTCCACTTCATATTGTGCCTCTTGCTGATCAATGAGTTTGTTCTCGAGTTTGTTCATGAGCTCAAGCTGAAGGTTCGAAAATTCAATGCTGCCTTTATTTTTCAACGCCCGGACCGGTATGACGGGCAGCCGGCTGTCAAATTGAGGCGTTGCCACCGCATCCCTTGCGTTTGCTTTTTGAAATACCGCTTTAAATTTGGGATGCGCCTTGCATTCTTCGCACAGGACAAAGCGGGTTCCCATCTGGATTCCTGCCGCTCCCATCATCAAGAGATGCGCCATCATACGGCCGGTGGCAATACCGCCGGCCACGAAAACCGGAACGCTGTCTATTTCAAAGAGGATTTGCTGGAGAAGAACCGACAGGGAAACCGGCCCGATATGGCCGCCGGCCTCCGCTCCTTCAATCATGAGGGCATCGGCACCCATTTTGATAAGCCTGTGTGCAAGAGGAGCGGTTGGGGCAAAGCAGATCACCTTGGCTCCGGCATCTTTAACCTGTTGTATCTCCGTGTCTTTGGGGATAGAACCGGCGAACATCACCAGTTTGCATCGCAGGTCGCAAACCATCCGAAGCTGGTCTTGATAAACCGGTGCAATGGTGATCAGGTTGACGCCGAATGGTTTGTCCGTGTATTCACGGGTGGCAATAATTTCCTTTTCCAGCACGTCCACCGGTGCATTGCCGCCGGCCAGCAGACCGAATCCCCCTGCGTTGCCAAGGGCGCCGATGAGTTTGTAGTCACTGATCCACGTCATGGCGCCGCACATGATGGGATATTTGCAGCCTAAAAAGTCTTGCCCCGTTTTGATAAATTTGTTCAATAACATAGCAATAAACCCTCAATATCTTCATTCAAACTTTTTCGAAACGGTAAATTCACATTGACATTTCGTGACACAAAGTGGTATTTTTTGTCAAGAAAAATATAGTCAAGCCCAATTATTTATTTAATTCCGATATGTTATAGAACTATGAGTATTCATCTTATCTTCTTGAAGTTTTACCAAACTGAATCAATGTTAGCACTCTAAAGGAGAACCGATGCCTGGGAGCGGTATCAAACGCACCAACACCATTTTGTACTGTCGAAACTGGGACGACACGGTTAAGTTCTATCGTGATGTGTTGAAGCTCAATGTCAATCACGAAACCGAATGGCTGGTGGAGTTTCAACTGATTGACAACACCTTTTTAAGTATCGCCAATATCGCTTTCACATCCGTTCAAACTTCAAAAGGGTCCGGAATCACCCTCTCATTTCAAGTTGAAAATGTTGATGTCGCTCATCGTCAGTTGCGCGAGGGCGGTATAAAAGTTGGTCCTATAAAACCCATATGGGGTGTGCGAGCCTTTTACATCTTTGACCCTGAAGGTCATCGCATAGAGTTATGGTCTTAATTCAAGGATATTCCTTTTTTCTTTTTTATAAAATGGTTAAAAGATCGAATTTTTTCATTAGTGTTCCTTTTCGCCTTACGGCTTTTGTTATTGAAGGAATTCTAAATGCAGGATAAACGGCAACAGGAATCCAACATAGAACCATTTCGTTCATGCAGAATTTTTAAAACATCCTACTGAAAACTTCATTATAATTAAAAACCTATGAACCATCGTTTTTTAACGAAAGGGGGGATTATGGCAAAAATTGTATCTGATGGCTTGTTGGTGAAAATTTCCCATAAGGGAAAAGAAAAGATCTTTGACCTTGTAAAGCTGTTTAATGACAATCCGAACCGCGTTATATCCATTGTCGGAACGATAAACGAAGACGGCTCTCCGAATACCGCACCCATGTCGCTTTTTTATGCCAAAGTGGAGTATGAAAAAGGGGTCATCGGTGAACTTAGGCAACTATAACTTTAGGGAAGGCGCCGTCATGGATATAAAAGAATGGCGAAGTGATGCTGTGACCATAAAGGTTGATTACGACACGTGCGAAGGTTTGGGTGAGTGTGTTTCTTCATGCCCGGGTGAGGTTTATGAACTTATAGAGAAAAAGACGGTGGCGACATATATCGAACAGTGTATTGAATGCTGCACCTGTGTGGAGGTTTGCCCTGTAAACGCCATCGAACATAGCGCCTGTGACGAATGATGATTTTTCTTCTTAATGCGGACACCGATATTGAAACAAAAGCCAGAGCCCTGGTCCAGGCGGTACTCGATGCCGGAGGAAGCGATAATATTACGCTCTTAATCGCAAGCGCAACGGTTGCATTGTCAGTTTGTTAATAGCTTTCCAAGACTTTTTGGTTTCAGTGTTCAGGTGTCAACTGATTCGTTTCTTACTGCTGACACCTGACACGCGTTGAAGCGAAGCGAAGATCCCGATTTATCGGGGAAACCCAATTACGAGGTTTCGCTTAAAAATAAGTAAGTTAATGTTGACTATGAAAAAAGAAACATTGTCCGGCCTTGTCGTAAGTGCAGCGATGCGAAAACAGGTCATCTCTCTATCACGGGATGCGACCATCGATCGCGGTATTAGTTTTCTCATTAAATACAAAGTCAGCGCATTTCTTACCACGGACAAAAGCGGCCGTCCTGCCGGCGTCGTGTCCAAAACCGATATTATGGGAGCCTACTACGCTGGTTTATCTCTTAAAACCCCCCTTGATCACATTATGAGTTCTCCCCCGCTGTTTTGCAGGCCCGATGATTCACTCGAATCCGCCCTGGATACAATGAGATCCAAAGGGATATATCGGTTATATGTCACCGGAGAAAACCTTGATGACGTTGTCGGTGCCATAGCTTATCCGGATATTGTCGGGCTTTTATATCAGTATTGCCATGAATGTGAATACAGCACACTTAAAAAAAAGCACATAAAGCATCCCAATGGTAAGATTCGACGCTATAAAGTAAAAGAGGTAATGACACCTTCTGTAAAGGCGAACTACATGGATGAATCTTTAATATGTATTATGGAAGAACTGTCAAAATATCGTTTTGGCGCGGTGTTGATTACCGATAAAGAAAACAGACCTCGCGGCGTCGTGTCAAAAACCGATCTGGCGCTGAGCTACAAACACGGTATCGACTCTCAAGTGGCGGCGGAAACCATCATGTCAGCTCCCGTAGGCACGTGCAGCCAAGATGATCTTTTAGAAGATGCCATCCACAAAATGATTTTTTCCGACGTACATCGCTTTTTTGTTTACAAAAAAGACCCCTGGAACATTGTGGGTGTTCTCTCTCTTACCGATGCAGCCAGGATACGTTCAGGCTCCTGTCATGCCTGTGTCAGCAGCCGCATAAGGGTCGATAAACACAGATAGTTAAATGTTTCGGAAATCTACAACTTATTTTAGATAATATGATATATTTATATAGGGGTCACTTTTGAAACAAATCGAGCTCAAAGGAGCTTCAGGTATGATTAAATTTTTGGCTGGAAGCTGTTTGAGTGGATTAGGGATCGTTTTGAAAGAACCATCGGCGATTCAACTTTAAGGGTAAAACTCCCTATTAAAGCAGAGACATTTATTAAAAGACCGGGCAAGTTCTTTCATTACGAGCCCTTATTCACGAGTTCTTTCATCAAAAATTTAATCATACCTGAAGCGGTAATGTTTTCAAAAGAACAAAACCATTACATTTTTTTCAGGTTGACACAGCCACATTGTAGCATTATTTAGTGAGAAGAAACCAAAAGGAGGAACCATAAAATGGCAAAAGAAACCTTTTCCATACCCAATATTTCCTGTGGCCATTGTGTGATGTCGATCAAAAACGAATTGAGTGAACTGGAAGGCGTCAAAACCGTGGAAGGTGACCCCGGAAATAAAAGCATTACGGTTGAATTTGAATCTCCTGTAACGCTGGAACAAATCAAAGAAACACTCAAAGAAATTAATTATCCGGCGGTTTAGGGCTATATTCAATGACTTTAGATCCTATAAATCTGTTAGAAAATCGATCCGTTCAAAGCCAAGAACTGTTGCCATCGGCGGATACTAGTTGCTGACCTAAACAGGAAAAGGCTCAGTTGAGCCCTCCTAATATGAATCAGCCTTTTATCATCGGTTCTGTTCAGACACCGGTGGGTGATGTGCCTAAAATTTCTTCTAATCTGCGCTGGCCGGATCACTGGGGAAGCATTAAGGCCCGCTGGGGTGTGGGTCGCATGCATTATACGGTGGATCCCGGTCTTTATGCCCTGGGGAATCCGAATGATCAATCACCTGTTCTGGTCACCGCCAATTACAAGATGAGTTTTGACCGATTGCGTGAAAATCTTTCCAACCGAAATGCATGGATTCTGGTTCTGGACACCAAGGGCATCAATGTCTGGTGTGCGGCCGGGAAGGGGACCTTTGGAACAGACGAACTGGTTCGGCGTGTCGAATTTAGTCAATTGAATCGCATGGTATCCCATCGAGAGTTGATTCTACCTCAACTGGCAGGTCCCGGGGTTACCGCCCACAAGGTGAAAAAACGCATCGGTTTTAAAGTCATTTTTGGTCCCATTCAAGCCATTGATTTGCCGGCTTTTCTTGATGCCGGTAAGAAGGCAACTCACCAAATGCGGCAAAAGACATTTACCATGCCTGAAAGGGTGGTTTTAATACCTGTTGAACTGGTCAGCGCTTTAAAATGGTCATTGCTGATCCTGCCGTGCTTTTTCTTATTGGGAGGGCTGGGCGCACCTTCGGGATTTTGGCAAGGTGTATTAAATGATGGAATCTTTGCCGTACTCAATCTGCTGGGTGCGTTGTTGGCCGGAGCAGTTCTAACACCGATTTTATTGCCATGGCTACCCGGTCGAGCCTTTTCTCATAAAGGCTTGATCATGGGCCTGATAACGACACTGTTTATCACTTGTTTCGGAGTGTTTTATCTTGACATTCGAAAGGATTATATGAATGTTCTGGCCTGGTTTTTTCTGACGCCGGCGTTGTCAGCCTATCTTGCCATGAATTTTACCGGTGCTTCAACCTACACGTCTCTTTCCGGTGTCAGGAAAGAGATGCGATGGGCCGTACCCCTTGAAATTATTGGCGGGGTGGCTGGATTGACCCTTTGGGCGGGATCGCGATTTGCATTTTAAAGGACGATGACAATGGGAAAAATGATTTATTTAAAAGATGTTGTAACACTTAAATTAAACAAAGAAAAATGCTCGGGTTGCGGGATGTGTGTCATCGTATGCCCCCATGCGGTTCTGAATATGAACAACAGGAAAGTTCACATTGAAAACAAAGATGCCTGCATGGAGTGTGGGGCTTGTGCAATGAACTGCCCAACAGAAGCACTCACCGTGCAAGCAGGTGTTGGCTGCGCCGCGGCGGTTATCAATTCAGCTTTAGGCAGAGAAGGATCCTGTTGTTGTGTCATTGAAACCCAGAACGAACCTGTCAAGGATCAAAGCAACAGCTGCTGTTAATCCTACCACCGTAATGCATTTATTTTGTCTTAATTTTCAATCCCACATGTTATTTTATCCAGCAGAAAGCGTATAATTTTGGAGCACCATGTTGGGAAAAACAACAAAAAAACAGCTCTTGACAATTTTGATTTTAGAAATTAAAAAAGCTTCTTTAACAAATGAGGTTCAATTAAAATGCCTCACCCGGCATTTTTTTTTGAGCTAAAATAACTGGCTTTTTAGGATCGTTGAAATGACGGAAACCGCCCTTTTAGACTACATGTACATCTTTCTTTTCCTCGTTGTGAGTTTTATTGGAGGATTTGCACCGTTCATCATCAACTGGTTTATTCGCCCCAAAACAGCTCATCAAAAAAAATCTCTGGAAACATATGAATGCGGGATGGATATCTACGGAAAAGCCTGGGATTACCGTTACGGCGTTGCCTATTACCTTTACGCCCTCATTTTTCTCGCATTTGATGTCGATATCCTGTATCTGTTCCCGGTTGCAACGGCCTTTGACAAGGTATCCGGCCTTCGTGGGATTTTGGAATTTTTCATCTTTTTGGGCATTCTGATCCTGGCCATTGTTTATGCTTGGGTTAAAGGAGTATTCACGTGGGAGAGGAAAATAAAATTTCACCGATAAGCCCCGACTTAGATGTATATGCCGCAAATCTGAAGTCTAAATTCTGTCTACCGGTCGTCGAAAAAAGCAGAGATTATGGTGAAGGACCTCTGTTGCGCATGAAGTTGACCGACACCATTCTGAAGCTGTGCCAGGCGAATTCACTGTGGCCCATGACGTTCGGCATTGCTTGCTGTGCAATAGAGATGATGGGAACCGGTATGGCCCGTTTCGACATTTCCAGGTATGGGTCTGAAGTTTTCAGACCG
>Ga0307425_1001230_pt1 | contig 15576 bp, 11 predicted proteins | sample SalMarWE160330MG_FD_202152 | JGI IMG/M metagenome (GOLD analysis project Ga0307425, IMG submission 202152) | Salt marsh sediment microbial communities from the Plum Island Ecosystem LTER, Massachusetts, United States - WE1603-30 | ecosystem: Environmental > Aquatic > Marine > Intertidal zone >... | reverse complement strand
TGCCATTTTGTTCTCGTAAAACGGGGTGCGTTCCTATTTAATAATCGAATTCGCAGGCCTGGCCGATGATAATCGGGCCCGAGCCTATAATCAGTACCTTGTGAATATCCTTACGTTTCGGCATTGGGTTGTCCTCAAAAAAAAACAGTTTTTTACCACAATAATAGTTAAGCATAAGACTAATATATTTCGGCTGTTTGCGACCGTAAGTCTTATGACTACAGTGAAATTGCAGGATTTTAGCCAGGCATGTCCGACATGTCAGGAAATGATATAAGGGGTATCAATTTTCCTGCTTTTACCGCTGTTGATTGACAAAAGCATGCTGCTTGATATGATTGGTCCTAAATGGTCAATGGGTTTTATTTACCTATTCTGGAGTATTTCAATGAGCACAATAATACAATGCATCAAACTGTATATGTTGGTTCTTTTATACGCGGCAACCGGCATTTCGGCATTGTATGGCGGCGGGGAGGATGATTTTCATGCCGTAGCAACCTACGAATGTATCGGGCTGTATTTCAAATCACCGGACCTTGGGCCGTGCGATGTCAGTTTCAGGCAGGACGGCACATCAACGTGGCGGGAAGGTTATCCGCTCGTTTTCGATACGCGCGATAATCAGTATCGTGGCAGTATCGTTGGTTTAATGCCCGCCACGAGTTATAGCGTGAAAATCACCCTTAATGGCAAGAGCCACGAGTTGGCATGTAAGACGAAAACCGATTCTTTTCCCATAGGTAAAATGACCTATCTTGAAGGTGGTATCAGCTCGAAATCACTGGTTATTACCGAATCCGGCACGCCGGAAGGCTACCATTTAATCACGCCGGCAAAAGATTCGAAAGCGACAATTGACGTTCGGAAAGCGGAAAATTATACCTGTGTTATCGACGCTGATTATGTCATCGTTCGTGGGGTCGAATTCTGCAATGCCGCAATTCACGGTCTTATAATCAAATCGAGACACCATGACAATGTTGTTGAAGATTGTCATTTCACATTCTGGGGCAGGATAGGCGGGCCAATGTCGTATGGGAACGAGGGCGGAATGGATAGCGCGATTTACGCTGAACGGCAATCGGGCAACCTGACCATCCAGCGCAATCTGATTGAGAATCCACGCGGCGCTTCTAACGACTGGGACACCGGCCACCCGGACGGGCCTCAGGGAATTACCCTGATCAATTCGAGCGGCGGAAATGTCATTCGCTACAACGAGATTAGATCGACCGAAGACCACGGCTACAACGACGCTATCGGCGGAGGGTCCAATTTCAGCTTCGAGGGAAGCCCCAATCGCGACTCGGACATTTACGGCAACATCATCGCCAACGTCTGGGACGATGCGATCGAAAGCGAAGGGGCGAACATGAACGTTCGGATATGGAACAACTATATCGAGAAAACATTCCAGCACATCGCCACCGCGTGTACGTCTAAAGGGCCTCTGTACATCTTCCGGAATGTTTTCGGAGAAAGCCGCCGGACGCATCGCGATCCGCTCGGCGGCAGCATGATAAAAGTAGGCGAGAAGGATGAGTTCGGAGGCGGAAGAAAGTTCGTCTTTCACAACACTTCTATTCAGCCCAAAGGCGCATTTCATGCATTCAGCAGCCATGTAAATCCAAACACGGTGACGCGAAACAATATTTTCGACTGCCCTGGCCGCTTGGCTTCTTCGCGGCAAGTCGATATCCCCTCTGATTTCGATTACGACCTCTTTACCGGAATGGATCGAGGCATCGCACGAGAACGGCATGGAATTCGAGGCAATCCGGTATTTATCAAATCGTACGGGCTGGAGTTTTATCCCGCCTCGACAACCACAAGAATCAAATGGGGCAAAGTCCCCGTCCAGCAGGGCGACAGGACGGTCAACTTAACAGACCCGGTGATAACGGTGCCGAATTCTGTTATTGATTCGGGAGTCAGAATCCCGAATTTCAATGACGATTACGCAGGAAAAGCGCCCGACCTGGGGGCGTTCGAATTAGGACGGCCGCCCATACGTTTCGGACGAAGGGCGATGAGTGACATCTGGGCGCCGTGGGAGTTTCACTAAGCTTAGAACTATGTGAAATATCGCGCCTTCATTTAGACTCTATGGTCTTCGCGGATGATGACACGGGGCCCGCCGTCGAGACTGGAGGCCCAGTTCTTCGGCGACTGTATTTGCCGGAGCCTGTCGAGCTGGTCGATGTCTTTTAGCCGCTGGTATATGAGTTGCCATGCGCATGGACGGTCGGGGCGGACTTCGCAGCGATCTTCACGCGAGCCGCCACATGGGCCGTTTAACAGTCGCTTGGCGCACTGCGTAATTGGGCAGACGCCGCCGTAGTTGTGCAGCACGCAGGCGCCGCACGCGGAGCATTTTTCCGTCCAGACACCTCGTTCTTCGAGAATGCCGATGAAAGTCGTATCGAGGCCGGCATAAACAGGTTTGTGGCTGTAACGCTCCGCGATGGCCTGGACACCGGCACCGCAGCCGAGCGAAAGAACGGCGTCGTTTCGTTCGATTGCCTCAGTGGCGGTCTCGATGAAAACGTTGTCGCACTGCCGCTCGATTGTCAGCTCTTCGACTTCGAGGGCATGGCCGCGGATTCTCGATGCCATGCGGAGCGCCGAGGCGATGATACCGACCTCGCGCTGGCCGCCGGCCAGACACACTGTCACGCAGGTGCCGCAGCCAAGCACGAGCACTTTGTTGTGGCCTGTCAATATTTCTATGAGTTCAGGTATGCTTTTTCTATGTGCGACTATCATGAAAAATTCTCCGTTATTGATGTAGCGTCCGCCGCTATAGGGCTTGGGCCCAGCTTGCGTACGGTTTGGACCATGTCGGTAATAATATCGGCCAACGGCCGGGCCATGGCGGCTGAGACGTTCACCATGCGCAGACGCTCGGCTTCGAGACCGATCTCAGACAGGAGGTCGCGAGCCGCGTTGACCCGGCGTTTGGCGCAAAGGTTGCCCTCGATGAAATGACATCCTCCTTCGAGGCAGCCGGCTATGAGCACGCCGTCGGCGCCATTCTCGAAAGCTTTCATAAAGTACTCGACCTCCAGCCTGCCCGTGCAGGGCGTGCGTATGATGCGGATGTTCGGCGGATACTGTATCCGCATCGAGCCGGCCAGGTCCGCCGATGAGTACGCGCAGTAATGGCAGCAGAAAGCCAAAATTTTAGGTTCGAATATGTCTGAGTTCATTATTAAATACTTCTCTCCTGAACAATTTGTCGATCATGACCCTGAACTGGTCGGCCTCGAAGTGATGGAGCTGTGCCGCGTGGGCGGGACATTCGCTGGCGCAAATCCCACATCCCATGCACTTGGCCGCCTCAATCTGGGCCTTGCCGTCCTGATTGCAAAACGGCGCGTTGTACGGGCATACAGTGACACAGGTCATACACGATATACATTTGTCCTGATCGACGTACGAGACCTGGGCGCTGACGTCGAGATACTTCTTCGAAAGCACGGTTGCGGCACGTGCGGCGGCCGCCCGCGCCTGCGAAATATTCTCGTCGATGCACTTGGGCGAATGGGCCAAGCCGCACAGGTATATCCCTTCGGTGGCGAAATCGACGGGGCGCAGCTTCATGTGAGCCTCGACGTAGAAACCGTCGGAGTTGAGCGGGACCTTGAGCATGTCCGAAAGACGCTTGTTGTCAGGATGGGCCTCGATGCCGGTACTGAGAATAACATTGTCAGCTTCGATTTCAATCGGCTCGGGAAAGTCCGGACTGTTGACCTTAACGACAAGACCGTTGGCATCGGAAACCGCCGGCGGCTCATCCCTGTCGTAACGGATGAAAAGCACGCCGGCTTCGCGAGCCTTCTGATAATATATTTCTCGGAAGCCGTAAGTTCTGATATCTCGGTAAAGGACAAATACATTGGCGTCGGGATCCTGTTGTTTGATAGCCAGCGCATTCTTGACGGCGACCGAGCAGCAAATCCTGCTGCAATAAGGGTGCTCATCGTTGCGGGAGCCGACACACTGTATCATCACGATATTCCGGCCTTTAGCGATGAATTTATTTTCGTGCAGGCGTTTGGCCAGTTCGACCTGCGTCATTACGGCGTCGGATTGGCCATACAGGAATTCCAAGGTCTCGGCCTGCTTGGCGCCGGTCGCGACGATGATTATACCGCTTGAGATTTCTGTTTTCCGGCCATTAGTCGAGAGCGTCGTTTGAAACTTGCCGATGTGCCCGGAGATAGCGGAAATATCGGCTTCCATATACAGATTTATATTCGAGTGACTTTCAGCCCTTCTTATCAAGTCAGCCGTAAAATCTGAGATATTATCGTGTTCCAGGGTGCGATATATTTCAGCCAGATGGCCGCCCAGAGCACTCGTTTGTTCGACAAGATGCACCTTGAATCCCTGCTCGGCCAGCGACAAAGCTGCGGTCAAACCGCTCAGGCCGCCCCCGATAACAAGGGCGCTCTGGTCAACCGCCAGAGATGTGCCTTCGAGAGGCTCCAGAAGACGCGCACGGGCGATAGACATTTTCACAAGCTCGATTGCCTTTTCCGTAGCGGCTTCGGGCTCGGATGAATGTACCCATGAGCACTGGTCCCTGATATTTGCCAATTCGAACAGATACTGGTTGAGGCCGGCCTCGCGCAGCGTCTCGCGGAACAAAGGCTCGTGCGTTCGAGGCGTGCACGAGGCCACAACGATCCGGTTGAGCCGGTGCTCACGGATCATGTCTTTGACATTGGACAGGCTGGTATCCGAACAGGTGAACATCGTATGCGTCGCCATAACAACATCGGGCTCGCCCGCGACCGATTCGGTGACGCGTTCGACGTCCACCACCGAAGCGATGTTTATCCCGCAGTGACAGACGAAGACACCGATACGAGGCTCCTCATCGGTGACATCATGCTCGTCGGGATAGACTTTTTTGGTAACCAGAGAATTTCTTGCAGAGGCGAGCAGCTCCATCGCCTTCGAAGCGGCGCCGCTCGCCTGCGTAACCGTCTCGGGAATGTCCTTCGGCTCCTGGAACGCCCCGGCGACAAAAACGCCCGGCCGGGAAGTCTCCAGAGGCAGCAGACGGTCCGTCGCACAGAAACCGTACTCATTAAGCTCTATACCGATGCTGGATGTAATGTCCCTGACAGATGCCGCAGGCTCCATGCCGACCGACAGCACGACAAGGTCGAATTGCCGCTCGCGGAGCCGGCCGCTTTCGTCGACAAAACGTACGCGAAGGTCCCTGGTGCCGGGCATTTGGACAATCCGCGAGGGGATGCTCTTGATATAATGAATGTTATCATTGCTTCTGGCACGTTCGTAATACTGGTCGAAATCTTTGCCGTGCGCCCGGATGTCCATGTAGAAAATCGTCGCATCGAGTCCGGAGACGTGGTCCATCGCGACCATTGCCTGTTTCGTTGTGGCCATGCAGCATATCGACGAGCAGTATTCGTTTCCACAGGCGGCATCACGCGAGCCGACGCATTGTATCCATGCGATTCGTTTCGCTTCGCGGCCGTCTGTCAGGCGTACCACATGACCTTCGAACGGTCCGGCGGCAGAGAGCATTCGCTCGAACTGAACGCTCGTCACGACGTTGGGATAGCGCCCGTAGCCGAATTCGCCTTTTCTCGCCGCATCGAATTCCTCGAATCCCGGTGCCAGAATAACCGAGCCGACATCCAGCTCGACGGTGCGTTCGGTCATCTTGTGGTCGATGGCATTCTGGCCGCAGGCCAGGACGCACTCTTCGCACTCCGAGCACAATGCACAATTGAGGCACCGTTCGGCCTCGGCGATTGCCGCTTCTTCGGAGAATCCTATTTCGACCTCATCGAAGTTTCCGATTCGTTTTTGGATTGCAAGCTCGCCGGAGGCTGCCCGCTGCTTTTTTTCAACACCTTTTGTCGAAGGAAGAAGCTCTTCTGGAATACGCTTGATCGTCTCCTCGAAACGAGAAGCAATGAGGTCCTGTCCTTTGAGATATCGCTCGATCGATTCGGCGGCCCGTTTGCCCGCGGCTACCGCTTCGATTATGGATGCGGGACCGGAGACAGTGTCACCTCCTGCGAAAACACCCTCGATCGACGTCTGGAGGGTGACAGGGTCGGCTTTGAAACTGCCGCGCTCGGTCCGGGCGCCAATGTGCTCAAGAAAAGAATCGTCATTTTTCTGGCCGATGGCGATAATGATCTGGTCGGCACCGATCGAAATACGGTCATTCTCGTCATAAACCGGATTGAAGTGACCCTCTTCGTCAAAGACCTGTATGCATCTCTTAAGCTCAATCCCGGCAACCGAACCGTTACCGAGAATTCTGCGAGGTCCCCAACCGTTCCGGATTTTTATACCTTCGAGAAGAGTAGCCTCTATCTCTTCAGGATAGGCAGGCATTTCACCTCGCTGCTCAAGAGCCACCATCTCAACGTACTCGGCGCCGAGACGCAGGGCTGTACGCGCAACGTCAACGGCTACGTTACCTCCGCCAATAACGACTACCTTCTTTCGTACTGTGGGTTTATTATCAGCAGAGCCGGCCTGTCTCAGAAAGTCAATGCCCTGAAGTACATCCGTCTGGTTCTCACCTTCAACGCCGAGCGCGCGGCCTTTATGGACACCGACACTGATAAATACGGCGTCGTTTTCAGTGCGGATTTTTTTTATGGAAATATCTTCCCCGACGCGGCAGTTCAGAACAAACGTTACGCCCTTGCGCCGGATCAGCTCGATTTCATGGTCGAGCACATTTTTGGGCAAGCGGTATTCGGGAATTCCCCATCGCAGCATTCCACCCGCGGCGGGAAGCGTTTCGTATATCGTGACTGCAAAGCCGCTATCGGCAAGGTCGTTTGCGAGAGTAAGTCCCGCCGGGCCGGCACCGATTACCGCAACCTTCTTAGCATCCGGGGCGGGGGTCTTTTCTTCCGGAAGCGTCAGCTCACCGGAGGCGATCATTTCCATTTCCTTGTCGGAAGCGAATCGTTTGAGCAGCCTGACGGCCACCGGACCATCGAGGTCTTTGCGAGTGCAGGCATCCTCACACGGATGCGTGCAGACACGGCCGCAAATGGCCGAGAGCGGATTACGCCGCCTGATCATCTCGACCGCTTTGAGATATTCTTTTTTCTTGATAAGCTGGACGTAACCCTGGACGTTGATGTTTGCCGGGCAGGTCGTTTTGCAGGGAGCATGACCGTTCTTGAGAATGCTGAAAACATTCGGAACCGCCTGGGCATAGTGCTTGGCAACGACCTTGCGTGTCCCGAGGTTGCGGTTGAATGGGTCGAGGATATTCGCCGGGCAGGCCTGTGTGCAGTCGCCGCAAGCCGTGCATTTCTTATCGTCGATATACCTTGGATGTATTTTCACAGTTGCTTTGAAATTGCCGGGCTCTCCCCACAGGTCGGTCATTTCCGAGAGGGTCAGGATTTCAATATTCAGGTTGCGCGCGCACTCGACGAGCTTTGGCGAGACAATACATGTAGCACAATCACCGGTCGGAAACGTCTTGTCGAGACGTGCCATCATTCCTCCGATGGCGGCCGAGCGTTCGACGAGATAGACTTTGAAGCCGGAGTTGGCCAAATCAAGCGATGCCTGGACGCCGGCTATACCGCCGCCCTGGACCAGCACCGCTCCTATCTTTTTATCGTTGTTTTTAATCATGAGCGTGTACTTCTAATCTCTCTATAACACTTGCAGAAGAAACCATCAGTTTATTAAGGCCGAGTTCGTCGGGCGAAATGCCGAGGCAAAGCCCGAGGAGCTGGGTGATATACAGGACCGGCATGTCATGACGTGTCCCCGTTTGCTTTTCGATATCCAGTTGTCGCATATCCAAATTGATCTGGCACATGGGACAGCTAACCGCTATGCACTGTGCACCCGCCGCCTTTGCCATTCCCACAATCGCATCCGTGAGGCTGACGACGACGTCCGTTCTCGACATCGATAGCCCGCCGCCGCAGCACTCGACCTTATGCGGCCAGTCAAGGCTGACTCCGCCCATCGCGGAGACCAGCCGGTCCAGCGATGTCGGATTCTCCGGATCATCGAAATTCGTCACTTCGTGCGGGCGGACCAGCAGGCATCCGTAATAGCAGGCGACCTGAAGTCCGTTGAGCGAGCGTTTGAGAGTAGCTTTGATAACATCGAGCCCGACATCTTCGAGCAGCACTTCGATGATATGCCGGACTTTCACCGAGCCGTCATAATCTCCGCCGACCGCATCACTCACCAGCTTTTGCATGGCCGGGTCGGTCGATACCTCATGGTTTGCCACTTTCATTCTGTTATAACAGGCTGCACAATTGACGACCATGTCCAGCCCCATGTCCCGGACCTTCAGGAGGTTGGCGGCCGGCAGCGAAGCGGCCAGTACCCGGTCGGTCTGGTGGGCGGCGGTAGCTCCACAACATGTCCAGCCGGGCGGCTCGACAAGGTCTATGCCGAGCGCTTCCGCTACAGCTACGGCGGATTCGTGCATGTCACGCGCCGTCGAGTGGGCCGAACATCCTGGATAATACGCATATTTCATTCTTTGTCCGCCTTATTTTGTTTAGCTTTTTTGAATATTCGCCTTGTCGTTTTTCTATCAGCGCCGGTCGGCGGCAGCAGGGCGATCTTTCGCTTTTTCAGCATTGTGGGAAATTTTTCGGTGTCGTTCATCAGTTTCAGCGTGCCGATTTTATAAGCGGCGATCATTGCGATGTCGTAAGTACGGCCGAACAGCTTGACGGTTGAGAGGAACGCCCGGTTAAACAACGGCACGTTGCCTTCCTGTTTGGCCGCTTTCTTTTCAAGTGCCAGAATCCGCAGCGCATCCATGACCGCCGCAACCTCGATTCCCATCGGGCATCTCGCCGAGCACGTTTCGCACGAGACGCAAGCCCAGATAATATCGCTGCCCAGAAGTTCGTCGCCGGCGCCAAGATGCAGCCTTCTCATAATTTCCGACGGCGGCGATTTGGTCAGCTTCGCTACCGGGCATCCGCTCGTGCACTTCTTGCACTGATAGCACAGATTGAGGTCAACGCCGGAGATTTCTTCGACCCTGCGAATCAGGCCCTCGATTTCTTTGCTGCTTTTTTTAATCGTTATTGTCATTCTTTTTTCTCTTGCCGGGACAACAAAGTCCCGGATTTAAATTTTGCTGCCGTTATGCCACGACCTTTTCGGCAGTCTCGAAATCCTTAGCAACATCATCCGTATCCGCTATGGCCTCGGAGACCGCACTTTTCGAAGGTGCAACCTTGCGATAGACATCCCTCGGTTCACACTGCCGGCCGTCTACTGTCAATAAGTCTTCCACGGATATACCGAAGAGCCGTTCGTTTTCTCGTAAGTAAGGCAGCATCAATTCCCAGTCTGCACCGGTCAGTTTGACAAACTGGCCGCCGTTCAACTGCTGCTCGTCACATTTATTACCCGGATCCCGCACGTAGATTGCCCCGCCCGATGCCAGCGAAAACAGATTGCTGCCCGGATAAGGGTCCGGCAGCGGAACGATTCGTCCGTTATCGTCAAATTTGATTCCGTTGAGAATAACGAAACCACCATTTTTAAGCGGGTCACCGGCCATAAACGACTCAGCAAGAAAGTCCAGGCACGTCCCATTTATCACCGCTTTGGGCCTGCCTACTGAATTGATGAGTGGGCGTCCCGCCGCATTGCCGAGGACATAAATTTCGCCGCCCTTGGCGCCGTATAGAAAAGTCTGGCCCGTGTCACCGTGAATCACGAGCTTGCCTTGTTTGATAATTTGTCCAAGCTGGTCCTGAGCGTTTCCGTGCACGGTGATAGTAAGACCGTCAATGCCGGAGCCAAGATAATCGCCCGAGCTGTCGTAAACATCGATTGTCACATCATTGGTCTCGGGGCCGAGCCCGCACCCGACAAACCTCTGGCCACGACATCCGAAAGTGATGAATCGTCGCCATCCCTTTATAAAGGCATCTCTTAAAAGCGCTGCGTCGCTACATTCACCTTCCGCAGGAAAGCCGGTTGCGTCGATAACGAGAGTAATTTCTCCTTCCCCCGGCGGTCTTAGCACATTACGATTATTAAAATCAATCAAACGAAAGGTGTTATCCGATTTTTCTTCAGATCCCAAACCGGGAAGACCAAGGAATATTCGTTTCAGCTCTTCGCGAACGACATTGATAATGTGACTAAGCTTCTTGTTTCCATGAGAGTATTTTCGATCATTCAGCAGAGTAAGAACATCAATCGCAATTGCCGTCTTGGAAGCATCTTTTGCCTGCATAGCGATTTGCCGGCATGCTAAACGCAGCTCATCAAACGTCCATTGCGGCAGCAATTCGCAAATCATTTCAAAAATTGCAAAGGCGTTGCCGGGTACGAATCTTTCACTGATTATTTCCTGTATTGTTTCTTCAGATTCAGTGGGTAACGAAATTCCCTGTGACAAATCACAAAGCTCATCCCCCTGCGGCATCGTGACCGGCACTCCAAATTTGTCCGTGCACTTCATTCTCATCCTGCCGGATGAGTCCAGCGCAAGATTGAAAATGAACGCGCCGCCGTCAGTATGGCTGCCGCCTCGTGCGTTCCAGTAGCGGTCGGCCACCGGGCAGATTCGATTGTCGTCCTTTGACAGGCTCAAAAGCGTCGCATCTATCGCCTGCTTTTCCGAACATATCAGCCCGACCTGAACTTCGCCGTCGCTGAAGGCGAATACCTGTGGACGTAGCATTGCCGTGTCCGTTATACCCAGTAGCTGGAACATGTTCTGTCTTGCAATATTGCGAGCGATGATGAAGAACCAGGGGCCGTCCGGCGAGCCATGAATGTGCGCAGCCTGGATCGCTCTGTAAATCTTCTGTTTCTCCTTGTCGAGACAATCGAAATCGCGCTCGGTCGTGGGCGCCATCGCCTCGATGATGTATTCGAGCGGATAGCCGTAAGTCCTCGATAGCAGGTCGAACAAGAGAGCGGATACTTCAGTGTCGGTAAGAAACTGTGAGTATATATGTCGCTGTCTGAGATATTCGCTTACTGAATGATAGTTTGCGAAGTCACCGTTATGCACGAGCGCCATATCTATGCCGGCGAAAGGATGCGCGCCGCCCGGATGCCACACCCGGCCCTTAGTAGGGTATCGCTGATGGGCTATCCATACGTGGGCGCGAAGGTCTTCGATCCTGTAGTATTTCACGATTGCTTCTGCGTAGCCGACGACCTTGAGTATCATAATATTTCTGCCGTGCGAGAGGACAAAGGCCTTTTGCTCGCCGAGCGAGGCGTAATATTCCTGGTTGAGCCTGAAGCTGTTCTGATTTACGAACTCATCCTCGGCGTCACGGCGGTCAAGCTGCTGAAGCCCGTTTTCTGCAATGAATGTGTCAAGCACGTTGTCTTTTACGCGAACGAAGTAACGCCATACATCCGGCGGCCTGACCTGAAGGCCGCCCACAGACTGCCAGTCCTCGACTGTGTCGAGCCGGCCTGAGGACGCGATTTCAAAATTGTTTCCGATAAATCGCTTTTCCATCTCTGTGCGGACGTTCGCGTCCAGCAGGGCTATGTGAAGCATGTAATAATCGTCCAGCACCTGGCGGCTGACGCCGAGCTGCTCGGGGTCGAATCCCACAGCGGCGATACCGCCGCCTTTGCCGTTGCCGCGGTTGTGCATCTGCCTGGAGGGCTCGTAAATGTGTCTGCCGGCAACAGGTTCGGTGCAGCAGAAGCCGACAACGCCACAGCCGCCTTCATCGGCGCTCTTTTTTATATTACGGCCAAGATCAAGACCTTCCACAAGGCGTCGTCTTGAGCGTGTGAGTCTTTCTACTAAATCTCTGTTCATTTTTTCGCCTCCACGTCATTGCTGTAGTCAAGATGCATCAGAAGGTCCGTGCGTCCCCGCAACTGCCCGACGCTTTTCATGCCGAGTCTCCGAAGGATTCCGACCAGCTCTTTACGCCAGGCGTTGTAAAGGTTGATAATTCGCTGCGTGCCCCATTCGATATCCATTTTCTTTGACAGTACGGGGTCGGTTGTTGCTATGCCCCGAGGGCAGCCTCGCCCGCTCTCGCAGCGCGTACATCGCACGCAACCCAATGCGACTAACTCACCCGTGCCTACAACAACGCCGTCGGCGCCGAGGGCGATGGCCTTGGCGATATCGTGTTCCGCCGCTTGCTATCAGAGTTATATTATCGCGAACGCCTTCTGCTTCGAGAAAACCATGTACCTTGTCGATGGCGTATTCGATGGGCATTGCGATGTTTTTCTTCGCGATGTTCGGAGCAGCACCCGTGCCGCCGTAACCGCCGTCTATATGGACGATATGAGTGCCCGCGGCATAACTGCCAACGGCGACCATGTCCACGTCCGTCGGTGTCGAGACCTTTGTCGAGATCAGGGCTCGCTTGTTAACGTGCTTGATCCAGTCAATGTGTTTCATGTGGTCTTCGATGGAATACACGCTGTGGAAAGGGAAAGGCGAGAACAGCGAGATGCCGAGTACCGCTTCCCGCATCCGTGCGACGCTGACCGTGTTTTTGTCGCCAAGAAGATGTCCGCCGAGACCGGGTTTGGCACCCTGAGCGTACTTGAATTCCACAATCGGCACGCGCTGAATTGTTTCCTCGCGCACGCCGAAGAGCCCTGTAGCGACCTGCGTAATTACGTGGTCGTCGTACGGCCGCATTCGTTCCATATATCCGCCTTCACCGGTACACGTGAAGGTATTCCAGGCTACCGCCGCGGAGGCTTTCGAAAGCTGCGTAACATTACTGACCGACCCAAATGACATACCGCCGCCATACCAGGGGACATCGATTTTGATTTTCGGCCGGCCGTCGTTGCGTTTATTCAGCTCGATGCTCGTGTCTATCTGGCCTTCGTCGAGCTCGACGGGCGGCTTGTCGGGAAACTTGAACCTGAGCCGGTCGAAACCGCCGCCGGAATCGCCGCACTGGTATTGAAGTCCGTATTCTTCAGCCGGGACATCGCCGGTTTGGGCCATTTTCCACGTGGCCATAATCATATCCGCCGTCCAGCGGCAATCGCCAAGTCCCTCTGTCATCGGATTTTCGGCCACTTTAAGAGCGCCCTTCGGGCATAACGCCACGCAGTAGTGGTCGGTCTTCTCACAAGCCGTCCCGATACATAGATGGTCTTTGGGCGAGGCGAAATATTTATAACCCGGCTTGAATACGTGCACGCCGTAAGGACATACCTCGGCGCATTTGCCGCACCGGATGCACTCGCTGCTGCGGTGAACAACGTATTTACCGATTTCATTACGGAAACGTGACGGCGCCGGTTTTACCTCACGAGCCACTTCTGCCTGCGGCACACACGTCTTGAGCGTGTTGGCAGGCAGTATTTCCTCAATCTTTCTTTCTTGTACCAAAAAGTCTGCCAAAGGTCTCTTCCTCAAGATCTTCAAAAAACATTGCCCGTCCAACGTCGCCGCGCAGACGGCGAGCTTCACGTATTCCCATCGCACCCATCAGCTCTATCAACTGATCGTGCCATGCTGCGATTAAATTTGTCATCCTCCCGGCACCATAATCATGATTTATGTCCTCGAGTTTGGCCGGGCACGGCATCCCCGGCTCACACTTGTCACACAATTGGCATTCGAGCGCAATCATTAAAGGCAGGTCGATCGTGACTAAATCGGCGCCGCAGATGATTACCTTGGCCATGTGTTCCGGCAGAGCAATGCCGCCGCCTGCGATTAGTGTAATATCATCTCTCGCTCCTTCTTCAATCAGGGCGGTATGAATTTCTCGTATCATATCTTTTATAAACCGAGGATTTTTCGCCCCGATTTCATTACCATTGAGGTCGGCCACAATATGTATAACTTCTATTTCTTCGAGACCGGCCAGCTCAATCGCGCGCCCGGGGCCTTGAGAATTCAATTCGATCCTGACGGCTACCACAATTTCAGGATGCATACTCTTGAGCTTCTTTATGCGCTCAAGCACTTTGCCGTCGTCAGCGATTTCCACGAGCCGTGTCTTGCGCAGCACTTCTTTCGGCGGTTCTGGCGTTCCGGAGTCGAGATAGAATGCCATATGCGGCAGGTACTGTTCCTGGTCGGCATCCTGGAAAGGCCAGTCACTCGGGTCCACGATGGCAATCAGGTCGGTGCGTGCAGCCGCCTGCCTGATAACAGGCCCGAGGTCCGGCAGGCTATATTGAGCCGGGCTCATATCTATGATCAGTGGCATCGGCAAGGATAAGAGCGGCGGAAAAACACCGGTCGGTTTTCCTTCTTCAAAGACGAGAAAGGATGGTTTTCTCCCGATATCAACCGAAGTGCTGATATACTCGCGTCCGTGAATGCCGTCGCGGGTCGGCCGGACAATTTCCGACATATCAGTCCACATAGCATCGAAGCCGGTCCCGGCAAATGGGCCGCCGTAACCGGCGCCGGATACCGGGATTTTCGCGGTCTCTGCCTGGAGCCATGTCGTCTTGATGATATCCGGAGTCCAGTAACTGTTTCCCATCCCCTCGTATACCGGATTAACGGACAAACACAGAAGCCCTTTTGTACAGTCCTGCACGCACGAAAAACATCCCCTGCAATCGAAATAGAGAGCATCAACTTCGGTGAGATTGCTGATATAGTCGTTTTCTTCCCGATAGCGGTCGTAAACGCATGCCTTTTTAACGCAATTATGGCATCTGGCGCAATCTTCACGCCAGTCCACGACGCCGTACTTGCCGACACGGGGACGCCTTGGCGGAATCGGTTGTGTTTTAATATGGTATTTTTCCGGCATAAGTTCTTTCCTGCCTTTACAATCCGGATGCGGCAAGCAGCTCAGTTACGACCGCTTCTTTACCGCCGGAGAGAATATGTATTCCTCTCACGCCGTTCATATCTTTGACTTTCTTGATTGTCTCGGCACAGATGGCAAGGCCTTCCTTTTTCTGTGCTTCCTCGTCGCCGGCAGCTTTCAATCGCTCTATAAGCTCATCAGTTATGTGCAAATCTGTATAGGTATCACGAAGTCTCTCAGCTTCGGCGGCGCTTTCCAGCGGCATAATACCCGCTAAAATCGCTGTTTTTTCGGTAATGTCTTCGCTGACAGCCGCATCAAGCCACCGGCCGAACGCTTCAATGCTGAATACGGCCTGGGTCTGGATGAAATCTGCTCCGGCATCGGCTTTTTTGTTAAGACGGATAATATTGAGTTCGAGCGGCGTTAGATAAGGATTCGCGACCGCTCCGATTAGCATGGAGAATTCGCCTTCGATCTTCGTCCCGTCCAGGAGCACGCCTTCGTCACGCATTTTCCGCACGGCCGCGACAAGCTGAATAGAGTCGATATCGTAAACGTTCGCGGATTCAGGAGAGCCGGTCAATGTCTGGTGGTAGCCGGACAGGCACAGCACGTTTTTGATCCCAAGACATGCCGCCCCCAAAAGGTCCGACTGTAGCGCGATTCTGTTTCTATCGCGTGTTACAATCTGTAATACTGGTTCAACGCCGGCTTTAAGCATAGAAACCGAGGCCGCAAGGCTGGACATCGCAACTCCGTAATGATTGTCGGCCACATTAACCGCCAACACACTCTCACCCATAGCACTTGC
>Ga0307425_1001229_pt1 | contig 15590 bp, 9 predicted proteins | sample SalMarWE160330MG_FD_202152 | JGI IMG/M metagenome (GOLD analysis project Ga0307425, IMG submission 202152) | Salt marsh sediment microbial communities from the Plum Island Ecosystem LTER, Massachusetts, United States - WE1603-30 | ecosystem: Environmental > Aquatic > Marine > Intertidal zone >... | reverse complement strand
AACCTCAACGCCAGCCTTCGTGGTGACATTGCCACTCTGGCCTTCGAAGGTCGTGGTGATGTCCGCAAGTGGCGTACCGATAACGGCCGCCTCGATGGCGCCTTTCTGCAGAGTCGCGCCAGAGCCAGTGGTCGGCGAGCCGTTCCACGTGGTCGGGACGATGCACTGGTACTTCGTGATCTTGCCAGCCTTGATGGTCACCTGGTGCATGAGGGCACCCCGTGGAGCCTCGGTGCCACCCCAGCCCTGAACAGTACCGGCTGGGATGCTCTTCGTCCGCCACGTCGAGCCATCGGTGTCGTTCGCACCACCGGTCTGGTGCTTGAGCTTACCAGTCCAGCTCGTGGTATCGCCGGGATTTTCGCACGCAAACATACCGGTGGCCTTGTCGTACGCACCAATCATCTGCTGCACAAGAACAAGCGACTCGATGCCGCGGCCACGCAAACGGTCCATGGTGGACAGACCAGCGGTCAGACCGATCACCCAGGCAGCAATGTCACCTGTGATGACGGCGTTCGCATCGGTGTACGCAGCAACGATCGCAGCGTGCGACAAACCCGAAACCGTCGTGATCTCAGTTGGCGTGCCACCGTCATCGATGGTGAGGGTCGCGAGACCCGCATTCAGCAAGGCAACCGCGATGTCGGCCTCGATCATCGCCGGGTCAAGACCCATCGTGCTGTTGGCCGTCTTCACATACGCCGTATAGGCGCCGCCCAAAGAAGTCGCAAGGGCCGTACCGTTGACGAACCACTCGTTAACATAGCAGCGCGCCATCGGACCGACTTCACAAGCCTTGCCGTTCCAGCGCGGGGCCTTCATGTACGAATAGCCGTTAGAGCGCTTCGGCTGCGTACGAGAGACATCGCCGGGATAGGCCGCAGTGGCGGGGTTGCTACCCGTGCCGTACACAGCGCTATCGCCCGCGTAGACCTGGTAGCGCGAGTTCTCGATGTCCTCCACAAGGTTGCTCGGGACCGAGTTGGTGCCTCCAGCCAGAAGCTTCGACGCGACATCACCTTTGGTCTTCGCCTGGAAGTTGTCCGTTCCATCGTTGACATCGAGGAGTCCGCCCCACACGCCGAGCGGTGCAGTGCTGTCGGTCACGTCCGAAGCCGGGAACGCACCCCAAGCCAGGAAGCGGCCGAGACCGGCGCCATAAGCGGGGCTGTCAGTGACGTTGCTCGCGTTGTCGTAGTTCGGATACAGGACACCAAGAGCGAGGACAATCGGCACGTACTCCTTGATGATGAAGAGGCCGACCTCCTTCATGATGTCCTCGAACATCGTGACTCGGCTGGTCAGGTCCTCGGTGCCGTCGAACGTCACGCCGCCCGCACAATAGGTGGACGTCATGGGCATGCGGCCCGCGAACAGGGCGCCCGCCTCAAACGTGAGACGACGGATACGCAAAGCCACGACGTAGCTGCGGATAACCGTCGACCAAACGTCAGCTGAGAAGCCCATAGTGCCGTCAATCAACGGAGCCACTCCGCGTCCGCCCACTTGCACGCCGTGCCCGGTGGACACGAGAGCGGGGCTGTAGTGCGCGTCATCGAAATACGGTGTCCAAGGCGGCATGTTCGGACCTTGAACGTAGCTCGGCGCAGCGAGGTGGTAGAAGTGGGTGATGTTCGACATCAGGAACTCTGAGCCGAGCACCAAGTTGCGAATACTGACGGCTTTGGCGGGAACGCCGTTGGTGCCGTCGTAGGCGAACGTGATGTGCCCAGCGCTATAGCCGAGCACAGTGTCGATCGCATACGTAGAGGTCATGCCGTGCGGCACTGGGCAGACCCCGCAGATACGCTGCGTGAACGTGATGGCATCGTTAGCTTCCCGACCCAGCAAGAAGTTCTCGAAGCCGCGCCACATGTTGCCATGTGCGCTTGCGTCGGAAACGATGCCCGAGCCATCTGTGGTGACTTTGACGCCAAGGTGACCTTCAATACGTGAAATCGGGTCGACTTCGACAGTCACTCCGGTGCGATTACTCATCTACTTGTCCCTCCTTCCACTACTAGGAACGCACCACGAAGGGCACGTAGCTGTCCGGGTAGCCTTTCTCGGTGCAAGCCATGCATGGGTGACCGGCGCGAGTGCAGTTGCCGCCCTGATACGGAGCGCCGCCGCTCTCGGCAGTATTGGCCGTGGCGATTGCCTGCTGGGCTGTCGTGCCAACACCGACGTTCTGCGGCTGCTGCTGATTCCAGCCGTGGACTGTACACAGGGAGTGCGCGGCAGGACCCTTGCAGCCAATCTTCTGCAGACATCCATGACCACCTGGGTGGGTGGCAAAGATACCCTTGACGTAGTAGCGATACTTCGAGCACTTCGGTCCATGCACCGTGCTCGTGTACACGGCCTTGAGACGACGCGTACCGTCAACGGCGGCACCATGGATCCCGATGCCAGTGCCGTTGGTCGAGCTCGTAGCAACACTCTCAAGGACGCCGAGCGTACCGACAGTACCGATGCTCTGGCCGTAGACACTCGGAACATCAACCATGACCGCGACAACCGAGAGCACGAACCACCATGGGTTCGTCGGACAGCCGGGAACGTTGACTACCTTGGCAGCCGCAGCACTCGTGTGAGCGGTGAGGTAGTCGAAGGTCCCGAGAGCACCAGTTTGCGACTTGGTAGCATCGAAGCCTGCATCCGTTGACTTGATCGGAGGCTTGCAGGCCGGATAGCCGCCGAAGGTCGCACACTGGCCGATCGCAATGATTGCGACGCACTCAGGCTTCTCGCCGAGAGCCAGGACCATCTCGCCCGTGACGATATCGGCGGTGCCAGGTTCGTTCTTGGCGATCGAGCACCACGGTACGGTTGAGGAGTCGCCCCACGCGCCACCGTTGCTGGTCGCCTGAAGCGCGCCCTCTACGACGAGCACGAACGGCTTGGTGTTGTTGCTCGCAAAGTCGTCGAGCCAGCTGTACGCGAGCTCACCGCCCATACCCATGACCGTCTCGTGATAGAGCAAGTCGATCACATCGATGACGATGTCGGCGATGTCAACCGCACCGGGATCGGGGCTCAGGTTGTTATGAGCAAGGGTGAAATCGTCTCCCGAGGTCAGACCATTCGTGATCGGCAGAGTGCCTGCGATCCCGAGCGCGTCTGCCGTGGAGATGTCTGTCCCGGTTGGATTGATGTACATGTCGAGCGCGACGCCGCTTGGGTTCTCGTAGATGCCGAGAACTGACGTCGAGCACCCGGTGCATTCCGCGCCGTGAAGCCATACAACGCGAGGCTTGCCGAACGTGCCCTGGTAGACACTGCCCACGCCCGAGTTCGGGTCGTAGGCAACTGCCTCCATGATCTTGGAGGCTTCCACTTGGCTGAAGCCTGCGGCGGCGGCGAGTGCACCCAAACGAGTGACGAACTGTCGCCTGGTGATTGCCATACTCTTTCCTCCTTCACCAGATTAGACGTTGACGGAACTGGCAGATAAAGGGTTTCGGCCCCTGACGAAGATTCGGCGAATGAAAAACCACCTCCCTTCAGTCCGCTCGTCAGAGGAACCGGAGGAGGTGGCTCGCAAACGCGCCCCGCAAGAGTGATCAAAATCCCGCACGCCCCAGAGGCAGAACAACCAGCAGCGGCGATGGGATGTCGACCAAGCGGGCCTTCGTGCCGGCTCCAACCCGGTGGTCAAGACTGCTGTCTTGTACCTCTTCCTAGTAGATGCGTGCGACGCTCACAGGCACGTATGTAACAGATGTTACAACGTGTACCTTAGTACCCCCACAACGCGTCGTCAAGCCTCTACTTGAGCTACGTCAAGTCGACGATTTGGCGCGGACTTCTCGCACGCCAATCTGTCTTCACAAACGCCGAATGACCACCCACCGCAGCCGGACCATATCGCCTGCCGAGGACAACCCTTCCCCTCGGCAGAAGACGCTCGCGCGCACTCGCGCACACCGTCCGTATGTCACCGACCGGTCTAGCCATCGGAGTCGTCTCCGACCCGATCGGTTCAGCTGTCGGCGTCGGGCTCCGACCCCGCGTCAGATGCTCGCTTCTCAAACCTGTTCAAGAACTCAACCCTGTTGACGACGTCAACCTGAAGCACTTTGGCCAGACGGCGATACTCGGCGTCTTCGGTGCACAAGACGGGCAGTCGCTTCGCGATCGACAAGATGATGGCAGTCGGCAGGTCGATCTCCATCTTCTCCATCAGGTCCCTGACGTCGGACTCCGAGTACGGTGTCGCCTCAAGTACCCTCGCGAGATCGACCTCTCCCTGCGTGATCTCCTTGAGGCGCTCATAGTCTTCCTCGGTCACGAACCACTTGCGGCGGTCGTGCACGAGGAGATCGAGTTCCTCGGCAGTCTCAAGCGCATGAATGAAGTCCGCTGTCGCGAAGAACTTCTTGCGCCGCAGGAACAGAAGGAGCGGAAGCAGGAGCAGTGGCAGGATGCACAGCCACCAGTTGCCACCCAGATGCGGCAGTGGAACCGGCGAGAGCTGCTCGGGCCACCCCCACACTTGGATTCGGCCGTTTGAAGTGTCGGCTATGAAGATCTTATTGTTCGAGGCGACGGAGCACCCGTTCGGATAGCTGAACTGGCCGTCAAGAATGCCCTCTTCGCCGAAGCTGACGATCTTGTCCCCCTTGGCAGACCAGATTGTTGCATCGTGAGAAAGCGTGTCGATGATCACGAAACGCTCCGGGCTGGTGGCCTTGTCTCCCGGGAAGGGATTCAGGAAGTCAATGCCGCGAGGAAGACCCTGTGTCACGATGATCTTCTTGAAGTTGCCATCCTTGTCAAAGACCTGCACACGACGGTTATTGCTGTCGGCGATGTAGACGAGCCCCTTGTGGTAGACGATGCCGTTGGGAAATTGGAACAGCCCCGGCATCTTGCCCGCATCGTTGACGATTCCCACGTTGCCCACGGACTTCTTGAACGTGCCATCCGGCCCAAAGATCAGCAGTCTGTGCCCATTCAGTATCTCCGTGACATAGAGCGTCCCGTCCGGGGCAAACGCTAGAGCGACAGGAGCCCACTGGACGCCGTTTGTCTTGAACTTCGGCAGCTGGTTCTTGGGCAGATTCGGATTGAAGTCGCCGAGATACTTGCCGTTGAGATTGAACCGCATGATCTTGCGCAGTCGGCGGTCTGTGACATAGAGCTCGTTGTTCACAGGATCGCGCGCGATGTTGAGCGGGATCACGGTCTGAGAGGCGCCGAAGCTCTTCTGGAAATTGCCCGCCTGGTCAAAGACGAGAATTCGGCGCCCTGCGGAGTCGCATGTGTACACCGTGTTGCCATCGACGTAGACGCCGATGGGCCGTTGGAGTTTGACTGTGCTGCCCGCAAACGAGTACAGAAACTGCGGCGGCTGAATGGCGTCCGGAGAGTTCGACGCAAGCAGATTGAACTTGAGCTGGTGTGTTGCCTTGTAATAGGTGAAGTACGTGCCTATCAAGGCAAGCAGAACGACCAGGACCGCGATGACCGCGACCTTTCGTTTCTGTGAAGTGGTCAACGTTGCCTCCGGAGGTGGCCGAACAAGTCGTCGCTCGGTGATGCAATCATGGTTGAACCGTCATCTTCCTTGGATCATCTCAGCCAGCTGCTACTTCGCCTTGGCTTTCTTCGCGGCACGACGCGCGGCGTCGTTCTTCGCTTTGGTCAGAACCGCAACCTGTTTCGTCAGTGCCGAGATCTGGGCCTGGACCTCGGCATCTTTGGGGTTGAGCTTGGCCGCCTGCTGGAACACGTCGAGCGCGTCTTTGGGATTGCCGCGCTTCACAAGGATTTGACCGTGCAGCTTCGCGGCCTCGAAGCTCTTGTCGTCCAGGTTGCGAGCAACCAAGACGTCAGTGAGTGCTCCTTCGATTTCACCGGAAGCAAGGGCCTTCTTCGCCTTGTCGATCCACTCAGAAGCCGACCCGTAGGCGTCAAGCGCTTGCCTGGGCGGATCCGAGCCGGGTGCGAGCTTCACGGCCTGCGCAAACTGGTACGACGCGTTGACGTCGTCCTTCTTCTGTTGGTACAGCTGCCCCAGGAAATAGCGAGCCTCCGCGAAGCCAGGATCAAACTGCAACCCTATCTCCAACTGATGGATCGCATCGTCGGTGGCGCCAAGCCCTTGCAGTGCCTTGGCAAGTTGGTAGTACGAGTCTGATGAATCGCGACGCAGCTGCAAGGCCGCTTTGAAGTTGGCCGCCGCTTCGGAGTAGTTCTTGTCCCCCAAGGCCAGAACCCCGAGATTGTAGAAAGCCTGCTCGCGCACGGAGCTCAGGCCGGCATACTCCGAACCATCGGTCACGGAAATGACCTTCTGAAAGTACGTCTTGGCCGACGAGTTGTTCTTGGTCAGCATCGCGACCATTCCGAGATCGAGGTACGCACCCGAGTGATTCGGGTTGATCTTCAGAGCCGCATTGAACTGCTCGATCGCCTGCTGGTACTTGCCGAGCGCCCCGTAGGCTTCTCCCAGGCGCACCCGCAGCACGACGTCATTTGGGGACTTGCGCACCTGGCTTTCCAGCGCGGCAGCGATTCTGCCCGAAGCACTGCTGGCCTCTTGCGCCTGGCGATCGCGGTAGACGCTGTACGCGAAGACCATAGCCACGCCCAAGACGAGAACCACGAGTACTGCGACGGCGATGTTCAGCCATCGGTCCACTCGAGCTGGTTGTGGGACGTCAAGAGAGGCGGTCTCAGAGCCGGAATGAGTCATTCGATGCCTTACCTCTACGTATTCCTTGAGGCGCCGAGACCCGCTCGAGACCTCAACGGGGGCGGCCAAACCAGATGCACGCTATCCATGCGCTCGGTCCGTGTCAACGGGACACCCTGGGGCGAATCACTGCCGCTGCACCTGAACGCACGAGCGAATGCCGTGCCTCCGGTTCTCACATGGCGGTCGTCGATGAGCCGTCGCATCAGATTCCTAGGTTCTTGTGACATCGGAGGCACAGCTCCGCACCACGATAGGGGGCAATGGTGTTGTTCAGGGGGTCAACCGCCCCGTGACACTGGTAGCACAATCGCAGGTCATGCCCTTGCTGAAGCTCGAGTTTGCGCGCCGCTGCGCTCGTACCGAAAGACACATGGCAGTCAAAACAGTGATAGGGCCGCCCCTTCTTCTTCGCCACATTGAAGTGGACGGCATGTTCGGCGATCCCCTTGTCCTGAATGGATGTTGGTGGCTGCTGTGCCGCCTCGGGGTGGCAACCCACGCAACTCGAAGCCACGAGCTCTGCATTGGCCACCTTCTGGTGGTGGCAGTTCTGGCACGTCTGCCGGTCCGTATGACAGATGTTGCAGTCGGCGCTGCTAACACCCGGCTCGGGCTTGTGGTTCTCGATCCAGTTGGCCGGATGCGGCATGGTCGTCTTGTGACACCGCCGACAGGAAGCGTCGTCGTGGCACGCGCCGCAATCCCCTTTCTTGGCGATGAAGAGCTTGCCATGCTGAGCCTGCCAATCTCCCTTCTGATGTGACTTCGGGACCACCGGCTGCTTGGGCGCGCCCGGACTCTTGCTCTTGCCTTGGTGACATTGCACGCAGAACTGAGTCTTGTGGCACATCGAGCAGTACGATGGGTCGCTGCCAGCCCTGTCCTTGTGACCGCTCGCAATGAATCGCGCTGTGTGGTTGTTCGGTGTCAGCTTGAACCCGGGCGGATGGCACTTGTTGCACTCAGCCGTGGCGACTAGTCCCTGACTCTGGTGCTGCAGCCCATGGCAGCGATAGCACGACTGCATGTCTGGCTTGACGGGCCCGCTCGCGGTGTGACCGAACGTGGGATGGCACGTCTCGCAGGCGTAGTCGCGCTGCAGGTGCACTGCGTGTGCGAAGATCAGCCGCCCAGGCACGATGTTGTCGAGATCCGGATGACAGTACTGACATTGCGCCATGTTGGTCGGTCCACTTGGATAGATCTTGACCGACGCGGGCTGCGGACGCTGGGCAACAACCGAGACGTACGCGTCAGCCAAAGCGGCGATCTTGACGCCCTTCTTCGCGTGACAGTCGTTGCAATCCTTGCTTGCCGTGTGGCACATCATGCATTGGTTCACGCCGCCACGACGCGCCAGCTCCGCGTGCGCTTTCCCGCTGAAAGACTTCGCAGGTTGATGGTCGGCTGGCACGAGATCGAACGACGGCGTATGACACTTGTCGCACTCGGCAGTCGCGAGCGGACCTTGGGGTCCGTGACTCACCCCATGGCACGCGAAGCACACTTCCATCGGCACCGAGTCCGTCGCTCCGTTCTGGTGGGGTATCCGCGAGTGGCACCCATCGCACGAAATCAGAAGGTGATTGCCGTGGTTGAACATCAACCCCGGCTTCTTCACCGTTCCTAGGTCAAGATGGCACGGTGTGCACTGTGACGAGTCGGTGACTGGCGCCCCAGTGTCGATGACGGGGCCCGCCGACGTTGCCGAGCCGCTGTCTGCGGCCAGAGTCCCCGTGGCCGAAACAAGCACGAAGGTCACCGCCGCAAGCGCCACGGCGACTGCAATCACCCTCCTGCTCAGTTGTCCACTTCCACGACTCACGCCAGCAGAACTCCTGTTCCTAAAGCCCGAGGGCTCCCTTGATCGTGGCGATCTGCCGGATCGCCCAGTTCTCCTCCTGGGCCTCCGGCTTGCGATGAATGAGTTGCTTGGCTTGGCTGGCGAATTCCTCACTCGAGCCCTTGTGACAGCCAGGCTGACCGCACGTGTTGCCCAAGTTGGCTGGATTCACCGTCGATTTGGGATCCTGGTGCGCCAAGGACAGGTGCGAGCCGTGGCACTGCCAGCACGCTGGGGCGTCCGGCGCACCATCCTTGTAGGGCTGCCCATGGTAGTAGTCGTCGAAGGAGTTGTATTTGTCGAGGTGGCAGCGAGCGCACACCCGATAGGCATCGGCGTGCATTCTCGCCTTGCCGTCAGCGGTGTCGAGCGAGTAAATGAAATGCCCCCCGTGGCACGAACCACACGTGGCCGCGTTGTAGTCACCGCTTCGTATCTTCTGCGCGTGAGTCGATCCCTCGTAGTCGGCAACCGGCTGCGACAGCTTCCTGTCCTTGAGACTCTGGTGGCACGTGGCGCACTGAAGCCCGGCGTTCACGTTCCAGAGCTTGGTCGCTGCAGGAATCGAGTCGTATCGGAAGTCCGGGTGACACTGCTGGCACGTGATCTGGTAGTGAACCGACTCGTCAACCCCGGTGACCTGAAACGACTGGTCCGTGCCTCCCACGGGGGCGATCAGAGTCGAGTCCCCATGGCACGCATAGCAACCCGATCTCGCGTCCGGCTCGCCTGGATCGTAGGACCACCCGGACGCAGGCGTCCACGAGACCTTCGCACGCTCATGACACGTGGTGCAATCGGACTGCTGATGGCACATCATGCAGTCCTTGGTGACGTCGCTTCTCGCCTGTCCGGCGTGGCCGCGCCCTGCCCAGTCGGCAGTCCCCCCGTAGGGACACGATAGTTGCGCCTTGGGGGTGTTGTGGCATGCGCCACAGTCCGACTTCGCGATCACTCCCTGGGGTCCGTGATGCAGCCCATGGCAGTTCATGCACACCTTCATGGTGGGGCGCTGCGTTCCGCTCTTCTGATGCGGAAACTTCGTGTGGCAGTCGCTGCACTGCATCTTCACGTGGTAGCCGTGGGAGAACTTGATGTCGATCGCGAAGCTTGGGGCGGGATCGTAGTTCGCGTGGCACTTCGCGCACACGTCCTCTTCCACCTGCATGTTCTGGAGCTGGTCAAGCTGATTGAGAATGTCGGCCACCGGAATTCGGGGGCCGCTCGACTCCTCTGCCAGCGCGGGTGTTGCACTGAACACGATCCCCGCCAGCATTGCGGCAACTACTGCCACCGCAAGAAGCCATGGAAACCTCAATCGAGCGTACATCGTGCGCTTGCCCTTCCTTCCGCCAGCATCACAGACGAAGTCGGCCCTACGATCCGCCTATGCGGAATGCCGACAAGACACCACGAAACGCTCCCTGGATGGCGGCCGTGGCCGTGTCGACTGCCGAGACAATCGGATTCTGCTGATAGAGAGCCTTCTGTGAGTGGATCAGCTGAGCGTATTGCACGAATCCCTGCCCCGCGTCCTTGTGGCACTGCGAACACGTTGCGACGAGATTCTCGGAGCTGGTCATTGAGTCGCGGTTGCTCGAGGGCAAGACGAGATGCGCGTTGTGACACTGCCAACAGGCGGGCGCGTCCGGCGCCCCGCGCTGGTAGGCTGCCCCGTGGTAGTAGTCGCTGTAATCCGCAGACGCCCGAGCGTGGCACTTTCCGCACATCGTCATCGCCGAGGCGCGCAGAGCCTCGCGGCCCGCTGCATCATTCTTCGCAGGAATGGAATGTCCCTGGTGGCAGTCCCCGCACACAGGCTTCGGCTTGCCGGGCGCAGACGAGTTCGCCGAACCAGCAGTTGCAGAAGCGCTTGTACTTCCAACGGCGGAATGGACGCTCCGTGCCCACTCCTGGAACTCGGCCGTGTGACAGCTCTTACACGAGCTCTTCGCGATGGCCCGCCAATTCTGACCATCCGTCGCGTTGGCATGGGGGGTCTTGTACGTGAAGTCAACATGACAGTCCGTGCACAGCAGCTTCGCGTGCGCCGACCCCTGAAGAGCAAGCGTGTTGACGTACATGCTCACGACTTTCCCGCCGATGACCCTCACAAGGTTCCTGTTGCCGTGGCACACAAGACATCCGGACTTGCCGGCGCTTCCGATGCTCCAGTCCAGGCTGTATGCGGCGCGTGCGCTCTTCGATCCGGGAGTGACGGGTGTGGTGTACACCCCGCTCTCGTTCACGCCGGGGGGAACGTAGGTCGGGGCAACTAGGCCAAACGTGTTGTGTTTGGGAACCGTCGGCGTCTGTGACGCACTCTGAGCGAGCGCGGGATTCGGCGTGTAGACGGGTGCTTCCGGATATTGGAACGCCGCGAACGCAGGACTCGGCAACAGAAGAACCACCAAGAGCGAGAGCGTTGCGAGTATGTCGCGGACGAACATGCGGAGTTCTCTCTCGTATCGTGCGCTGCTAGACGTGTTCCGGCTCATCGAAGATTGGCGTGTCCTCGTGGCCATGCTCAAGATCGTGTGGGGTGCCCGAGTGGTGCTCGGCACCAGTGAGACCAAAGAAGTCCTGGAAGGCTGGGAAGTCCTCGCTCAGCGCAAGATAGACGTGCACGGTCGTCAAGATGATGAACAGCCAGCAGATCACGTAGTGCGCGGTACGTGCGTACCAGCCGGCAAGATCGGTTGATCCGACCATCCCGCCAAGCCACCAGCCGAGAAGGAGATCTCGAGGCGTCACCCCGGAATGCCCAAAGGTCGTGATGGCGCCGGTAAACGGGATCGTGTACGTCAGCAGTGCCAGTCCGGTGAACGCCTGTAGCACAAGCAGTGGAACGAACGTCGTGTACGTCATCTTCTGCATGACGTTGTACTTGCCGAAATGTGGCTTCTTCTCAGGGGGGATCAGGAAGAGGTAGTAGGCAATGACCTTAGGGGCGGTGGTGATGTCGCGACGCGTGATCGCGAACTCCTTGTAGTCACGCCGCTTGGACCCAAAGGCGTACCACAGCCGAACGATCAGGTTGATGATGACAATGACCATCGCGACGTAGTGGACCCAGCGCATACCCCAACGCGCGTACGGACCCTTCACAAACGGAAGCAGCCCAGGAAACCTGATGTACATGCCCGAAACCACCAGTGCGATCATGGCTGCAACATGCTGAAAGTGAAGGAGCTTGGGGGTTGCCGGGATCGGACCGCCCTCGTGATGCGGCCATTCCTTCTTGATGAAGCGGCGTTTCGCTCGGCCGCTTATGACGTTGCCGATGAGATGCAGCAGCAGACCGACAACCAAACAGGCGTACAACGCCGTGAATATGACGTCGAACCACACATTCAGTTGGGTCATCAGCACGGCCGCCGGCACCCCCTTACTCCTGGGTTGCTAGACCAATTCGAGGAAAGGCTGGTCTCGCGGGACGGCAAGCCTGACCTGGAAGCCCGCATCCATGCCGGTGGCGTGCGGCACCGTCCGCGCGTTTGTAACAGTAGTTACAGACACCAGTCTACGGAGCGCCAGGGCGCAGTGTCAACGAGGCACGATCGCTCACCGCGCCGAGTTCCGGCTACCGTACTCGGACACATGCTCGACGAACGCGGTTGCGGCACTCGTCGGCGTGCCCTTCGGGAGAACGGCAAAGAGCGGCCGCTGGACAGGCATCCCTTCCACGCGCATCTCGGCAACCGTTCCCAGCGCCAGTGCTTTCTCGGCGACGAAGCGCGACACCATCGCGACGCCGAGCCCACCCTCAACCGCGCACACCACGGCCTCGCCGGTGCCGAGCCGAGCGAGCATCCGCAGCTCCTGCGGATCGACGCCGTGGGCAAGCAGCGTATGCTCGGCAACGCGACCGGTTCCCGACCCAAGTTCCCTTGCGACCCAATCGACGTCGGCCAGCTCGGCAAAGGTGACGTGCTTGGCCGAGGCAAGCGGCCCGTCCGGAGGACAGATCGCAACGATCTCATCGCGCGCAACTTCCTCAAACAACGCCTTCGCGCTGTTGTCGGCGATTCCGGACAGCCCCACGTCGGCCGTTCCCTCTTCCACACACCTGATGACTTGCTCGCTGTCGTTGACAGCGAGGGCCACCCGCACCTCAGGATACTTCGTGAGAAAACCGCCGAGCACCCGGGGCACGATGTAGTCCCCGGGAGTCGTGCTGGCGGAAATGGCTAGACGCCCAGTCACCTTGCCTGAGAGCGAGGCGATCTCATGCCGAGCTTCCTCAACGCCGTCGAGCAGGCTTCTGGCATGTAGAACCAGCGCTGAGCCCGCTTCGGTCAAGTCCACGCCTCGGTATCGACGGTCCAGAAGTGTCACTCCGATGTCGGCTTCAAGGGCTTGCATCTGCATCGTCACAGCCGGTTGAGAGATGCCAAGCGTGCGCGCTGCCTCGGAGAAGGAGCCCTTGTCGACCACGGTCACAAACGTACGCAGTTGCGAGAAATTCATCTTGATCGCGTCCCTTCTTGAGAGCGGCCTCCGGTGTCCATCAATCCGCAAGGCTTCTCTCGCATGACCCTGTCTCCCCAATCACTGCCCACACGTAGGGCCATGATCGGTCCAATGATAGAGCACCGGGCCACGCCCAGAGCATGGTGTGCCCGTCGCACCGGCGCTCGCTCTCTTGCGACGCAACAGCCTAGCGATTCGGCGGCGCCTTCTCTTTCACGCGCTCGCCGAACCGTGTGCCCCACTCTCTGGCGGCCTGAAGATCCGCCGGCAGCGGGCGATACTTGCACGTTAGTTCGTTCTCCGGTAGTTCCATGCCGATCTCCCCGAGCCGAGTTGCCATCTCCTTGGTAGCACCACTCGACCAGCCGTAGCTGCCAAAGACCCCGGCGATCTTGTCTTTGGGCTTCAATCCATTGATGTACTGCAGGAATCCGGCTACCCGATAGAGCATGCCGCGGTGCAACGCCGGACTGCCGAGAAGTAGCGCGCGCGAGTCCATGATGTGGCGAGTAACGAGCGCGTAGGACGCTTCGGCAAGATCGAATGTCTTGACATCAACGCCGGTGCTCGAGGCGCCATCGGCAATCTCGCGCGCGAGAACATCCGTAGATCCCCACATCGTCGAGTACGCAACGACCAACTTCTCTTCGGTCTCTCCCGCGGTAAGTCGATCGTAGATGTCGAACGCAGCCGGAACCGTGTCTCTTCGCCAGATCACTCCGTGGGACGGAGCTATCGTGTCGCACGCCCAACCGAGTTCGACAACCTTCGATGCCGCTTTGGCGACTTGCGCAGAGACCGGCATCAGGATGTTGGCGTAGTACGTGACGAGCTCCTCGATGGCGAGGTCAAGCCCAACTTCGTCGGCGAACCGCTCGGAACTCGCGAGATGCTGCCCCCACGCGTCGTTGGGCATCAGCGTCTGGGACTCGGGGCAGTACGTGAACATCGAGTCCGGCCAGTGAACCATCGGCATGGGCAGGAAGTGGAGCGTCTTGCCGCCAAGATCGATCACATCGTCGGCGCCGACGGCAGTGACTTCGAGATCGGGACCGTGGTATTCGGCGATTCCGCGAACACCAGCCGTGGTAGCGACCACTTTCGCCTGCGGGATAGCCTCCATCACGAGGCGTAGCCCACTGTTGTGATCGGGCTCAATGTGGTTCACGACGATGTAGTCGATCGTATCCAGCGCGGTGACCTGAGCTACGTGTTCGAGCAGTTCAGGAACGAACGGCGTCTTGACGGTGTCGATGAGCGCTGTCTTGTCGGCGCCTTGCACAAGATAGGCGTTGTACGTCGTGCCATTCGGAGTCTCGAAGCCGTGGAAGTCGCGCAAGTTCCAGTCGACAGCTCCAACCCAGTTGATGCCGTCGGAAACGGGGGTAGCAGGCATGCGCCCTCCTCGGAAGCGTCCCGGTGGTCACAGCATACCCAATTGGTGGCCGAGGAGACCGGCCGGCAAGACGGCTCCGGAAGCGTCGATTTGTGGCTAGGAATTCCTCTTCACGAAGAAGTCCGCCATGGAGGCAAGAAGATCTCGCGCTTTCGTGGGTGGAAGCTCCAATTCCAGCGCCTCTTTCGCGTCCATGACGAGCCTCTCCGCGAAGCTGCTGGCAAACTCCAGCGAACCGGCCTCGCGCATGATCTCGACGGCTTCATCAAGCACGGCTCGATCGCGCTCCGTCGCCGAGAGGATCGCAAGCAACCGCTCGCGTCTCGGCGAATGCGCCAAGGCGTGCACTGCCACCAGCGTCCGCTTGCCTTCCGTGATGTCGCTTCGGAAGTCCTTCTTCGTTGCCTCGCGAGTGCCGACCAGGTTGAGGACGTCATCTTGTATTTGAAACGCCAACCCACTTGCGAGCCCAAATGCCCGCAACGTCGCCGTCTGCGTCTCCGATCCATTGCCGATAATGGATCCGATCGCGAGCGGCACAGCGCCCGAGTAGTAGGCAGTCTTGTGGTTGGCCATGGCCAGGTAGTCCTCGACCGTGAGATCAAAACGATCGTCACGCGCCCATCCAATGTCGAGCGCCTGCCCTTCGATCGTGCGCGTCGTCATGTCCACCAGCTCCTTGAGGACACGCAACTTCATCGCATCTTCGAGACCTGGGTCCTCAACCACCGTGCCGGTGACGAGCGACAATGCCAGGTCACCGGCGTTGATCGCCAATCCCAGGCCCTCGCGCACATGGAGGCAGGCCTTTCCTCGGCGAGTCTGCGACGCATCTTCGATGTCGTCATGGATGAGGGCCGCCGTATGGAAGTGCTCGATGGCGGCGGCCGCAGCGCGTGCCTTCTCCGGCGAACCGCCCACGGCCTCGCACGCGAGCATACATATGAGGGGGCGATGGCGCTTGCCAGCGTTGGACGTGTATTCCGAGAGAGGCCCGTACAAGTACCGGTTCATGTCACTGTGAGTTCCATCAGTGAAGAACGTTGCAAGGTAGTCGTCGAACTTCTTGGAGTTGCGCTTGAGATAGAGCTCGAAGCCGATCATGACCCTCCAGACAGGCGCGTATGAACGCTTCCCTGAGCGGTGCGACGAACGCATCCCGCTGAAAG